>Ga0335079_10001453_pt1 | contig 26956 bp, 23 predicted proteins | sample Lox_Sample_33_FD_206719 | JGI IMG/M metagenome (GOLD analysis project Ga0335079, IMG submission 206719) | Soil microbial communities from Loxahatchee National Wildlife Refuge, Florida, United States - Lox_Sample_3.3 | ecosystem: Environmental > Terrestrial > Soil > Wetlands | place: USA...
CTGTTGTTTTCAGGAGTTTTGCCCAATTTAACCCTTAGTGTGGGCCAAAGTCTCGTTACGATTTGTAAAGAATTGTAAATGTAAACTATAGATAAAACACCACTTACTCGGGAATCGCGACCAGTTTCGTGTTCATCAATTCGGTGAACCGCGGATCCTTGCGTAAGGTGGCAAATTCGTCGTCCTTGTAAACGTCGTCGATTTTCTTGTAACCGTCCTCCATCGCCCGCCGCAGGAACAATAACGACTTATCTGAAGCCCCGAGCTTGGCGTAGAGTTTGGCCATTACATAGTCGTAGTGGGCACGATCTTCCGGGGAGGACATCTGTGCCTGCACCCCATTGCGGGCCGTGCGATCCAGAATGTCCGGGTCCAACTGCACAGCCTGGTTGTAAGCCTCGACGGCCTTTTCAAACTCTTTCTGAGAAAAGTACGCCGCGCCGAGATTGCTATAGTACGAAGCCTCGTCGGGAAGCAGCTGGAGTGCCTTCTGGTATTCCTTGACGGCCTTGTTGTACTTGCGAATCTTGTAAAACACAACACCAAGATTGTTGTAAGCCACGGCGTTGTGGGAGTCGATTTTGATGGCGCGTTGAAAGTCTTTCGCACTCTCGGCGAGCCGATTGAGTTGTAGTTCCGCAATGCCTGCCTTGTTATGAAGGGTGGCGCTGTCCCGCTTTTTCTTAATGGCGGCGCGGTAATAGTCGAGTGCGTCGGCGTACAATTTTTCCGCGCGCAATTCGTCACCGCGCTCCTCCAGACTCTGGACACTGGCGCTCGCTGCCGGCGGTTCGGCGCGCCGGATGGGTGGACTGACCTGGAGCGGCTCAGAAGAAGGTGGAGTTGAAGGAGACTGTTCGGCGAGAACCGGGGAAAGTGGAACCGCAGCGGCCAACGCCCAGAACAGAAGTGTGCGACGCATATACACCTCCCACCCGCCTGCCAACCGGGCCGTGAGGCGAACTAGTGAGGCCCGTCTCCACTGCCACTAGGAGCAGTTGTTGGCGGGGGATTAGACGGTTTGTCACCCTTAAAGATACCCGCTAATCGACCCAAAAACCCCTTTTTCTTTTGCGCTTCTTCGTTGTTCGTCCCAGCCTCACTGGTGTTCGTCCCAGATTGATTCCCAGGCTGGGAACCAGTGGCGGGAGGCAAAGCTTTGTCAGCCCCCAGCCCAAAGACGCGCGAGAAAAAGCCCCTTAAGCCGGTAGCCTGATCGCAGGTCTGATTCGGCTCGGTACCCGCAATAAAGGCAGCACTGTAGGTCTCCGGGCACGCCGGGGTCGCCAACAAATTAGTTTGTTTGTCCAGCTGCACATCGACAACTCCAGCCGGTTGATTGAAGGGTTTTACGTCCGCATATTGCGGCAAAGTAATCGCCTTCTTCATGAACTCGGCCCAAATCGGGGCGGCAGTTTGTGCCCCGCTCAGGCGCAAGTCGCTGTAGTCGTCATAGCCCACCCAAACGATGCAAAGCAGGTTGCTCGTATAACCGGCGAACCAGCCATCGTGTGAACTGCCGGTTTTCCCGGCGGCGGGTGCGTCGAAGCCCCGGCCGCGCACTCCGAATCCAGTGCCGAAGTTCAGCACGCCTTGCAGCATATCGGTCATGACAAACGCGACGCGGGGATCCAACACGGGGCGTTTTTCCGGAGCAAAATTCAGCACCACATCGCCCTTCGCGTTGCGCACGGAGTTGACCACGAGCGGCGAAATGCGCGTGCCGCCGTTGGCGAATACGGTGTAAGCCGCGGCCATGTCGATGGGCGTGGCATCGTAAGCTCCAAGAGCCATGGCGGGAGTGGGTTTGACCGAGGTGATTCCGGCAGATTTTGCCAGATCAGCAACTTTGTCGTAGCCGACTTCCTCGGCCAGTTTCACCGTGGCATTGTTCAAGGAAAGGGCCAGAGCGTAACGTGCCGTCACTTCCCCGTGATATTCCTCTTTGTAATTTCGCGGTTCGTAGATCTGGTCTCCGTAGGCGAAAGTCGTGGGCTGATCTTCGACCATCGAGGCAGGCGTAAACACCGGAGTGGCTCCGTCGATGGCGGTGTTCATGGCGGCGGCATAAACGAACGGCTTGAAAATTGATCCTGTGGGGCGCTTGGCGATGGCATGGTTGAGTTGACTGAAGCCGTAATTGCGTCCCCCGACCAGGGCGAGAATTTCGCCGGTGTGCGGATTCATCGCGACCAGAGCCACTTGCGGATCGGGCCCCGGCTGCACCTGGGTTTCAAACTTATTTTTGCCGACCTTGACGCGCTTGGTGCGCATCTTCTTGACCTGTTCGTCCACCAGCTTGATTCCCGTTTCTACCGACTGCGCGGCGGCCTTTTGCAACTCGGGATCCAGCGTGGTGTAGATCCGGTAGGTCTGATCGTTCATCTGGCGTTCATCGAGCTTGCTGATCAGAGTTTCACGGACCAGATCGACAAAATAAGGAGCGTCGCTGGCTTCCACGTTGGGCGGCGCGAGCTTCAGAGGCGTGGCCTTGGCTTTGTCCGCCTCCTCGCGGGTGATGGCGTGAGTATCCACCATGCTATCCAGTACAACGTTGCGGCGCTCGAGCGCGCGCTCGGGATGGCGGTAGGGAGATAAATAGCTGGGCGCCTGAATCAGGCCGGCAATCAATGCTGCCTCAGGCGGGCTGATGTCTTTCAAATCCTTGTTGAAGTATGCCTTGGAGGCTTCCGCAAAGCCGCTGATCGTGAACGATCCCCGTTGGCCAAGGTCGACGCGATTGGCATAGAACTCAAATATCTGCTGCTTGCTGAACTTCTGCTCCATTTCGAGCGCGATCATCATCTCTGCCAGCTTGCGTTTTACGGTTTTCTCTGGCGTCAGGAAAAACGCCCGGGAAAGCTGCATGGTGATGGTTGAGCCGCCTTGTTCATGGCGCTGGTGGGTCACGTCAATCCACATGGCTTCGCCGAGACGGATAAAGTTCACTCCGTTGTGCTGGAAGAAGCGCCGGTCTTCGATGGCGAGGACGGCATCAACCATGACTTTGGGAATCTGATCGTAAGTGACAACCTGCCGCTTGGAGCGCTGCTCCGCATCGAACAGCGACGTGATCATTTGCGGTTCGAGTTCATAAGCGACCAATTCCCCGGAAGGACCGGTGATGCTGGTGACTTCACCATCCTGAATGCGGATCGTCGCCGGTTCGGGACTGTGGTAGGAACTGGGTCCGGGCTTGATTTCGATACCGCCGGTAAATACTCGATAACTTCCCATCGGCGACTCGCCGTCCTTCTCCGAATAACCTGCGTGGCGAAGCTCGGCGGCGATTTCCTTGGCCTGCGCGCGCACACCTTCGCGAACCACAGTGGGGATGGCATAAATCCGGGCCGAGTTGCTGAAGACTGGACCCTTGAAGCGTTCATCGATCATCCGGTCAAACTTGACGTAGAAGAAGGCAAATGTGCCGGCAGCGACAATCGCCAGGGTCAGAAAGACAAACAAGCCGGCACGCAAGACCGGATCTTGGGAAAAAGGTCTCTTGCCGCCGGTGCCGGATCTCTTCGGAATTTTCAGCCTAATGGCCACGTTGTTTGGGCGGAACCATCCATGAACGGCAGTTTGCCGTTCAGCTAGTTAAGATGACGCGGCGCGCAAATCTGTTATCCAGAGCCACTTACTCCGGCAGAGCTCCTGGTTGAAAAAGAGCCATGCCGGGGAAGAACTTTGCCACTATTCTAAATCAGTTCGCGGCGGAGAAGCGCCTTAGAAGACACTCCTGTTCCGGGTGGCGGGATCGAAGTTCAAGTCCACAGGATAACCCGGTAAGTCGAGGTGGACGGTATAGGGTACCTCAATACTTACACTGCCGGCGTTTTGCGCACCGGTGCGTTGCACTTTGATCTGGTCTTTTACGACGGGAATATCCAACTCCTGCGCCTTCTTGAACATTTCGTCGCGGATGGCGTCTTCGGTTTTAGTGCTGTAGGTCGCCATCTGGGCTTCGTTCTTGATAGCGTCCTCGAATTCATAATTGGCGAAGTAGGGCGGAATCAATTCCGCGCAGAGATAAACCACGGCCACCATCATCGCGATGCCGCCGACCATTTTCATTGTGCCCATAACGCGCTCCACCTCTGCGCGCCAGGGAGTGGCTAGCCCGCAGACTGTAAATTCTCTCGAAAAAACTCGCTTACAGCGGCGATGCTAGCATCGTGGACTGCACGGGTCGAGCGTTGAACGATCTCGACAGTACCTTCGGTAACCTTTTTTCCGACGGTAACCCGAAAGGGTATGCCCACCAGGTCAGCGTCTTTGAACTTCACCCCTGGCCGTTCGTCCCTGTCGTCTAGTAACACGTCGAACCCGGCGGTTTCGAGGTGCTGGGCAATCTGCTCTGCGGTAGTTCTCAATTTCTCGTCGTTGACGTTCGTCGGCGTGATCACGATTTCAAAAGGCGCGATGGAAGGCGGCAGCCAGAAGCCATTTTCATCGTTGCTCTGTTCGACCGCGGCCGTGAGAATGCGCTCGATGCCGATACCGTAACTGCCCATAATGGGCGTCACTTCCTTGCCATTTTTGTCGAGCACGCGCGCGCCCATGGATTCGGAGTACTTGTAGCCGAGTTTGAAAATGTGGCCGATTTCAACCGCGCTATCGATGCGCAAAGGACTGCCGCAGTTGGGGCAAGCTTCGCCCGCTACTACGCTGCGGAGATCGAAGTACGCCGTGGGCTGAAAGTCGCGACCCGGCGTGACGTTCTTCAGGTGATAGTCTTCCTTATTCGCGCCCGAGATCAGATTCGTCCGCCCTTCGAGTGCGCGATCGAGCAAGAGAACCGGGCGGTCAAGATCGCTGATATCTTTTGCCCAGTCGATTCCCACCGGACCGAGAAATCCTGCCGGCGAGCGGAATAGGTTCTTGATCTCCTCTTCCTGCATGGGGCGCGCTTCTTTTCCGCCCAGCGCCGAGGATAATTTGGCTTCGTTGAGCTGATGATCGCCGCGGGTGAGTACGACGAGTGCGTGGGATTTCAGTTTTCCGCTCGCATCTTTCTCGTCGATCATGTAGGCCAGCGTCTTCATTTTGTTTTTCGGAGAAACCCCGAGAAAACGCGCCACGTCTTCGATCGTCTTCATGCCCGGCGTGTGGACTTGAAGCGGCTTGCCGTTGCCTTCAGGTTTCAGGTCCGCGACTGGCTCGAGTTTGGAACTCGCTTTCTCCAGATTCGCAGCGTAGTTGCATTTTTCACAGCTTACAATCTGATCTTCTCCAACGGGTGTGAGGACCGCAAATTCGTGCGACTGCGATCCGCCCATTGCTCCGGAATGAGCTTCGACCACCATGTATTTGAGGCCACAGCGATCAAAGATCCGCCGATACGCCTCGTAGTGTTTCTGATAGGAAACATCGAGGCCTGCCGCGTCGATGTCGAATGAGTAAGAATCCTTCATCATGAACTGGCGGACGCGCAGTAATCCCGACTTAGGGCGAGCTTCATCGCGGAACTTGGGCGCGATCTGATACCAGATTTGCGGCAACTGCTTGTAGCTGCGCAGCTCCTTGCGGGCGATCTCGGTCATGACTTCTTCTTCGGTCATGCCCAGGCAGTAGTCGGCGCCCTTGCGATCTTTGAGGCGGAACATGGTCTCGCCGATGGCCGCCCAGCGTCCGCTGGCTTCCCACAATTCGCGCGGATGCAGCGCCGGCAAATAAAATTCCTGGCCGATCTTATCCATCTCCTGGCGCACGATGGTCATGATCTTGTTGAAGGAACGATTGCCCAGGAAAAGATAGGAGTAAATTCCAGCCGCGAGCTGGCGAATATAGCCCGCCCGGACAAGAAATTTGTGGCTGGCGACTTCGGCGTCGGCCGGAGCCTCGCGCAGCGTAGGGATAAAAAGTTGTGACCAGCGATGCATGGTGGAGAACCCTTGGGTTGCGGAGAATTGGATATTGTAAATGATTGCGCGAGAGGAACTAAGGAACCGCTGTCAGATGACCCGCGAGGCTTCCTCGTGAAAATTGGAGCTGAGGATCGTCAAAAGCTGGATAGCGGTCGTCTTGGGCAGTCGAATCGTGACTTCGTCGTCTGCATCACCGGCGCTGACGGCCAGGTAGATCGGCACGCCCACAATTTTTCCATCTTCCACTTCCCGGTCGGCGAGCTCCCAATAGATATGGACAGACTTACCCTCGCTCTCGCCAAACCAGATTGAGTGTCTTGTGCTCACGGCTCCCGGCCTGCTGATGCGGACCCTGCCGTAAACATATCGGCTCCGCACCAGACGCCGTTAGCAGCATACTCCAACTTACTCGCCACAATAGTCTTGCGCCTGCTTTCCTTGAGTGTTCAAATGCTCCGACTGAGGAGCGACAAACATGGGTCGAGTTATCCGCGCCCGCTTTTGGGCGATTTGTGTTTTGGGATTGACGGCCCCTCTTGCCTGGGCACGCACTCCCAAGCCGCTGCAAATCTACGCCATTGATGTCGAAGGTGGACAGGCGACCTTGCTGGTCACTCCCGCCAGGCAGTCAATTCTCATCGACACCGGCTGGCCGGGCTTCGATGGGAGAGACGCAAACCGAATCGTCGCCGCGGCCAAGCTGGCGGGCGTGAAGCAGCTTGATTACGTGATCATCACGCATTATCACCGCGACCACGTTGGCGGAATCACGCAATTGGCGCAAAAGATGAAGATTGTGACTTTTGTGGATCACGGCCCTAACCAGGAGGATTCCGACGACACGCGCCATGATTATGCGGCCTATGAAAAAGTCGCAGCGCAGGGAAGGCGCGTCACACTGAAGCCGGATGATGGCCTTCCGGTCAAGGGCGTTACCGTGCGGGTTTTGACAGCGGCGGGCGAGCACTTAAAAGATCCTTTGCCGGGAGCGGGCGAGGCGAATCCAAATTGCGCGAGTGAGCCGGAGGCGTCGGTTGATAACACCGAAAATGCGCGTTCTCTCGGTGTGCTGGTGACTTACGGGCGTTTTCGTTTTCTTGATCTGGGTGATTTGACCAAGAAGAAAGAACTGGAAATCGCTTGTCCCAATAACATGATCGGCACCGTGGATTTGTACCTGGTAACGCACCACGGGTGGGATCAATCGAATACGAAATCGATGGTGTGGGGGCTGCATCCGCAGGTCGCGATCATGGACAACGGCGCGCACAAGGGAGGAAGCGCCTCGGTCTGGCAGATCGTCCACGATTCGCCGGGACTCGAGGATTTGTGGCAATTGCATTACGCCGTGGAAGCGGGCAAAGACCACAACGTGGATGAATCGATGATCGCTAACGTGGAGGGTGGAACCGACGGAAATTACCTGAAAGTCTCTGCCTTGCCGGATGGGAGTTTCACGGTGCTCAACTCAAGGAATCGATATAAAAAGACGTACAAGAAATAGGAGTAATTTGCTGACCTTTATCGAACGGGGAGGATTCGTGGCAGGTTGGAAAATCAGATCCCAGTTTCTGGTTCTCAGTTCTCAGCCGTGATCGTCATCGTCATGGGAGTGGAAGGTTCGGGGAAGACCACGGTGGGCGCGCTTCTTGCGCAGGAACTGGGGTGGGAATTTGCCGACGCCGACAGCTTTCACTCGCCAGAGAACATCGAAAAAATCCGGCGTGGAATCCCGTTGAACGATGCCGACCGCGCTCCCTGGATCGAGGCCATGAGAAAAGCGATCGTGCGATGGATTGGCGACCGCCGCAACGCGGTTTTGGCCTGCTCGGCATTGAAGCGAGCCTACCGGGAAAGATTGTGGGTCGGGCCCGAGGTAAAACTGGTTTACCTCAAAGGCACTTTCGAATTAATTGCGCAGCGGCTGAAGGCCCGGCATGGACATTTTGCGGGAGAACAGATTCTGACCAGCCAGTTCGCCGATCTCGAAGAGCCGCAAGACGAGGCTGCGGTGACGGTGGACGTCAGCCATACTCCCGAGCAGCTGGTCGCAGAAATCGAAACTCAGCTGAAGCTGGCCTGAATGAGCCAACCTGGCGAACGCGCTCTGGAAGCTGTCGTGATTTCGCGGCTGACCTGGCGGCTGCTGCCATTTCTTTTTCTGCTTTACGTGGTCGCTTACCTCGATCGCATCAATGTGGGTTTTGCCGCGCTCGAGATGCAGAAGCAGTTGGGTTTCAGCGAACGAGTGTACGGCTTGGGTTCGGGGATCTTCTTCGTTGGATATGCCTTGCTTCAGGTTCCGAGCAATCTGGCTTTGACCCGTGTGGGCGCGCGGCGCTGGATTGCCGGCATCATCGTCGTGTGGGGGCTGATTTCTTCCTGCATGGTTTTCGTCACCACGCCGCGCAGCTTTTATGTTTTGCGTTTTCTGCTGGGCGCGGCGGAGGCGGGCTTTTTCCCGGGGATGATTCTGCACTTGCGGAACTGGTTTCCGGTGCAGGCGCGGGCGCGGGCAATCGCGCTGTTCGTAGCGGCGGGCCCGGTTTCAGGCATTATCGGCGGGCCGATTTCCGGAGCCTTGCTTGGCGTGCGCGCCGCCGGGCTCGCCGGATGGCAATGGCTTTTTCTTCTGGAAGGCGCCCCGGCAATCATTCTCGGCCTTGTCGTCCTCTATGCTCTCACCGATCGTCCCGAAGAAGCTCGATGGCTCAGCACAAGGGAAAAGAAATGGTTGCTGGAGGGTTTGAAAGATGATCATGTCCGAAGCGGGGCCATCCCGCAGAAACTTTCGTCCCGGCAAGTTATCTTTGCAATCTGCGGCTTGACCTTCATCTACTTCACCATAGGCGCGTGTTGGTATGGCCTGATCTTGTGGCTGCCCAAAATGATCAAAGGAGTTTCCGGGGCCAGCAACTTCTTTATCGGGCTGATGACGGTGATACCGTATCTGGCGGCCGCCGTAGTCATGGTTTATTGGGGAACCCGTTCCGACCGCAGCGCCGAACGGCGCTGGCACCTGGCGGCGCCGGCTTTTGTAGGCGCGGTGGGATTCGGCCTCGCGGCATTGGTCAGCTCGACGCCTGCAACCATCGCGGCGCTCACGCTTGCCATGTTGGCGGTGGAGTCTACCTATGGGCCGTTCTGGGCCGCAGCGACCGGCTCGCTGAAGGGGACGACGGCTGCCGTTGGAGTGGGCGTGATTAATTCGATTGGCAATCTTGGCGGATTCTTCGCTCCTTTGATGATCGGCCTGGTGAAAACCTGGACCGGAAGCTTTGCCGCCGCGCTGTTTATGCTTGCCGTGTTTTCAGCTCTGGGAGGATTCCTAACTCTATGGGTCGTTCCCCGTACTCAAGCAAGCGCCGGCGGCATTCCTCTTTCAACGAGTTTGGAGACACCGCAATGCTGAAGTTCATGGTCGTGCAATACCGGCTTCCAGGCATGAGTGAGGACGAATTTCGCCGCTACATGACGGAGATTCACGGGCCTCTGGCGCAGAAACTGCCGGGTCTGCGGAGGTACCGGCAAAACTTTGTATTGCCGGACCCAAAGAGAAAACATCCCGGCTGGGACGGAATTGTCGAGCTTTACTTTGACAATTGGAGCGCTATGGAAGCTGCCTGGGCGAGTCCGGCGGGCGCAGCGTCAAATGCCGACCTGCCGAAATTCATGGACCTGTCCCGCTCCACCTGGGCTGTCGTCGATGAGGTTAGCGTTATTTAATCTGCGGCTCTGTATGAGCGGACCAAAAGCGTCCGCGCTCGGTCTTTTTGACACAATTGTTTACAATAGGAGCACCCCTCTTGCATAGAGGAGCCCCGTTCGCGTAAGTCTCAGGATAAAGAAAAATTTGGAGAAGGCGAATCACATCCCCCAGCCGCTGCCGCGCGTCTACTGGCGCGTCGAGGGCAGTTTGCTCGACCTGACAACGGTCGAGCCGGTTGCGTTCTTCACCTGGAATTCGCAGACGTTTGTCGAGCGCTGGGTGCGCCGCGGACTTGTCTTGCTCATGGCCGTTCTGCGGCCTTTTCTTTATGCCTCGAACCGGATTTTTGCCACACGCGTGGTGCACACTGTCCTGCGGGGAGTGAGCCGCGACCGGCTTGACCTGCTAGGCGAGGAGTACTTCAAGTACAAGTTGCAGCCGCATCTCAAACTGGATGGTGTGGCTGAGGTTAAGTCTCAGTTGAGAAATGGCGAGGAGATTGTGCTGGTGAGCCAGGGTCTAGAGCACGTGATGCGGCCGCTGGCACAGCACTTGGGCGTGAAATGGCTGGTCGCCAATCGGCTGGAGTTTCGTGACGGCATCACCACCGGGCGGTTGCTCGATCCGGTGATTCGGCCGCGAGGATTGTTTGCCCGCGTCAGGCATGCCGGGCCGGACGGCAGGCGGCCCAGCCAGCAGTGGCGGCGTGATTTGGGACCTGTGAGTTTGGAACACTCAGCGGTTTGCCCCGCGGCGCGGCAGACGGTGAGACTCGAGAAGCCGATCATCTCGTGGGGCATGCATTCTGGGCATTTTACCGACGGTCGTGCCCATAGGCCTTTTTCTGTCCGGCAAAGTCTTGCCGGCAAACATGTGATGCTGATCGGGGTTACTGGCTTCATTGGGAAAGTGTGGCTGGCGAATACCCTGATGGACTTGCCCAAGATCGGCCGGATTTATCTGTTGATTCGCCACCAGAAAAATGGTTCGGCGCTGCGGCGCTTTGAGAAGCTGGTCGCCGATTCGCCAGTTTTTGATCCTCTGCACGAGCGGTACGGCGCGGAACTGGCTCGTTTTCTGCGTGAGCGGGTGGAAGTGGTGGAAGGAGATGTTTGCCAGCCTGGACTGGGCCTCGCCGCGGAGACCGCGGAGCATTTACGCCAACATCTCGACTTGGTCGTGAACAGCTCTGGCCTAACGGATTTCAACCCTGACCTGCGGGACGCTCTGGCGACGAATGTGGATGCTGCCGTCAATGTGATGGACTTTGTGCGCCAGTCCGACCATGCCGGGCTATTGCATCTTTCCACCTGCTATGCGGCAGGCGGGCGCGACGGGCGCATTGGCGAGAGGCTCAAGCCGGATTACGCCCCCAATCATCAGGCTGATTTTGAGGCCGAGCAGGAATGGCGAAATCTGCATGAGCTGATTGGCCGGGCGAAGGAGAAATCTGAAAGTGAGGAGATCACGAATGAGCTCCGGCGTCAGGCGCTCGAGAAAGAGCATGCCGCGAAAGATCTGAGTGGAGTCGCGCTCGAAAACCAGGTGCGCAAGAACCGCATGCGGTGGCTGCGCAACTATCTGACCGAGGCTGGAAGCAAGCGCGCTCGCGAGCTGGGTTGGCCCAACACATACACGCTGACCAAGAGTCTGGCGGAGTCGCTGATTGCCAAGAAGGGAGCCGGCCTTCCGATCGCGATTGTGCGACCGTCTATCGTGGAGACTTCCATCCAGAAGCCATTCCGAGGCTGGAATGAAGGCATCAATACCTCGGCTTCGCTGTCTTATTTATTGGGCACAAGTTTCCGGCAGTTGCCGTCGAACGAACGCAAGCGGCTGGATATTATCCCAGTGGACTCGGTGTGCCGGGGCATGACGTTGATTGCTGCCGCGATCGTCGAGCGCCGTCATGAGCCGCTCTATCAGCTCGCCACTTCAGCCGTGAATCCCTGCGATATGCGGCGGTCGATTGAACTGACGGCGCTCGCGCATCGTAAGCACTATCGCGCGCAAGAGGGTCTTGAATACTGGCTGCGTCTGCGGCTGGATGCAATTCCTGTCTCCAAGGAACGTTACAACCGCATGTCGGCTCCGGCGCAGAAGGCGATCATCAAGTCGATTCAGCGCATCATGGCGCCGCTGCCTTTGCAGAAAAAACCTTTTGCGCGGGCGGAGAGAAACCTGGAAAAAGTAGAGAAGCTGATCGAATTGTTTGAGCCCTTCATTCTGCACAACGAGCACGACTTCGCCGCCGATAACGTGGAAAAACTTTCGCATGCGTTGGTGAACGAGGAGCAGGCGGAATTCGGCTACGACACGCGGTCGATTGACTGGTGGGAGTATTGGATCAACATTCACGTTCCGGCTCTGCGAAAATGGACCTATCCATTGATTGAGGGAAGACCGCTGGAGGCGCGCCGGGTGCGCCACTTTCAGCTCGAAGCCGGGCCAGGCGAGGCGGAATCCGTCAAAACCGGCACCAATGGGGCAACGTGGCGATATTCCTGACCGGTTCGACGGGATACATTGGCGCGCATGTCGCCGCCAACCTGCTGGGGCAGCATGGCGCCTCGCTGAACCTGCTGGTGCGGGCACGCGACCCCGAAGAAGCGGCGGTGCGCTTGTGGGAAGGGCTGCAACTCCACCTGGAATTTCCCCGTTTTTATGAATTCCTGCAGACCCGGATCCGGGTGTTTCGCGGCGACCTGACCGCCCAGCGCTTTGGGCTCTCGCAGGAAGACTACGAACGGCTGACTCACACGACGGATTCAGTGATTCACTGCGCCGCGTCGCTAAACCGGAAATCGGAAAAGAGTTGTCTGAATGTGAATCTTCGCGGCACGCTGGAAGTTTTGTTGCTGGCTCAGAAATCGAATTACTATCACGGCCTGCGGCGCTTCAGCTTTGTGAGCACCGTTGCGGTCGCAGGCAAGCGGAAAAATGAAATCGTTACGGAAGACCGGGCCATCGATTGGGAGCGTTCTGACTATGATCCCTACGCCCGGACCAAGAAATTCTGCGAGCACATGGTGCGGCAGCTCTTGCCCGACGTACCGATCACAATTTTCCGACCCAGCATCGTCCTTGGCGACAGCCGCCATCCTGAGACTACGCAATTCGACATGGTCAAAGCGTTTGTCTTTCTGGCGGGATTGCAGGCGCTTCCGTTTCGCGCCAGTGACCGGGTTGACATCGTGAATGTGGATTTCGTCGCCGGCGCCATCGCGGAAGTGCATCAGAAGGAGAATCCGAAATACGATACATATCATCTTTCTTCCGGCAGTGATTCGCAGACCTTCCGGGAATTGACGGCGGCGCTTTCTGCGGCGCAAAACCGGCGCGGGCCCGTGTTCTTACCGTTTCTCGAAAGGCCATTCACCGCGACGGTAAATGCCCTCTCGAACAGAAAAGGGCCGGTCGGTTACGGGGCTTCGCTGATGAAGGTATTCATGCCGTATCTGGTCTGGAACACCGTGTTCGACAATACTCGCGCGGTCACCGAATTGGGCCGCAAGCCGGTGCCGTTCTCGCGGTACAGCTTTCCATTGCTGAAATTCAGCCGGGAGAGCAACTTCAGCTACCCCTACCAGGCCTGGCCGAGCAAGGCAGGAGGGACCGCGGCATGATGGACCTTATCCTCGAAGCGTGGGTAAGCAGCAGCATCGAAAGTGCCCGGCTGGCCTGGATGTTGGGCAAAGGCAGGCCCTGGCAACCGGGCGAAAAGCTCAAGCTGCTCTTTGCCGGCTATAACGGCACACGCAACATGGGCTCAGATGTGCGGGTTTCCGAGATGCTGCGGCAGATGCGGCGCATTCTCGGGGCTGAGAATGTTGAGTTCAGCGTGATGTCGCAGAATTTCAATTTTTCGGCAAGCTACTTTGAAGATTCGAGGCAAGTTCACCTGCCAGATATTTTCCCTCCGTTCCTTTCTGACGAGGTTCCCCGGCACCACGGTGTGGTCGCGTGCGAAGGCTCGGCGTTCAAAAGCAAGTTCGCCAATGCGCTAACCGCAATGATGATCGGTTCGTTAGGGATCGCGGCTGCGCAAAACAAGCTTTCGGTGGGGTACGGCTCGGAAGCTGGGCATATGGACCCGCTGCTTCGAAAAATGTGCGCGCGCTATTGCCAGAATTCGTTGGTGATTACGCGAAACGAGGAGTCGCGGACGATCCTGCGCGAACTGGGCGTCCCGACCGAATTGGGCACCGATACAGCCTGGACTTTTAAACCTGCGTCGCCGGAATATGGCCAAAGCGTTCTGCGAAAAATCGGTTGGGACGGCCAGAAGCGCGTTCTGGTCGTATGCCCGATCAATCCGTTTGAGTGGCCAGTCAAAGCTTCGGTTTCGAAATTCGCATTGCATAGTCTGGCTGGCGCTTACAAGAACAGCCACTACCGCTCCGTGTACTTTCACAATTCGGGGCCTGACGCCGACCGTGCCCTGGCGCATTATTTGCAATCAATCGCCAATGCGGTGCGCGGCTTTCGAAAGGAAAAGAACGTGTTCGTGCTGATCGTTGGCACGGAGCGTTTGGACGGCCGGCCGGCGCGGCGGCTCGCGGAATTGATTGGGAACGTCCCGGTTCTGACTTCCGACGAATACGACATCTACCAACTGGTCAGCGTTTTGCGCGCCTGCCACATGATGGTTTCGTCGCGCTATCACGGGATCGTCACTTCCATGCCGGCGTTAGTGCCTTCCGCCGGAATCACCATGGACGAGCGCATTCGCAACCTCATGCGCGAGCGCGGGCATCATGATTTGCTGATGAATGTGGATGATCCGGACCTCGAACCGCGTTTGTCGACGGCGCTCGATCGCTTGAACCGGGAAGGTGAAGTGATTGCCGATGGCATAGCGCGCACGGTGGTGCGCAATCTGAAGATCATGGCGCGCATGGGCGTCTATTTTGAAGAGGAAGTGCAGCGCCGCTATCCTGAGTTTCCGACGCGCCGCGGCGAATGGAGTTGGGAGGATTATCTTCCGGCCATGGGCCCCGAGTTGCACGGACTGGTCGAGGCTTACAGCTAGGACATCACCGCAGGGGATGAAGATTTCACTGCGGACCGGGCATGGTCCGCGCCATTCACCATGACTTTTGTTCGAGACATTTTTGCCGAGCTGCGGACCGCCGGCGACGCCGTGATTCTGCAGGAGGTTCACGACGGCGAAGTCCGCAGTGTGAGCGGCAGGGAACTGCTCGATTTGGTTCGTAAAGCCCGCGGATTTCTTGCGGCCCAGGGTTTGCAAAAAGGCGATCGCTGCGCCTTGCTGGCGCACAACAGCATTCGTTGGGCGGCGGTGGATCTGGCCATCATGGCCGAGGGGCTGATTGTGGTGCCGCTTTACGCGCGCCAGGCCCCCGCCGAACTTGTGGCCATGATGAAAGATTGCTCGCCTGCACTGATCTGCTGTGGGGATGAAATGCTGCGCGATGGAATCGCCCAAAATCGGCGGAGCGCTGCGCCGGTGTTTCTATTCGATGAGATTTTCGCGGCCAACTCGCAGATCGATCTTGACCGGTTGCAGATTACCGACGCTGATCCGGTCACCATCATCTATACCTCGGGCACGTCGGGCGAAGCCAAGGGCGTGGTGCTCACCGCCGCCAATATTGCTTTCATGCTGGGTTGCACTTCGGGCCGGTTGGACCTATTGATGGACGGAAAGATCGGACAAGACCGCGTGTTTCACTATTTGCCGCTCTGCTTTGCCGGCTCGTGGATCACGTTGCTGACTTCGCTGCTGCGCGGCAGCCTGATCACGCTGAACACTGATCTCGGCAAGCTGGCGAATGACATGCGCCTGGCGGCGCCAGACTACTTTCTGAATGTGCCGGCGCTTCTGGAGCGCGTGCGCAAAGCTGTGGATGAACAGCTTTGGAAAACCGGCGGCCTGCCGCTCGTGCTTTACGGCAAAGCCAAGGGCGCGTGGATGCGCAAGCAGGAAGGCAAATCGAGCCCAGCGGATTCGTTCTGGTTGTGGCTCGCCAACCGGCTGGTGTTTCCGACCATTCGCAAAAAAATGATTGGGGAAAATTTGCGCGCTCTGATCTGCGGTTCCGCGCCGCTTAGCCTCGACACACAGCTTTTCTTCGCCATGCTGGGAATTCCCGTGCTGCAAGTGTACGGGCTGACCGAGACCACCGCGATTTGCACCATGGACGACCCGCGCAATCCGGAGCCCGGACGCGTGGGCCCAGCCATCGAGGGAATTGAGATGAAACTGGGCGAAAACGACGAGATCATTGTGCGCGGCCCGAACATTTTCCCCGGTTATTGGAAACGTTCGCAGGAGACGGCGAAGGTGCTCCGCGATGGCTGGTTTCACACCGGCGATCAGGGAGAAGTGAACCAGGCGGGCAAATGGAAGATCGTGGGCCGGATCAAAAACCTCATTATTCTGGGTTCCGGGCACAATATTGCGCCGGAGCCGATTGAAGGTGCGCTTCTGCAAAAGCTTCCCGGAGCGCAGCAGATTGTGCTCGTGGGAAACGGGCGGAGTTATCTTTCCGCGATCATTAGCGGAGATGTACCTTCCGACCGTACGCAGAGTGTGATTGATGAAATCAATGCGAAGCTTCCTCATTACAAGCAGGTACGAGCGTTCCACGTTTCGCGGGGGCCGTTTTCAATCGAGAACGGTTTGCTGACGGCGAACGGGAAGCTCAAACGGGACGCCATCGCGGCGCGCTTTCGCGACGAAATCGAAGAAATGTATGCGGTGAGGCAGGCGGTATGACTTCGGCCGTGAATCATTTCGATGGGCAGGCGCTCTCATGGGAGCTGAAGGAGGGCGTCATCGAATTGGCCTTGCGTCGCGAGCCATGCAATGAAATCGGATTGCTGACGCTGGGCGAGCTGGAGGTTTTCGCTGCGGCTTTGGACAAATTGAGCCACGAAGCTCACGCCCTCATCATTCACAGCAGTTTGAAAGCCGGATTTTGTGCGGGAGCGGACTTGCGTGAGCTTCATCATCGTTCGCAGGAGTTGGGACGGGTAGAAGCCACAGCGGGCGTGCGGGATTTCTTGCAGCGCATTCACCGCGTGTTCAACACCATTGATGCTGCGCCTCTGACCACAATCGCCGCCGTGCACGGCGTCACTTTCGGCGGCGGGTTTGAGCTGGCCCTGGTTTGCGATCTGATCATTGCCGACAAGATGGCGCGCTTTTGTTTTCCGGAGCTGCGCCTGGGATTGATCCCGGGATTCGGCGGAATTCCGCGCCTGAAGCGGGATTTGGGCAACGCCGTAGTCCGCGATCTGCTTCTGACCGGGCGTAGTTTCAACGCGGCGAAGGCGCAACAGATTGGACTTGTGAGCCAGATTGTGGCCGAGGGCGAAGCCTTGCGCGTGGCGCGAAGCACCGCGGAGCAGATTGGGAAATTCGACCGTCACACGGCCAGCACTGCCAAAAAATTCATCAAGCCAATTCCCTACGAAGAACTGCAAGAGGAGATCGAAATCTTTTGTGATCTTTTTAACCGGCCAGCAGTCGAGGCTGGGCTGCGAAAGTTTGTTGAGAGCGCGGACTTGCAGCCCTATCTACCGTAACGATCGTGGCTGGAAGGCTCAAGATTGAAAACTATGAGAACTGTCGATCAAACTCTGGACGAAATTCTTAAGCTGGCGGCTGTACACTTCAAGGTCCCACGTGAAAAGCTGGCGCCGGATGATGATTTCTTTAGGACTCTGGGCATTGACAGCCTGCAAACGCTCGACCTGCTTACCCGGCTGGAAAACCATTTCAACGTCGACCTGCCGGATTATGAGTTGCAAGGCGTTTCCGATTTCCGCACGCTCGCCAGCCGGATCCAGGCCAGACTATAAGTCAAGGCTGCTCAACCGCAGCATGCGGGGCGACGTGTTTTAATAAAATCTCAGCGCGTGGTTTTCAGTTCTTGGTTCCGCTGAAACTAATTCCTTGATGCTCGATCTCGATCAATACAGTTCGCTGGGAGCGGCTTTGCGCGATGCACTTGACCGCTTCGCCAGCGAAACCTGCCTGATCGAGGCGGACCGCGACCGGGAAAAGACGCGGCTCGCCTACTCCGATTTCAAAGAAATCACGCGGCCGTTGGGACGCGCTCTCGAAGACTGCGATTTCAAACCGAGCGACCGCGCGGCCATCATCATGAGCAATCAATCGAAGTGGCTGATTTCCGCCTACACGATCTTTCATGGCGGAGGAGTTCTGGTGCCGCTCGATTACAAGCTGACCGCGTGCGAACATCTGCAACTGCTGGCCCATTCGAAATCCAAGTTCCTGATTGTCGAGTATTACCTGTGGCAGGCCATTATCCGGGAGCCTGAATTCCAGAATCACAAAGTGCAAACCGTGTTGGTGACCGAAGCGCCGCTCAACGCCGATTTGAAGGGCGCATATCGCTGGGAAGATTTTCGCCGCAAAGGCACGCCGGTGTTCGTGCCGCGGCAGCGGGAAGATGTCGCGTGCATCGTCTATTCATCGGGAACGGGGGGCCGGCCCAAAGGCTGCGTGCTCACGCACGAGAATTATCTTGAGCAATGCAAATCACTCACCGCTTGGTATCCGTTTTGGCCGGGCGTGCGCTATCTGAGCATCCTGCCCACCAACCACGCCATCGATTTTATGGTTGGATTTATCGGGCCGTTCGTGTGCGGTGCATGCGTTGTGCATTTGCGCACGCTTCGCCCGGAGTTCGTCCGCGACGCATTCGTGCGCTACAAGATCACCTATGTCAGTTTGGTCCCGATGGTCTTGAAGAACCTGGAACGCGGACTGAAGGCCAAGTTCGCGGAACTGTCGCCGCCGAAGCGCTTCCTGCTCAATCAATCGATTGCGATCAATAAGTTCTTTAGTCGTTGGCGGCCCGACGTTCATCTGAGCCGCGTTCTGCTTCGTTCGGTGCATAAAGCATTCGGAGGGGAACTACGCGCCATGTTCACCGGCGGCGCTTTTATGGAGCCTTCGACTCTGCAATTTTTTTACGACCTCGGCATTCCCGTGGCGAACGGTTACGGACTGACGGAGGCGGGAACCGCGGTGACTCTGAACGACTTCAAGCCGTTCCGTGCCGACACGGTCGGAAAACCTCTGCCCGGCATGGATCTGCGCATTCTTAGCCCTGATTCGGAAGGCATCGGCGAGGTTGCGGTCAAAAGCAAAACCGTCATGTCGCACTATCTCGACGATCCGGAGCTGACGGCAGAGACCATCGTCGACGGCTGGCTACTGACCGGCGATTTAGGCCGGTTTGACGGCTCCAGGCATCTGCAATTGTTCGGGCGAAAGAAAAACATGATCGTGACCGAAGGCGGAAAAAATGTGTATCCCGAGGACATTGAAAACGCATTCGATGGCTTGCCGGTGAAGGAGTATTGCATTTTCGCTGCGAACTTCATTTGGCCGGGCAAGAAACTGGGCGACGAGCTGCTGATGCTGGTGCTGCGGCTGGAGCCTGGTCATGCGATCAACGATGTTTTGAAACAGGAAATCGTCTCCCGCAATCGCGGGCTGCCCGATTTCAAGCGAGTTGGCGGATATGTGTTATGGGAAAAAGATTTTCCGCGCACCGCCTCGATGAAAATTAAGCGCAGCGTTCTGGCAGAAGAAATCGGCAAGACTCTGGGCCGGGCTGCTTTGATTGAGTTGTGAGGATTTCATAGGAGGCTGTTCTACATCGAAGGAAAAAATCTGCACGAGACTTTCCTGGCGATTGTGAACCCGGCCGCCGGTGGCGGGCGAGGCCGGAGACTTCTCACTCCGGCTTTGGAGCGACTGCGTTCAGGCGGAGTCAACGTCCACCTCGTTGAAACCACGGCGCGAGGACATGGAGCGGTGCTGGCTCGGGACGCGTACGCCAGAGGCTATCGGCGTTTCATCGCCGTTGGGGGTGACGGTACTTCCTACGAGATTGTGAACGGGCTTTTTCCGTCGACCCCGGGCAATGAGACGCCCACACTTGCATTTCTTCCTCTCGGCACAGGCAATTCATTCCTGCGCGACTTCACAGGAAATGGTGTGGAGTTTGCCTTGGAAGCGCTCTTAGCGCGGCGGTCCCGCGCTTGCGACGTCTTGCGCCTGACTCACAAAACTGGAACTCTTCACTACATCAACTTGTTGAGCATGGGTTTTTCCGCAGATGTAGCGGCGCTGCGGGCGCGGCGTTTCGATGCCTGGGGCGAACCGGGATATCAGCTCTCTATCTTTCTTTCCCTTCTGCGCTTTCGCCGCCGTCCTTTTCCCGTGCGAGTGGATGGAGAAACGGCTCCCGATCAACGGCCCTGCTTATTTCTCACTTTCAGCAACAGCAAATTTACCGGCGGCACCATGATGATTGCGCCGCAAGCCGACGTGAGCGACGGTTTGATCGAGTACGTTCGATGGGGCCCGATCGGCCGTTTGGGTTTGATTCGGAATTTGCCGACGCTCTACGACGGAACGCACGTCCATCATCCCCTGGCGGAACGAAGACCGGTGAAGCGCGTGGATTTTGAACTCGACGCGCCGGTGGACGTGATGGTCGATGGCGAAGTGTTGACGTTGCATTGCCAGTCGCTCGATGTCCTGCCTTCCGCACTCAACGTCGTGGTATAAAAACGTCTCGCGATGTTGGCACGCAAACTCATTACGATCGCGTTGATCATCGCCGCCTTCGCTGGCGTCTATTATCTCGCCCGGCTCAAACGAGGCCGGCGGCTGGAAACTTTCGCGCGATGCCTGACCGCGAAGCAGGCCAAAATGTACGGATTGTCGTGGTGCCCGCACTGCGAAGATGCGAAACAGTTGTTCGGCTCTTCGTTTCACTACATCAATTATGTCGAGTGCGGGGTGCCGAAGACTCACGATGAAAAAACCAGTTGTACGCAGGCCGGGATCAAGCACTTTCCGACCTGGGAATTTGCCGACGGAAGCCGGCGGGAGGGCGCGCTCTCACTTCAACTGCTGGGCGAAAAGACCGGGTGCGGTCTGCCATGACTCGGCTGGCGCGGCGCATTTGCCTGGCAATCGCTTTGCTGGCTGCTGCCGGAATTCTGGTTTCTTCACTATCTCTCTATCACCACTACCGGAAGGATAAGACTGCTTACTGCGATCTCGGCGAGACTTTCAACTGCGACATCGTCAACCGCAGCTCTTATTCCGTCGTCATGGGCATGCCGGTGGCGTTGATCGGAATTCTTGGATATCTTTCATTGCTGGCGCTGGCCACTCTCTATCGCGCCAAAGCCGAAACCCCTGCCATGCTCTGCTTCACTTCTTTCGCCGGATTGTGCTTCGCTCTGTATCTCACCTATATCGAGGGCTTCGTCCTGAGTACGTGGTGCGTTTTGTGCCTTTCTTCCTTGGGATTGATTCTTGCCATCACTGCTCTTTCGTCAGTACTGGTGGCCGGTAAATTACGGCTCCCTCGCGGCCAGGGCGCACTCTGACGTGGAGAATTCTTCTGTCACCGGCGATCTGCGCATGCACGAATTTTCCAGCCGTGTTTTCTACAACACGCGAATGCTTCGAGTGTGGCTGCCGCCGGGCTACGATGATACTGAAAATGAAGGCCGAAAATATCCCGTCTTTTATCTGAATGATGGGCAAAATCTCTTCGATCGCGAGACAGCGTTTGCCGGCGTGGAATGGCAAGCCGACGAGACCGCCGACCGGCTGATTCGCGAGGGCAAAGTTCCGCCCCTGATCATCGTCGGCATTGATAACGCGCAGAGAGAGCGCGTCAGGGAATTCTTGCCCTACCGCTCGATCTATCCCACAATTTTGCGGCCCCTCGGCAAGCGCTATCTCAAGTTCTTGCTCGATGAGGTCATGCCCTTTATTCAGCTGCGCTACCGCCTTGCCAGCGGCGCAGAAAATACGGGTCTGGGCGGATCGTCGCTGGGCGCCATCATTTCTTTGTTCACAGTGATCGAAAGACCAGGCATCTTCGGGTGTTTGCTGCTGGAAAGCCCGTCGCTGTACATCTCCAACCGGCAGATCTTAAAGCAAAGTCGCCTGTTCAGGCAGTGGCCGGAAAGAGTGTTTCTGGCCGTGGGCACGCGGGAAGAAGGCGACAGCGACCGCAGCATCGAGATCGTCGATGACCTTCGCCATCTCGCGGTTATTCTGCGCCGTGCTGGAATGCAGGAGACACGCCTGCGGGTGCGTATCGACGAAGGCGCGACGCACAACGAAGCGGCGTGGGCAGCGCGTTTTCCGGAGGCGCTGGAATTTTTGTTCGGGGACGGCAAGTCCTAGATGGCCGCGCTTACTGCTCGTTTTGTGCCGTCTCCGAGCGACGCTCGCCAAATGATCCACAACATTGCCGTCATTGCGACCACCGAAAACTGCACGTGGGTGAATCGGGTGGCCGGTCCCAACAAGAAAAACGGGTAGCAAAGATAAATCAACAATTCCAGCGCACCGGAGAACGACCGATTTTGGCTGCTAAGCGCCCAATCAACGAGCAATAAGAATGCCGGGGCCAGAATTGTCAGGTCATAGACGGTGAGGTGCGGAGCCACCAGGACCGTGGCCAGTAGCAACGCGCAATAACGAAGCGGAAGGGGCACCCGGCTGCGCCAGCACAACAATGCCAGCACCAATACGACGATCGCGCTCGCGAGATACAGTCCCCAGGAAAGAGTGCTCCATGGCAAAAGCAATGTCCAGAAGGAGCGCAGAGAATGAGTCTGGTAAAGGCGCGGCTCAAGAAACGGGAACACTTCGCCGACGTGCGTGATCGCGTGAAGGTAATTTCGCATCACTCCAGTGCCGTAATGCCACCAGGCGGTGCCGATTTCCCCGGCTGCCGCGACCACCGAGCCGCTGAGGATTTTCCATTCGCCCGCGCACAAAAATATGATGGCCACGGCCAGCGCGAGTTGCGGCTTGAAGATCAGCAAGCCGAAGGCAAGGCCGGCGAGGAAAGGCCGGCGTGCGCGCAGCGCCAAATACATGAGTGTGAAACACAAGAGCGCCAAGCCGGAGGTTTGCCCCCAGAGGACTAAATTGAAAAACCCGGGGAAAGCCAGGGCCGCGACCACAACGGTCTTGCCTTCATTTCGCAAGTTTGGGCACGTCTTCCACACCGCAAAACAGCAGAAGGCGTAAATTAAAATATTTAACGCGAGCCACGCCACCAGCGCCCATTGGTAAGAGAAAACCGCAAACGGCGCGAAGAAGAGCGAAACCTGCGGCCCATAAAGCGAAACATACGTATAGCCTCTCGCCTGAGGAACAAAGTTCGCTAGTTCGAACGCCTGCGCCCGCATGTCATAGAGCAAATCCCCGCGATTGGCGAGCGCCAGTTTTCCCAGCGTATAGAAATGTAAAAAGTCCGCTCCTTTGATGGTGCCGAAGCGGTCCAGCAAGCCTGGCGTAGACATGTCCACGGCGTAGACCGTCCACAGCACAACCGCGAGAAGCAACGCGTGCGTGCGCACCCGTCGCGCAGAGAGCCACGAGCTTGACGATTGCCCGAGCGTCGCTTGTGAATTAGCTTTGCCCGCAGCAGCGGCGGCTCGATTCATGGCGCAGTTTTCCCGTAAGGTTCGAGATGCGGCGGAGATTCATCGCCATTTACCCGCCACGCGGCGCGATCATGAAAATATTGCACCAATTCCTCATTTTGTGCGCCCATGTCTCGCGCCCAAACCACTTTGGCGTGATCGATATTGGCGGCGTTGTAAACCCATTCCCGGTCCAGATCATGATGCGGTCCATAACTCACGATCACAAGATGACGCCCGGGCAAGTTCTGTAATCGCCTGGCAATCGCCGCGCGGTCAAGATTGCCCCGCGGCCATGGCTGCTCAATCTGTGCGTGAGCAGCGGCTGCGGTTACGCGGAGCACGATCATGGCGCAGGCGATGATCACAATGGAGCGCACCAGCCCCACTCCCACCCTCTTGCCCCGCCAATGCCAGAAGCGAAGATGGCGCATACATTGCAGCAAAATCAGATAAAGCAAGCTGGCAGCTGGAGCGGCGTAGTGCGGAAGAGTCCAGATTTCGAGCCCGAGTCCGATCAGAAAAACAAGGCCAATAGTCAAAGGGAGCCGCATTTTGCGGTCGCGCAGGGTCCAGGGCAAAGCGAGCAAGGGAACGGTCAGCAGCGGGCCCAGATAAAAGCTCCACAAAGAAATCAGTTTGTCTCCGGCGCGGCGAATCGCACCGCTGAAAGTCCGGCACTCGAGAAACCGGTTTAGCTCGCGAAAATAGAAATCCCGCATCACCGCGTGATGATATTGCGGCTCCGGCCGGGGCTGCTGCCAGGGAAAATATGGCGCCATGGAGTAAGTGTCCCGATTTACCTGGTACGTCATGCGAAAGGGACTGCCGGTGACGCGCCAGTAGTAATAGGCCATGGCCACCATTGCCAGTCCAAGAACCGGCACAACGGGTAGAGCAATTCGAATGAGCGATGCGCGCGAAATTGTGGAGCGCCAAAAGACTGCAGCCGCAATGGCTGCTGCGACCGCGAGCACCAGGCCTTCATAGGGACGACTGTTTGCCAGAATCACCAGGCCCAATGCCAGCAGGATTGCATCCGCCAAACGGGCGTGATGTTTAAGCCGGGGCAGTGCGCCCAACAGTAGCGCTCCGCCGAGAGCCACGATCGAGCTGGCCCAATATCCGTTCATCCAGTAGCTGAGAATACCCAGCCGCAAAACCGCGAGCACCCCGCCGAGGAGCGCCCAGCCCGGCGGCAGCCATGCCTGCAACATCCAGCAGAAGGCGGCGCACATCAGCGAAGTCACCAGCAACTGCCCAATCCAGGGGTTGCCCAAGCGTTGCCCCAACCCCAGCACCAATCCCTGGATTGGCGGGTACATCGACATATAGGTCGGCTGTTGAATGATCTGAAAGCTTTCGAAGTGCACCCACATCGGATGAGCAGGATTGGTTATGCGGCCGTGCGCGAAAGTGTCAGCCGCAAGCACGTAACTGAATTCATCATCCCAGCGAGGAGCCGGGATCCCGATCACGGGAATGAGCGCAACGCGGATGACGAGTGGAAGCAGGCCGACTACAAGAACCGCCAGCTTCTTCGTTCGCGCCAGCCGAATGGCTTTAGCTTGCAGAAAATCGAGAGCCGGGGATGGCTTTGATCGTGTGAGAAAAATAACAAACAGCGCCGCGAGTACGAATATCAGTTCGATCAGAGGAACAAGCGAAGGCGCGAGGCGGGCGTAAACTCCAGCCATGCTGACCGGATTCTCATAGTCCGGTCGAGGATTGTCAATCGGCGATTCCCAACGGGAACTTGGTTTGACGATTGCGCACGGGCAAGGGAATTAGACACAATGTTGCGGGTTCTTCGTTGCGGGTTCATGGATAGAACCGGCTCTGTAGAAAAAATCTATGGGAAAACTCTTGAAGGTACTGGTCTGGCTGGTGATCGCAATCGCTGGAGCGCTGGCCCTGGCCACGATTGCTTTGCATCGCGGCGAAGAAATCAATGCCATGTGGATGGTGGTCGCGGCGGTTTGCAGCTACGCGCTGGGCTATCGCTTCTACAGCAAATTCATTGCTGCAAAAGTGCTGGCACTCGATGCGCAACGTGCCACGCCGGCGGAACGCCTGGAAAATGGCCGGGATTTTGTTCCCACCAGTAAGTGGGTGGTTTTCGGGCACCACTTTGCCGCCATCGCTGGACCGGGGCCGTTGGTAGGGCCGGTGCTCGCGGCTCAATTCGGATATTTGCCGGGGACGCTCTGGATTCTGGCCGGCGCCGTCTTTGGCGGCTGCGTGCAGGATTTTGTGACCCTGCTTTTCTCCATCCGCCGGGATGGAAAATCGCTCACCGAAATGGCGCGGTCTGAAGTGGGCAAGATCGGCGGTCTGGTTGCCTACACGGCCATCATCGGAATCATCGTGATTCTCCTAGGGGTGTGCGCATTAGTGGTGGTAAACGCGCTGAAAGCCAGTCCGTGGGGAACTTTCACCATTGCGATGACCATCCCGATCGCGCTGCTGATGGGCGTGTATCTCCGGCGTTTGAGGCCGGGCAAAGTGCTGGAAACCTCGATCTTGGGTTTTGCTCTCGTGCTGCTGGCGATCTGGGGTGGGCAATGGGTTTCCCAGACGCCTGCGGTGGCGAATTGGTTCACGCTAACGGCTTCGGCGTTGGCGATTCTGATCATCGTTTACGGTTTCGCGGCCTCGGCGTTGCCGGTATGGCTGTTATTGGCGCCGCGCGATTATCTCAGCACGTTCGTAAAGCTTGGAACCATCGCCATGCTCGCGCTGGGAATCATCGGTTTGCGGCCCACCTTGCACATGCCGCCGCTGACTCGCTTCATTGATGGCTCGGGCCCGGTTTTTGCCGGAAAGATTTTTCCCTTTGCTTTCATCACCATCGCCTGCGGCGCCGTCAGCGGATTCCACGCATTGATCGCCAGTGGAACCACTCCTAAACTCATCCGCCGCGAAACCGAAGCTCGCATGGTGGGCTATGGGGCGATGATGGCGGAATCGATGGTCGCGATCATGGCCATGATCGCGGCTTGCGTTCTTCAGCCGGGGACTTACTTTGCGATCAACAGCCCAGCCGGAATTGTCGGCCAGGCTCCCGAAGCGGCGGCGGCAACCATTACGAACTGGGGATTTCCGATCACAGCAACAGACATGCATTCGCTCGCCCAGGCGGTCGGGGAACAGACGCTCTACAACCGCACCGGCGGCGCCCCTGCCTTCGCGGTGGGCATGGCGCACATCTTCTCGCATACTCTCGGAGGCCAGGCGGTGATGGCCATCTGGTATCACTTCGCCATCATGTTCGAGGCGCTGTTTATTCTCACCGTGCTCGATGCTGGCACGCGAGTGGGGCGCTTCATGATCCAGGACGCTCTGGGCCACGTGTGGAAGCCGCTCGGCCGCACGAGCTGGTATCCAAGCATTCTGGCGACCAGCGCCCTGATTGTGCTGGGCTGGGGGTATTTTCTGTGGCAAGGAGTGAAAGATCCGCTCGGCGGAATCAATTCGCTCTGGCCGCTGTTTGGAATTGCCAACCAATTGCTGGCGACCGTAGCGTTTTGTGTGGCGACGACGATTGTGATCAAGATGGGCAAAGCGCGTTACGCCTGGGTGACGCTCATGCCATTGGTTTGGCTTGTGGCCGTGACATTTACCGGTTCCTGGCAAAAAATCTTCGATCCCAATCCGCGCATTGGGTTCCTTTTGCACGCCCGCCAGTTAGCGGAAGGGCCGGCGACCGCGGCAACTGGCCGGCTCATTTTCAACGACCGCATGGATGCCGCAGTGACCGGAGTTCTGATCACAATGATTGCCGTCATTCTGATCGAATCGGCGGTATTGTGGGCCCGTGTGTTTTCTGGCGGCAAAGAATTCGTGGTGAAAGAATCACCGTTCGTGCCCACCCGCTTTGCCACGGAGGAACAAGGATGAATCT
>Ga0335079_10001454_pt1 | contig 26946 bp, 22 predicted proteins | sample Lox_Sample_33_FD_206719 | JGI IMG/M metagenome (GOLD analysis project Ga0335079, IMG submission 206719) | Soil microbial communities from Loxahatchee National Wildlife Refuge, Florida, United States - Lox_Sample_3.3 | ecosystem: Environmental > Terrestrial > Soil > Wetlands | place: USA...
GCACCTTCGGCCTGGGAGGGGCGGCCGCGGTCCTGTTCCTCCTCCTCGCGGCGACGGGCGCCTTGCTGCTCGCGACCTACGAGCCCTCCCCGGAGCGGGCCTACACGGCGGTCGTGGCGCTCGCGGACGAGGTGCCGTTCGGAGCATTCGTGCGCAACGCCCACCACTGGGCCGCGAACGGGCTCGTCGTCGTCACCTTCCTGCACCTCTTGCGCGTCTTCTACCGGGGCGGTCACCTGCCGCCCCGTAGGGGAAACTGGCTTCTCGGGGCGGTGCTGTTGCTCATCGTCGTCGCGAGCGCCTTCACCGGCTACCTCCTCCCCTGGGACCAGCTCGCCGACTGGGCCGTCACCATCAGCACCGGGATGCTGGAATACGTGCCTCTCCTGGGCGGGGCTCTCGTCCGCGCCGCCCGTGGGGGAGCCGACATCGGGCCGCCCACGCTGGCGCGGTTCTTCGTGCTCCACGTGGCCGTGCTGCCCATCGCCCTCCTGCTGCTCCTCTCCTTCCACTTCTGGCTGGTGCGCAAGGTGGGAGGGGTGGTCCTTCCCGCGGACGCCGGCGACGCTGCCTCGCCCCGGGGGCCGCTCGTCGCCGTTTCCCCCGGACTGACCCGGCGCGAGGGGGCGGCGGCGCTCGTGGTCTCGGCCGCAGTCCTCCTCCTCGCCGCGGTCGCAGACGCCCCGCTCCTGGCGCAGGCGAACCCGGGGATGAGCCCGAACCCGGCCAAGGCCCCGTGGTACTTCATGGGGGTGCAGGAGTTGCTCGTCCACGTCCATCCGCTCTTCGCGGCGGTGGTGGTGCCGGCGCTCGCCTTCGCGCTCCTCTGCGCCCTTCCGTCCCTGGGCGGCGCGGAACGCCCGAGTGGCCGATGGTTCGAGTCACCCCGGGGGGCGCGCGGCGTCGTCGTCGCCGCCTTGGCCGGAGCGATCCTGGCGGCAGCCGCCGTGGTCGTCGACGAGCCGCTGCGCCGGGCGCCGCCCTGGCTCCCCAAGCTTGCCCCGGCGGTGCGCGGCGGCTTGTTGCCCTTTCTCGGGGTCGCGACCGTCGTCGCCGCCGTCGCGCTCCTCTCCCGGCGCCGGGGGGCGTCGCGGCTCGAGACGGTGCAGGCGGTCTTCACCTTCGTCCTCGCCGCCTTCGCCGTCCTCACCGCAACCGGGGTACTCTTTCGCGGCCAGGCGATGGCCCTCGCCTGGCCGTGGGCGGCGCGCCCCTAGGAGGATCCGTGTCCGCCACCCACGGCCATCCGGGCGAGCCGGTCCCCGCGCGGCGCGCCTTCCTCGATCGCCTCTGGAGGGCACTCGGGGTCCTGGCTCTTCTCGAGGTCGCGGCGGCGACGATCGCCTACCTCGCGCCACGCAAGGAGGGGGGTCGCCGCGGAGGGGGCCCGGTCGCCGCCGGGCCGGTCGCGGAGTTCACTCCCGCCTCGGTTCGGCCGTTCCCGGCGGGGAGATTCTACCTCGTGAGGCTCGCCGACGGCGGGTTCCTCGCCATCTCCTCGAAGTGCACTCACCTCGGGTGCACGGTTCCGTGGAACGACAAGGAGAAGGTCTTCCCGTGCCCCTGCCACGCCTCGACCTTCGACATGCGGGGCGACGTCCTCTCCCCGCCGGCGCCGCGCGCGCTCGACCTTTTTCCGGTGGCCATCGAATCGGGCATCGTCAAGGTGGACACCTCTCGGCGAATCGAGCGGGCGCGCTTCGAGCCGGGCCAGGTCACCTACCTCTAGGACGGACGCGAGGTGCCCTTGACTCCCCAAAGAAGCGCGCCCGTCGAGCGCGATCCGCTCCGCTCTTACCGGCTGGCGGGGATCGCCGCCACCGCCGTCATCGTCCTCTCCTTCCCCCTCTACCTGGCGGTGCGGAACCTGCGAGGCCCGCACTCCGCGGCGGAGTCGGAGGCGCGCTACGTGGGGAGCGAGCGCTGCAAGACCTGCCACCAGAAGGCCTACGACGCCTGGAAGGGCTCGAACCACGCCAAGGCCATGCAGCCCGCGCGCCCCGCGACCGTCCTCGGCGATTTCGGCGGGGCCTCCTTCGCGCACCGGGGCAAGGTCTGGCGCTTCTTCCGGCAAGGCGAGCGGTTCCTGGTCCACGCCGAGGGGTCGGACGGGACCATGCGCGACTACGAGGTGGCCTACACCTTCGGGGTGGAGCCCTTGCAGCAATACCTCGTCGCGTTCCCCGGCGGGCGGCTCCAGGCGCTCTCGGCCGCCTGGGACACGCGGGCCAAGCGCTGGTTCTACGTGAACCCCGGGCCCGACGCCCCGCCCGGCGACTGGCTCCACTGGACCCGCCCTGGCCAGAACTGGAACGCGATGTGCTCCGACTGCCACTCCACCGCGGTCCGCAAGCGCTACGATCCGGAGAGGGACGAGTACCAGACCACCTGGTCGGAGATCATGGTCGGCTGCGAGGCCTGCCACGGACCGGGCTCGCGCCACGTGGCCTGGGCGGAGGAGCCGGCCATGGGGCGCCCGCAGGTGGAGAACTTCGCCCTGGTCACGCGCACCGCGAAGCTCCCGGCCCCCGAGCTGGTGGGGCTGTGCGCCCCCTGCCACTCGCGGCGGGCTCAGTTCGCCGACCAGGGAGTCCCGGGAGGCGAGCTGCTCGATCGCTACCTCCCGGTCCTGCTCGCTCCCGGCACCTTCTACCCCGACGGACAGATCCTCGACGAGGACTTCGAATGGCACGCATTCACCCAGAGCAAGATGTACGCCAACGGGGTTCGCTGCAGCGACTGCCACGACGTCCACTCCGGAAAGCGCCACAAGGAAGGGAACGAGCTCTGCACCCGGTGCCACCGAGCCGACACCTACGACGCTTCCGCGCACCACTTCCACAAGAAGGAGTGGAAGGGCAAGCCCAGCGCCGGCGTGCTCTGCGTCTCGTGCCACATGCCGGGCAGGAACTTCATGGTGGTGCACTTCCGGCGCGACCACTCCATGCGCGTGCCGCGGCCGGACCTCAGCGCCAGCCTGGGCGTTCCCAATGCTTGCAGCGCATCCGGGTGCCACGCCGACCGGTCGCCGGCCTGGGTGCAGGCGAAGTACGACGCCTGGTACGGGAAGATGCGCAAACCGCACTTCGGGACGATCCTGGCGGCCGGGAGGGCCCGGGCACCGGAGGCCGAGGCGGACCTCGTCCAGCTCTCCCAGGATCTGCTCCGGCCGGTGCCCGCCCGGGCCTCGGCGGTCGACCTGGTGGCGGCCTACCCAGGCCCGGCGGCGCGCGCGGCGGTGGAGAGGGCGCTCTTGGACCCCGAGCCCCTGATCCGGGCGACGGCGGTGCAGCGCCTGTCCGCCGACGACCCGGCGGCGCTCGCCCGCCTTCTCGGACCGCTCCTCCAGGATCCGATCCGCTGGGTGCGCGACGAGGCGGCGGCGCGCCTGGCGGGGGCGCCGGCCCTGCGGCTCACCGAGGCGCAGCGCAAGGTGCACGCGGCGGTCCTCGACGAATACATCGAGGGGCAGCGCTACATGTCGGACCTGCCGTCGGGCCCCTACAACCTGGGCAACCTCTACAGCGCGCTCGGCCGCCGGGCGGACGCCGAGCGACAGTTCCGCCGCGCCGTTGCGATCGACGACCAGCTCTACATGGCAAAGGCGAACCTGGCCATGCTGCTCGCCGAGAGCGGGCACCTCGATGAGGCGGAGAAGCTCTTGCGCGAGGCGCACGCCCTCCAGCCCGCTCTGGCGAGCATCTCCTTCGACCTGGGGCTGCTGCTCGCAGAGGAGGGGAGGCGGGACGAGGCCGAGAGGTGCTTGCGGGACTCGCTGAAGGCGGATCCGCGGATGGCGGCGGCGGCCTTCAACCTGGCGGTGCTCGTCGGGGAGAGGCGGCTGTCGGAGGCGGTGACCCTGGCGAGGCGAGCGGCTCAGCTCCGCCCCGACGTGCCCCGGTACTCCTGGACGCTTGCCTTCTTCGAGGCGCGAGCCGGCGATCTCGATGGCGCGGCCAAGGAGCTGGAGGCGCTGCTCCGGGATCACCCGGAGTACCCGGAAACCTATCGTCTGCTCGCCGAGGTGTACGTGCGCCAGGGTCGGGGCGCAGAGGCCCGGGCGCTCCTGGCGCGCCGACCGCAGTAACGGGCACTAGATGGCAGAGAGCGCCGCTCCGAATCCTCCCCCGGCCCGCCGCAAAGAGTGATACCAGCCGCAGTCAGACCAGCGAGGGGAAATCATGGCCCACGTACATCTCATCGGCGGGGAGAAGGGCGGAGTGGGGAAGTCCGTCGTCGCCCGCCTGCTCGCGCAGTACTTCATCGACCACGGGATCCCCTTCGTCGGGTTCGACTCCGATCGGTCGCACGCCGCACTGCTGCGCTTCTACGCGGGCTACGCCTCCCCGGTGCTCCTCGACCGCTTCGAGAGCCTGGACGCGGTCATGGAGGCCGCGGCCGCCAGCCCCGAAGGCCGCGTTCTGGTGGACCTCGCCTCGCAGACCCATGAGCCGCTCGCGCAGTGGATCGACGACTCGGGGGTGCTCGAGCTCGCCCGGGAAGCGGGAATCTCCATCCGCTACTGGCACGTGATGGATTCGGGCCGCGACTCGGTCGACCTGCTCCGCCGCCTCCTCGACCGGTACGGTGAGCGCCTGAACTACGTGCTCGTGCTCAACCAATTCCGGGGAGACCACTTCGACGCACTGGCGCGATCCGGGGAGATGGAGCGGGCGCGCGCGCTGAAAGCCCATGTCGTCACCCTGGGGCGCCTCCACGAGGCCGCCATGCGCAAGATCGACGCGACCAGCGCCAGCTTCTGGGCGGCGACTCGACGCGAGTCCGAGCCGGGCGGGCTCGGACTGATGGAGCGGCAGCGCGTCCGGGTGTGGCTGAAGCAGGCCTACCAGGAGTTCGACGCCCTCGGCGTCTGAGGGCGGGGCTCCTCGGGGAGCGCTTCCTAGGGCAGGGGTGGGCCCCGTCCTCCCGGGCGAGGCGATGGGTCGCGGCCCCGATCCGTCGGGCAGCGTGCGCAGGGCCTCTTGCCGCCGCGAAGCCCGCTCGCGGCTGCCGCGGCTCGCGCGCATCCCCTCGGGGAGAGGGCTCGGCAAGGCCGCGCCCGCGGCGCCGAGCGAAAGCGGGCGCTCCGCATCGTTCACGGAACGAGAACCCTCGCAAGGGGGACCGTCGGCCGGCGGATCACGCCCAACAGGGTGTCGACCCTTGCGAGGCTACCCCGAAAACCCGCGCCTGGGCGAAGTTGCCGGGGGGAGCCGATCACCAAGGAGGCAACATGACACGCATGCTGGGCTTGGCCGTCCTCGCGCTGCTCGCGGCGGGGTGCGCCACCGACTCGTCGGTCAAGCAGGAGATCAGCCCGCTCGCCGACCGGATCACGAACATGGAGCGGCAGACGGCGGCGATGGACTCGAAGATCGCCGATTTGAGCAAGAAGGTGGACGCCCAGAACGCGGACATTCAGGCCTTGCGGAACAGCGTTGCGGACTCGAACGCGGCGGCGGCGAAGGCGCAGCAGGCGGCCGCCGACGCCCAGAGCGCCGCGGCCCGGGCCGAGACCGCTGCGGCCAAGGCGGCGAAGGCCTTCGAGCTGAAGCAGATGAAGGGGGCCAAGTAGGGGCCTGCGCAGGGGATCGCGAGCTCGGGCGCGATCCCCGGCGCGGCTCAACCGCCGTCCGCCGAGACGTCCACCGGCACCCCCCGGAGCTCCTTCACGGCGGAGTCGAGCTTCTGGGCGTCGATTCGATCGAGCAGGCCGCGGCGCGCGAGTAGCCGCTTCGCCTCGCTGAGGTAGTCGACGCGGACCTCGTCGTCCCCGTGCACCTCCACGTAGATGCGCGTCCCGCGCTGGCCCACCTTGACCGGTTCCCGGACGATGCTCACCCGGGTCCCTACGGCGACCCGCTCGTAGAGGTGCGGGATGTCCTCGGGGTAGAGCCGCAGACAGCCGTGACTCGCCTTCCGCCCGACGCCGAACGGCTTGTCGGTGCCGTGGATGAGGATGGACCCCTTCGAGAGCCTCAAGGAGTGGGTACCGAGGGGATTGTCCGGGCCCGGGGGCACGACATCCGGAAGCTCCGGGTTCTCCCGGCGGATGGAGGCCGGCGGGTACCAGCTCGGGTTGGTCTGCTTCTGGATCACCTTGAAGGTGCCAAGGGGGGTGGCCCATCCCTCGCTGCCCACGCCCACCGGGAACGTCATGGGGGCGCCGGGGGTGGCGGGCATGAGGTAGAGCCGCATCTCGGAGAGGTTCACGAGCAGGGTGCCGGGCACGGCGGCCCGCGGCACGATCCACGCGGTGGGGATGACCACGGTCGCCCCGGGCGTGGGGACGAAGGGGTCGAGCGCCGGGTTGGCCGCCGCGATCTCGCCGTAGCCGAGGTCGTACTCCCGGGCCATCTCGATGAGCGACTCCCCCTCCAGGACGGTGCGGGAGCAGACCGCACCGATGACCTCCTCGGCGCTGCAGTCGCCGAAGGGGCGGCAATCGGGCGACCTGCTCACCTCGCAGGTCACGGCCGGAGGTGCGCTCTCCGTCAGCACCGGCGCGGGCTCGGGCTCGGGCAGGGGTGGCGCGTGGCCGCACGCCACCGCCAAGGCGATGGCGAGGATCGCGAGAAGGGTCCTCGAGGCGCCGGGGAGGCGGGCCCCGTCGCCGTCGCGCGCGGGCCCAGCCGCGGCGGGCTCGTCGGCCGTTCCCTGGCTCGCTCGGCTGTGCCTTCCCAAGGCCTGCATGTCTCCCGCGATGGGATTCCCGCGCCTCTCGGCAGCTCGCGGCGTCGGGAAGGTACTCGAATGGCCGGCGCCCCGGGTGCGGAGCGGCCTACCTTCCTAGCATCGAAGGGCAGGGCTTGTCGCGCACCGTCGCGGGCAGGCGCGGGGCGCAGGCGACCCGTGCCCACATCCTGCCCCGAGGTGGAGACCGCGGGCGCGTGACAAGGGCCCACGCAGCGGGTAGCTTGATCTCTGGGTGGCCGGGTTCGCCACAGAGACGCTCGCGACGCTCGTGCTGCTGCTCACGGCCGGCGGCGGGATGGCTGGCCGAGGGGTCGAGCCGGGCTCCCTGTGCCCCGCGACCGGGGACGTGGTCGCGGTCATCACCCGCAAGCGGGAGCTCTGGCTGTGCAGCGATGGGGCGCCGGCGGCGCGCATCCAAGTGGCGCTCGGCCAGGGCGGCCTCGACAAGCGTCACCTGGGGGACGGGAGGACGCCGCTCGGGACCTACACCCTCGGGCCTCCCAGGCCCTCCGGGCGCTTCGGGACCTTCATTCCCATCGACTACCCCACGCCTGATCAGGAAGCGCAGGGGCTCACCGGGCGCGCCGTCGGGATCCACGGCCCGCCGCGCGGGAAGACCGAACCCGAGTACCCGACGACTGCCGTCGACTGGACGCTGGGCTGCGTGGCGACGGGAACCGACGCGGACATCGAGGCGGTCGCCGACTTCGTGAGGCAGCGGCAGCCGGTCGTCGTGATCTTCTAGCCGGCAGAAGGCCCGGTCCGGCCCGTTGCGGTCCTGGCCCGCGCCGGGGAGGATGCCCGGGGATGGCCTACCTCGTCGCGGAGCCCTGCATCCGCTGCAAGTACACCGACTGCGTGGAGGTGTGCCCGGTCGACTGCTTCCACGCGGGCCCGAACTTCCTCGTCATCGATCCGGACGAGTGCATCTGCTGCGGGGCGTGCGAGCCCGCCTGCCCGGTCCAGGCCATCTTCTCCGAGGGGGACCTTCCCGAGCCGTGGGGGGAGTACGTCGGCCTCAACGCCGAGCTCTCGCGAAGGTGGCCGAGCATCACCCACAAGAAGCCGCCGCTCCCGGACGCCGACCGGTGGAAAGACGTGAGGGACAAGCGCTCCGAGCTCGATCTCGGCTGAGAGCGACCCCCGGGGGCGGGTAGGCTAGGGGACGAAGGCGTCCGTCACCCGCGGCGCCGCGCGAACCGAGTCGAGGCTCCCGGCATCCCACCCGCCGCCGAGGGCCTTCACCAGGAGCACCGAGGTCACGAGGCGCTGGCCCTGGATGACGGCGGCCTGCTGCTCGTTGGCGAGGAGGTTTTGCTGGGCGATCACGACGTCGAGGTAGCTCACCAGGCCGCCCACGTACCGGGAGGTGGCGAGGTCGAGCTGGCGCCGCGACGAGGCCACCGCCTCGGCCTGCGACTGGCGCGCGGTCTCGAGCACCTCGAGGCCGGTGAGGCTGTCCTGCACCTCGCGGAAGGCGTTCAGCACCGTGGCCCGGTAGCTCGCCAGCGCCGCCTCGTAGCCCGCCCGGGAGTAGTCCACCTGGGCCCCGCGGGCGCCGCCGTCGAAGATGGCCTGGGTGAGCGTCGCCATCACCGCCCAGAACGCGCTGGCGGGGTTGAAGAGCTGCGAGAGCTTCATCGAGTTCCACCCTCCCTGGCCGGTGAGGGCGAGGGAGGGGAAGTAGGCGGCGGTGGCCACCCCGATCTGGGCGTTGGCGGCGGCCATCTGTCGCTCCGCCTCGGCGACGTCCGGGCGGCGCTCCAGGACGTCGGAGGGCAGCCCGCCGTCGATGCGGGGCGGCTCGGCGGCGAGTTCCTGCGCCGGGACGTGGAAGTCCGGTGCCGGCTTGCCGACCAGCACCGCGATGGCGTCCTCGAACTGCTTGCGCTGCAGGAGGAGGAGCGTGGCCTGGGTGCGGGTGGCGTTGAGCAGCGTCTCTTCCTGCGCCACGTCGAGGCTCGAGGCGATGCCGCCGGCGTAGCGCGATTTCATGAGCTCGAGCCCCTTCCTCAGGTTCTCCACGTTCCGGTTGAGGATGGCGATCTCGGTGTCGAGCTGGCGCAAGGTGAAGTAGTCCGCCGCCAGCTCCGCGGTGAGGACGAGGCGCACGTTCTCCAGGTCGGCGGCGCTCGCCTGGTAGGCGGCCTGCGCCGACTCGATCGAGCGCCGGACGGACCCGAAGAGGTCGACCTCGTAACTCAGGGTGAATGGAAGGAGATAGTTCGACTGGGTGACGGGGCTGAAGGTCGCGGTGCTGCCGCTCGGGCGGTTCCCGGAGTAGCGCTCCACGCCGGCGGCCGGGGCGACCGACAGCGACGGGAAGAGCGAGGCATTCTGGACCGCGGCGGAAGCGCGCGCCTGGTCGAGGTGGGCGACCGCCCCCTTGAGGGTCTCGTTGGCCGAGAGCAGGTCGGCCTCCATGGTCTCCAGGTCGCCGTCGCGGAAGAGGGACCACCAGTGGGACTTGGGGACCGCGTCCTTGGGGACGGCCTCGCGCCAGGGCTCCGTCACCTCCCATTTCACGGGCGCGGAGACCGGGGGGCGGTTGTAGTTCGGCCCCACCGAGCAGCCGGCGGCGAGGGCGAGGAGAGCGGCGCCCCAGAGACCGGCGTGGGGGCGCAGGGGAAGAGGTCGAGGGCGCGTCATCGGGGAGACTTCTCCCGGGCGGGAGAGGGCCGGCTTTCCCCCGGGGGGCCAGTCGGGCGCTTCCCCGGCGGGGAGTCCGGCAGGAGGGGGTTCGCGACCTCTCGAGCGCGGACCTCCTGCCCGGCCTCGATGCCGTCGGGGGGATTGAGGACGATGAGGTCGTCCGCCTTGAGCCCGGACACCACCTCCAGCGAAGCGCCGTAGTCGCGGCCGATGGCGAGCGCCTGCAGGCGGACGCGCTGGTTCTGGTCGACCACCACCGCTCGCAGACCCTCCGAGCGGAAGAGGAGCGCGTTCACCGGCACCCGGAGCCGGTCCCCCTCCAGCTGGATGTGGAGATGGACCTGGGCGTACCCGCCCGGCAGGAGCCTTCCCTCCCGGTTCGGGACGTCCACCTCGGTGAGCAGGGCGTGCGTGGCGAGGTCGATCGCCCCGGCAGTGCGAACCACCTCGCCCCGGAATGTCTCGCCGGGGTAGTGGGTCACGGTGAGGTAGGCGGGCAGGCCCGGGCGGATGGAAGGTGCGAAAGCCTCGGGCACGCTCACGTAGACCCGCATGGGATCGGTCTTTGCCAGCACGAAGAGGAGCTGCGAAGCCCCTCCGTTCCCGGCGTTGATGAGGGTGCCGATGTCGACGTTGCGCCGGGTGATGACGCCTTCGAACGGGCTGTAGATCCGCTGGAAGGACTTGGTCTCCTCCAGGCGGCGCACGTTGGCCTCGAGGGAGTGGACGATGGCCCTCTTGGCGGCGAGATCGCCCGCGGCGTTGTCGACCTCCTGGCGGGAGACGCTGTCGGTCTTGAGCAACTCGCGGTAGCGGGCCTCGGTGATCTCGGAGAGGTGCTCGTTGGCCTGCGCCGTGACGAGGTCGGCCCTGGCCGAGAGAAGCTGCTGATCGACCTCCGGCGTGTCGATGTCGGCGAGCGGCTCCCCCTGCACCACCCGGCTTCCGATGTCGTGGTACCACTTTCGCAAGTAGCCGTTGGTGCGCGCGTAGATGGGCGACTCGACGAACGCCTGCAGCGTCCCGGGGAGCACGAGCTCCTCGGAGGCGACCTGGGCGGCCGGGTGGATGACCGCCACGGTGGGGATGGTCTGCGCCTCGGTGTCCTTGGCGAGCGCCTGGAACTGACGGTGTCGCCACACCATGAGGAGCCCGCCGATCACCACCAGCGAGGCGGCCAGTACCGAGAAGACGAGGAAGAGCGCGCTCTTCTGAGCCGGCCGTCGCGCGGGCTCTCCCTCGCGGGCGTCGTCGATCGGGGTGCGTCTCTCGCCGGAAGATGTGTCGCTCATGTCGCCGCCGCCCCTTGTCCGGAAGCCCGAGCGTGCCTGCGCTCGACCCAGCCGTGGATGATGGAGAAGACGCAGGGCACGAAGAAGAGGGTGGCTACGGTGGCGAACAGGAGGCCCCCGATCACGGCGCGCCCGAGCGGGGCGTTCTGCTCGCCGCCCTCGCCCAGGCCGATGGCCATGGGGACCATGCCGATGATCATGGCGAGCGCGGTCATGATGACCGGCCGGATGCGGACGAAGCCGGCCTCGAGTGCCGCCTCGAAAGCGCTCTTCCCCTCCCGCAGCTGCTCGCGCGCGAAGGAGATCATGAGGATGCTGTTGGCCGTCGCCACCCCCATGCACATGATGGCCCCGGTCAACGAGGGCACGCTCAGGGTGGTGTGGGTGAAGAGCAGCATCCAGCAGATCCCGGCGAGCGCCCCGGGGAGCGCGGTGATGATGATGAAGGGGTCGAGCCACGACTGGAAGTTGACGACGATGAGGAGGTAGGCGAGGACGATGGCGGCGACGAGCCCCACCCCGAGGCCGAAGAACGACGAGGCCATGGTCTGCACCTGACCCCGGATGAAGATCCGGCTGCCGCGGGGCAGTTCCTTCCGGATGGCGGCCACCGCCTTGCCCACCTCCTCGGATACCGAACCCAAGTCGCGCCGGGAGACGGAGGCGTACACGTTGACCATGGGTTGGACGTTGTAGTGGGAGACGGAGGCGGGGCGCGCCACGGTGGACATGGAGGTGAGGTTGGCGAGGATCTGGGGCGGCGCCCTGCCACCGCTCGGGGTGACGGGGGTGTTCTGCAGCGCCTGGAAGGTGTCGACCCGGTACTGCGGGGTCTGAACCGCGACGTTGTAGCTCACCCCGTTCTTGGGATCGAGCCAGAAGTTCGGGGCGGTCTGGAAGCTGCCCGAAAGCGAGACGAGCACGTTCTGGGCGATGTCGCGCGCCTCGACGCCCATGTCCTGCGCGCGGGTGCGCTCGATGTTCATGTAGAGGGTGGGGGCGTCGAAGGCCTGCTGGACGTGCACGTCGGCCGTTCCCGGGACATGGCGGATCTGGTTGGCGAGCTTGAGGCCGGCTCGGTAGTTGGTCTCCTGATCCTGCCCCAGGATCTGGATGTCGATGGGGGCCGGGGTGCCGAAGTTCAGGATCTGCGTCACGATGTCCGCCGGCTGGAAGAAGAACTGGACGCCGGGAAACTCCCTCGGCAGGCTGCGGCGCAGTTCGTCCACGTACTCGCTGGTGGGCCGGTTCCGCTCCTCCTTGAGCTGGACCAGGATCTCGGCGTCCGAGGTCCCGATGGTACCCGAGTTGCTGTAGGTGAGGTTGATGCCGGAGTAGGGGAGGCCGATGTTGTCGAGGACGGTGATCAGGTCCTCCTCGGGGATGGTGCGGCGGATGAGCTGGTTCACCTGATCGGTGAGGCGGGCGGTCTCCTCGATGCGCAAGCCGGTGCGCGCGCGCAGGTGGAGCCGGATCTGCCCGGCGTCGACGTTCGGGAAGAAGTCCCGCCCGAGCACGAGGGTGAGCGCGGCGGAGAGCGTGCAGAAGGCGAGGAAGCAGGCGGCGAACGGCCAGGCGTGCTCGAGCGCGGTGGTGAGCGCGCGCCGGTAGGCGGCGCGGAAACGCTCGAAGCCCCGCTCGAACGCCTGCTGGAAGCGGCGGAGAGGGCCCATCCGTTCGCCGACGTGGTCCTCGGCGTGGTACTCGTCCTTGGCGCTCAAGAGGTACTTCGCCAGGGTCGGCACGATGGTGCGCGACCAGCCGTAGGAGGCGAGCATGGCGAAGGTCACCGCCTCCGCCAGGGGGACGAACAGGTAGCGGGCCACTCCCGAGAGCAGGAACATCGGGATGAACACGATGCAGATGCAGATGGTCGACACGAAGGCGGGGACGGCGATCTGCTGCGCCCCGTCCAGGATGGCCTGCACCGTCTCCTTGCCCATGGCGAGGTTGCGGTTGATGTTCTCGATCTCGACGGTGGCGTCGTCGACCAGGATGCCGACGGCGAGGGCCAGGCCGCCGAGTGTCATGATGTTGATGGTCTCGCCGAGCGCGCTCAGGCAGAGGATGCTGACGAGGATGGAGAGCGGGATGGAGATGGCGATGATGAGCGTGCTCTTCCAGTTCCCGAGGAAGAGCAGGATCATGGCCGCGGTCAGGCAGGCGGCGATGAGCGCCTCGCGGAGCACGCCCTGGATGGCGGCGCGGACGAACAGGGACTGGTCGAAGAAGGTGGTGATGTTGAGCCCGTCCGGCAAGGAGGGGCGGTAGTCCTTGAGCGTCTGCTTCACCCGGTCGACGATGGAGAGGGTGGAGGCATTGCCGGTTTTGTAGACGCTCATGAGCACGCCGCGCTGGCCGTTCGCCAGGACGACGTTGGTCTGGGGGACGAAGCCATCGCGGACGTGCGCGACGTCCCGGAGGTAGATGGTGGAGCCGTTCACCGTCTTCACCGGGAGATCGTTCAGGGCCGCCACCGAGCTCGGGCTGCCGTTCATCTCCACGTTGTATTCGAGGGCCCCCAGCTTGGCGGTGCCGGTGGGCAGGATCAGGTTCTGGGCGTTGACGGCGTTCACGATGTCCACCGCCGACAGCCCCTTCGCCTGCAGAGCGGTCGGATCGATGTCGACCGAGATGACGCGCTGCTTGCCGCCGTAGGGGAACGGCATGGAGGCGCCCTGGACGGTAGCGAGCTGCGTGCGGATGAAGTTGTTGCCGTAATCGAAGAGCTGCTGTTCGCTGAGCCGGTCGCTCGTCAGGCCGATCTGCAGGACCGGCACGGTCGAGGCGGAGTAGATCATGACGAGCGGCGGGGTGGTGCCGGGCGGGAGGCTGCGCAGGAAGGTCTGCGAGATGGCCGCGGTCTGCGCCAGGGCCGTCTGCACGTTGGCGTTCGGCTGGAAGAAGACCTTGATGATGGCGATCCCGGTAAGCGACTGCGATTCGATGTGCTCGACGTCGTTCACGAGCGTGGTGACGCCGCGCTCGACGTTGGAGGTGATGCGCCGCTCCATCTCCTGCGGCTGGAGCCCGTTGTAGCTCCAGACGAGGGCGATTACCGGGATGTTGATCTCCGGGAAGATGTCCGTGGGGGTCCGCGAGAGGACGAACGGCGTCGTGAGGAGGATGACGAGCGCCAGCACCACGAAGGTGTACGGCCTCGAGAGGGCCAGTCGGACGATCCACATGAGGGAGCCGAGATACCTTATGCCCGGGACATCCGGAGGGAATCGGGTACCACAGAACGCCGCCGGGGTCTAAGCGCTCTCGCCCGCACCGGCGAGGCTTAACGAAACTTCAACGGACCCCGCCCTCGCCCCCGGGGCACTGCGGCCGGAGCTCACGTCTTCGGGCCCAGGACGGAAGCGCCGCCCGGGGCGGCAGGCTCCAGCTTCCGGAAGCAGCCGACGAGCTCGGCGAGGATGGAGACCGCGATCTCGCCGGGCGTGGCGGCGCCGAGCGGCAGGCCCACCGGTCCGTGGACGCGTTCCAGGGCCGGCTCCTCGAACCCCTGGGCCCGCAGGCGCTCCCTCAGCCCCGCCTGCGTGCTCTTGCCTCCCAGGCACCCGACGTAGAAGGCCCCGGAGCGCAAGGCCGCGCCGATGGCGGGGTCGTCGAGCTGCGGGTCGTGGGCCAGGGAGACGAGCGCCGAGCGGCGGTCGAGGCGGATGCGCGCGAGCGCCGTCTCGGGAGGCTCCGCGGCGACCTCGACGCCGGGGAACCGCTCCGGGGTCGCGAAGCCGGGACGCGGGTCGACCACCACCACGGCGAGGCCGGCGAGCTGGGCCATCGGGGCGAGGGCTTGAGCGATTCGCGCGGCGCCCACGATGACGAGGCGCGGGGGCGGAACGGCAGGGGAGAGGGTTACGGGCGCGCCGGTGGGTTCCATGGCCGGGAGCGTACCCTTTCGGGGTATGGCGCGCACGAGCAAACCGGGCCGCCGCCCGCGCGGCGGCGGGGCCGAAGAAGCGCCGAGGCGCGAGGGGGGGCGCCTCCTCCTCTGCCGCCGGCTCCCCGCTCACGCGGCGTCATAGGCCTCTCGCACGCGATCGGCCCCGCAGTCCCGCTCGAGCCGCCGCACCGTGAAGTGCGAGCGGGCGGTCTCCTGGAAGTGATGGATGAAGAGCGTGTTGATGGCGGCCCCGCCCAGGGCGCCGACGAGCGGCACGAGTTGGGCCGCGACCTTCTCGGTGACGCTCACGCCGAGCCGCTGCGCGATGCGCGCCAGGAGCTGAAGGATCGCTGGGGCGCCCTTGTCCCCGAGTGCCTCGGTCACGCCCCGCCCGGCCACGAATTCCGCGGCCTCGGCGACGGCCCGCGCCAGGACGGCTCGGGTAGCGAAGTAGGAGGCGTCCGAGGCGTCGTCGGTCGCCGAGCGCGAGCCGTACGCGAAGACCGCGAGGCACTCGAGGCGACTCGCCACCTGCGAGAGGTCCTCTCCCTGGGCCCTGGCGTTGTCGGCGATGGAGCGCAGCATGACGGTGAGCGAGACGGGCAGCTCCACGAGGAGCCCGGGGAGGCCAGTCGCCCCCCCGACGGCGCCGGTGACCGCCACCGCCCCGCGGTGGAGCCAGTCGGAGGCCGGCACCGCCCTGCGATCGAGGGTGCGCAGCGCGACCCCGAGGGACGCGGAGAGCGCCCTGCGCGTGCCCGCCTGGATGGCCCGCTGCGCCCCCTCCGGCAGGCTCCTCACGAGCGCCTCGACGGGCCTCCCGGCAGCGTCGGCGATCCGAATCGCGAGCCCCGGGTTCTCCAGGGTCTTCTTCGCCCTTGCGAGCGCCTCGAGGTCGCCTGGGGAGAGGCCTGCCATGGACAGAGGGTACCCGACCTTCGCGCCGGGGCGGCGCCCTCGAGGCACGCCCAGATGCAGAGCTGCGCCCTGTAGGCTGAACTCATGTTCCGTAAGGGTCCGACGGACCTGCGAGGGTGCCGGGTCGGCGCCCCCCGGGGCGCGGTAGACTCTCGCCAAGGCGGGGATCCACACGATGGTTCGATGTCGCATCGCCCCTTCCGCTTCCGCGTGCGCGCTCGCCGTCCTCCTCGGCTGCCCGCAGGCCCCCCGGCCGGCCGGGGCGGGGAAGGGGACGGTGTCCGAGCGTCCGGGCGATTTCGTCTCGCTCGCCGAGCTCGATCCGAGCGTGGTGCTCGAGCTGCGCTACTTCGGCTCGCACAATTTCCTCGGCAAGCGCGTGCCGGGCTACCGGGCCGAGAAGTGCCTTCTCACCCGGCCGACGGCCGAGGCTCTGAGGAAGGCGCAGGCCGACATCAAGCCCTTCGGCCTCTCCCTCAAAGTCTACGACTGCTATCGGCCGCAGCGGGCCGTCGACGCCTTCATCGCCTGGGCCAAGGACCCGGGCGAGACGAGGATGCAGGGCGAGTTCTTCCCGCGGGTTCCGAAGGACCGCATCTTCGCCGAGGGCTATCTGGTGGCGCGCAGCGGCCACAGCCGCGGCAGCACCGTCGACCTGACGGTCATCGCCCTGCCCGCGGCGCCGCAGGAGAGCTACCGGGAGGGCGACGCGCTCCGCGACTGCGGCCTGCCCGCAGGCGAGCGCTTCCGGGACAACAGCCTCGACTTCGGGACCGGCTACGACTGCTTCGACCCCCTCGCCAACGTGGAGAACCCGCGCATCGGCGTCGATCAGAGGACGAAGCGGATCATGCTCCGCGCCCTGCTGGAGAAGCACGGGTTCAAGCCCTACCCGCCGGAGTGGTGGCACTTCACCCTGCGGGACGAGCCCTACCCGGAGACCTGGTTCGACTTCGAGATCGAGTGAGGGGAGGTCGGGCGCGCTCTCGCGCGGGGTGGCTCCGGCGGCGGACGAAGGCGCACCTCCCGTGCGGGGTCGGCCCCCCCCCTTCGCGCACCGGGTATACTCGGGCGCTGCGATGGCCGACCCCCTGCTCAAGACGGAAGAGATCGCCCTGGTCCTGCGCGTGCACCCGAAGCACGTCTACCGCCTCCTCAAGAAAGGGCTACCCGGGAGGCGCGTCGGGTCGGAGTGGAGGTTCTCGCGAGACGAGGTCCTCGCCTGGTCCGGCGGCAAGGCGTCGAAGCCGGAGGAGGGTCCGGGGCCGGCCCAGCCGGCGTTGGGCCCGGAGGCGCCGCCGGCCCTGGTCGCGGCCAACGGGGACGTGGCCGTCTTGGCGCTCCTCAAGCTCTCCGCCGCCGTCGGCCCCCCGCTGCTCGGCTTCGTCCAGGCGGACATGGGCTCGGCCGCCGAGCTCCTGCGCAGGCGCGCGGTCCTCGCCGCTGGGGCGCATGCGGGGGGGTTCCCGAGCCACGTCGGCGACGAGCGGGTGGCGAGGCTGCACCTCGTGCAGCGGGAGATCGGGCTCCTCTACCCGAAGGGCCCGCGGGCCTTCCGGATCAAGGACCTCGCGAGGAAGCGGCTCGCCTCCCGCCCCCCGAGCGCCGGCGTGCGCACCTACCTCGACGAGGCGCTCACTAGGGCGGGGCTCGACCCCGCCAAGGTCCACCGAAAGGCCGTCATCCTCGACTCGCACCTCGACGTGGTGCTCGCGGTGGCGGCCGGGCGCGCCGACGTCGGGCTCGGATCGCGGGCGTGGGGCGAGCGGGCCGGGCTGGCGTTCTTCCCGCTGGCGAGCGAGGCCTACGGCCTCATCGTCAAGGCGCGCGACCTCGGTGACAGTCGCGTCGTGCGACTCTGCGAGCTGGCACAGGGGAAGCGCTTCCGGGCCGAGGTCGGTGCCGTTGCCGGCTACGACACCTCCGGCGCGGGCGACATCCGCTACGACGCCTAAAGGCCGTTCCGGAGATCGCCCTTCACGACCGCGCGGCGGCCAACTACCTCCCGGAACCGGCGGCAACCCCCCCCATCGCGGCGGATGCGCTCGAGGGCCGCATCAGCAGGTCGAACTCGACGTTCACCTCGTCGTCCACGCCGATGGTCCCGAAGGCCGTGTGGTAGGGCCGGATGCCGAAGTCGCTCTGCGCGAAGGTGGCGCTGCCGGTGGCCCGCAGCCAGGGGCCTTCCGCGCGCACCTTGAGGGTCACCGAGATCGGTCGCGTGGTCCCGTGGAGCGTCAGGCTTCCGCGCATGACGCCCTCCACCTCGCGGTTCCCGACCTCGCCCGTGTCCCGGAACTCCTCGGCCCGGAATCGGATCTCCGGGAACCTCTTCGCGTCGAGGACCTCCGGCCCGAGCGCGGTGCGGCTCACCTCGTCCCGGCTGGCGGCGTTGAGGCGGGGCTCCTGATCGTGCATGGAGCTCGCGTCCACCACCACGAGGACGCTCGTGTCCGGCAGCCTCCCTGGGTCGTAGCGCGCCTCGGCGTGCCAGCGGGAGGGAACGAAGAGGTGGTTGTGGGCGAGGCCGGAGAGAAGCCCCGACTTCGAGACCCGGATGGCGAGGACGCTGGCGGACGGGTCGGCGATGAGCGGTTCCGCCGCGGCGGCTCGCGGTGCGGGCGCCGCTGCGAGCACCGCACACCACCACCAAGCGATCCCGATGCGTCCCGGTCTCGTGCCCATCTGGTCACCTCGCCTCCTGCTCCCATTCCACACCTCGCCCCGGGACGGCGGGACACGGAACTCGGGCGAGAGGCGGTCGGGCGAGGGCGGGATGCCGCGATGGGGCCGGGAGCTCTCGGGACCCTAGAAGCCCCAGAGGAGGAGCGCGAGGGCGCTGGCCCCCGGTTTCACGGTGTTGGCACCGTTGAGCTTGAAGCCCAGGGCGCCCACCGAGGCGTCCAGGCCGATGCGCAGCGGGCCGAGGGGCGCGGTGACCATGCCCACGCCTCCCAGCCAGAGGACCCCGGAGTCGAAGCTGCGGTGGTCGGGCAAGGTCTGGGTGGCGTAGCCGTACCCGATCTCCGGCCCTGCTTCGACCAGGATCGCTCCGCTGTTGATCGGGAAGAGCGCCGCGGCTCCTGCCGAGAGGTAGGAGAAGTCGTAGTGGAGCCCCATGTCGACCACCGACTTCCACGCGTAGTCGATGCGAAGGCGGAGGCCCACCGGGCCGAACTCCTTGCGCAACCCGAGGCGGACCACCGGGGCGACGCCGAAGTTGGGGAGGCCGATCCACTCCACGCCTCCGCCGACGTAGACGAGCCCAGGGCGCGGGCCACCCTTGGCGCGGGAGAGCTCGTAGAGCGTGGGCTGCAGGGGCGGCATGGTCTTCACCGATCCCGGCTCGAGCGTGATCTCACCGGACGCCCTTCCCTCGGGGGCGCGGCGCTCCACGGTGTAGCGACCGGCGGGGAGGGCCAGGGTGATGGGCGAAGGGCCGGCGGCGAGCTCCGCCAGGAGCCCCTTCGGACCGCGGAGGTAGTAGACCGCGCCCACGTCGGGCGGCAGCACGAGCTTCGCCTCGGCCTTGCGCAGGTCGGCGAGCACCACGTCCCCGCGCCCGGACATGCGGAACTCGTAGGTGGGATGCTGCGGGCCCGTGCGCGTCGTCGCCGTCTCCGAGACGGTCTGCGCCGCTGTGTAGCGGAAGGCCTCGCCGAGAGTGACGAGGCCATCGCCGTCGGCGTCGGCTGCGCCCCGCAGCCCCACCTCCAGGTGGTGGGTGAAGAAGCTGCCACCGATGGCCGCCGACTCCTGCGCCGACTCCCCCACCGCGGTGGAGGCGATGAAGGCGGTCCCCTTGACGCTGTCGTCGATGGGGAGCGCGAAGTTGAGGGCGGGTGCGGCGGTGGCCCCCTTCACCTGGGTGAGCAGCCCCGACTCGCAGGCGTCGACGATGGCCACCTTGGCGTCGGCGGAGGAGGCGGCGATGAGCTGGCGGAGCTCGTCGTAGCTCATCGTCTCGTTGCCCATCTCCAGCCCGCCGGGGCCGGCATGGCCGGAGTAGTAGAACACGAGGAGCGCCCTCTCCCCGGAGGCGCGCGAAAGGCGGATCTTCGCCTCGGTGGCCGCGAGCGCCTCTCGAACTTGGCGCGGGGTGCCTCCCCGGATCACCGTCACCCGGTCGTCGCTGAAGTCGCCGAGCTCTCGCAGGGTCTCGTGGAAGCGCTCGGCGTCCTTCTCCGCGAACCAGAGTTTGGGGCGGCCGGTGGCGCCGGAGTTGTTCCCGACGACTACGGCGAACCGCTCTGCTCCCGCGGCAAGGATCGGCGAGCAGAGTGCGACGGCGCAGAGCAGGGCTCTCAAGGTTGCTTCTCGAGAAGCAAGCTTGCCTGAGCGGCGCCGCTTGGCAACCCCGGCAGCCCGCCGGCCCTTCGCACGGCCTCCTCGCCGCCCGCCGCGGCCGCCCGGCAGAGCCCTTCCAGGGCCTGGTAGGAGAGCGGCTGCGGCGAGCACACGGCGTAAATGCGTTCCGGCCCCCGGCGCCCGTCCAGCACGGCACCCCCTGGCAAGGCGCTCGGCCTGTCGACCCGCGCTCCCCCCTCGCCCGTCGCCGGGAAGAGCCTCGAGACCTGCCCGGCGGCGTCCACCGAGACGATCCAGAGGCGGCAGGGGAGGACGGGGTGCACCTGGAATCGCAGGGCCGCAGCCGCCGGCACGCTCTCGCGGTCTCCCACGGGCCTCGCGCCGTCGGGCCCCGCCATGTAGACGACGAGCCCGAGCCCGTCTCCCTTCACCCCGAGGTAGTCGGAGGGGGGAGAGGGCCAGAAAAAGAAGGCCAGGCCGGCGGCTGCGGCGAGGGGGACGAGCGCCGGTAGCCACCGCAGCGTGCCGCGCCGCCGGACCGCCCGGACCACGGCGTCCACCGTGGCCGGGTACACGAAGCGCCGGAACTCCTCGCCCTCGCCCGCCATCCGCTCCAGGCGCTCGCGGCAGCTCGGGCACCCGGCGAGGTGATTGGCGAGGCCCGAGGAGGCGGGGTCGAGCAGGTGGAACTCGAGCTTCAGGTCCGAGGGGCAGGCGCCGGTCATGAGTCCGCCCTCGCCAGGTACTTGCGCGCGTTCTCCAGGAACCGGCCCAGCCGCCGCGAGACGGTGCGGCGCGAGATCCCGAGGACGCTCGCGACCTCCTCGTGCTCCATCCCGTCGACGAAGACCCCGACCGCCACGGCCTGGGTCGTCCGGTCGAAACGCGAGAGCACCTGCTGCGCCAGGCGCCGGTCGGGGAAGGTCGCGGAGGGGGCGGGGGAGTCGAGCTCCAGGTCGGGGGGGAGAGCCTCCTCCCCGTGGCGCGCCGCGTTGCGGCGCAGGTTGAGGCAATGGTTCGTCGCCACCCGGTAGATCCAGGGCAGGACCTGGTCGCGGTCCCCGAGCTTCCCCATGTCCCGCACCAGCCGCACGAACACCTCCTGGGTCGCGTCGCGCGCCATCTCCCGGTCGCGAAGCAAGCGCAAGCACCGCCGGTAGACGGCGGGCCCGTACTCCCGGTAGAGACGGGAGGCCTCCTCGCGATGGTTCACCAACTGCCGCTCTCCTCCGTTCAGACACCCAGCGGGGGCCCCGAGGGCCAGCGCCCGCCTCCGCTCGGGAAGCGCCGGCGCCTCATTGCACCGTGATCATCCCCTTCATGCCCACGGTGCAATGCACATTGCAGTAATAAGGGTAGGTCCCGCCGGCCATGAAGGTGTGGGAATAGGTGCTGCCGGAGGCGTTCGAGAACTGCCCGTCCGGCTCGCCGCAGTTGGCCCCCGAGACGAGCGGGTGCGTCCCGAAGTCGCCCTCCCAGGTGACCGTGTCCCCGACCTTGACGGTCAGGGAGGCGGGGCTGTAGGCGAAGCCCACCGCGCCGCCGAACTGGATCACGTTGGGTCCGCCGTCGCTCCCCCCGCCGCCCGCGGGTGCGTTGCTGGAGCCGCAGGCGGCGAGGAGGACGAGGGCTGCGGCGAAGGGTCCCGTGTGTCTGACCATGGCGTTGTATCCTCTGTGCTCCCCGCATAGATAGACACGTGCAGCCGGGGCCGCGTGCCAGAAAGGTGCCTCGAGTTGCTCGCTGTCCCGTGGAGGCCCTCCCCGGTGTAGACCCGACTGAGCACGTCCGGCGAGGCTCGAGGTTCTGGCTTGGCGGGCAAGGCATGGAGCACCTGACCCCCACTCGACGGCGCGCCCTCGGCGCCGGCCTCGGCGTCCTCCTCCTGGCCGCATCCGGGTGCGGCAACACGCTCCTAGACCACGACGCCGACCCCTCTCTCCTGAAGCTCAACTGCGCGCCCGGGCTCACCGCCTGCGCCGGGCTGTGCCAGTCCTGCTCGGCCCCGGCGAACGCCGTGCCCGCGTGCGTGGCCGGCGCCTGTGGGTTCGAGTGCGACTCGGGCTACAACCGCTGCTCGGCCGACGCCTGCATCGCGGAGAGTGCCACGAGCTGCGGGGCGGCCTGCGCGAACTGCAGCGCCGCCGTACTTCCTCCTGACGCGAGCGCCATCTGCTCCTCGGCGCACGTCTGCGACTTCGTCTGCAGCCCGGGATTCCTCCGCAGCGGGAGCTCGTGCGCGCGGGCGATCGCGGTCTCGGCCGGGTTCGTCCACACCTGCGCGCTCACCGCGGACGGGTCCGTCAAGTGCTGGGGGGCGAACGACGCCGGTCAGCTCGGGAACGGCACGGCGTCGGACAGCCTCGCGCCCGTGGACGTGACCCTCCCGGGAAGGGCGACGATCCTGGCGGCCGGGTACGAGCACACCTGCGCGGTGGTTGGCGGGGTCGTCTATTGCTGGGGGGACAACACCTTCGGGGAGATCGGCGACGGGACCACCACCACCCGCCTGAGCCCGGTGCCGGTGACCGGCCTCCCCCCGACGGTGGCGCTCGGGGCGGGCGGGGGCATCCTGGCCCACACTTCCTTCGGACACACCTGCGCCGTCGACGGCCAGGGAGCGGTGAAGTGCTGGGGAGCCAACGGCTCCGGACAACTCGGCGACGGGAGCACCACCGTGCGAACGAGCCCCGTCCCGGTGACCATCCTCCCGAGCGGCACGAGCGTCGGCCAGGTGGCCTGCGGCGAGCGGCACACCTGCGTCGTCGCCGCCGGGGGGGCCGTCTACTGCTTCGGCGCCAACGACTCGGGACAGCTCGGGATCGGTACGGCGGCGGCGCAGATGGCGCCCGCGACGACGACTCTGGCGTCGGGCGCTAGCGCGGTCTTTACCGGCCAGGCGCACAGCTGTGCCCTTGCCGGGGGGCTGCTCTGCTGGGGCAACAACAATAGCGGGCAGGTCGATCCGGGAGCCACCACCACGGGCAGCTTCCTCTCGCCGACGCCGCCGGGGCTCGGGCCCTTGGCTCCGACCGCGGTGGCCACCGGCCGCGCCCACACCTGCGCGGTGGATGCGTCCGCGAGCCCGGCGGTGCCGAGGTGCTTCGGGCAGAACGACGCCGGGCAGCTGGGTGGGGTCGCCAACCCACCCGCCGGGCCCGTCGCCGTGCCCCTCCTCCCGCCGGCCACCGCCCAGGCGATGACGGCGGGCTCGGATCACACCTGCCTGCTCACCCGAGAGGGCGGCATCCAGTGCTGGGGGGCGAACGACCGGGGGCAGCTCGGGATCGCCTCTCCGAGCACGTCGTCGCCCCCTGCTTACGTCTCCGGGCGCTAGCTCCTCGCGCCCGCCCCAACAGGTCCGTCTCGTCTCGGCCGTTCACGGGATGTTCACCGTTCGATGGGCCGCGCGGAGGGAGCTCCGTCCGTGCGGCGGTGTTCCGCACGCACTCCCGTCCGCTCGACCCGAGGATCGTGGCGCGGGGCGCCTCCCGCCTGATACAAGCGAGGGCACTGCGGGCCCCGGTCTCGGCGGAGGAGGACCTGCCGTTGGCATCGCCCCCACAAGCCCTGCTCCTCGCCCTCGCTGCCTTCGGGAGCGCCTACCCGGGCCAGGACGAGGTGATCGGCGCCGTGCGAACTCATCAGGTCCGCGAGGGGGAGTCTCTCATCGAGATCGCCCGGGGCTACGACCTCGGCTTCAACGAGATCGCCGCCGCCAACCCGGGCTTGGACGCCTTCGTCCCGCCGGCGGGGGCGAAGGTGGTCGTGCCCACCGCCTGGATCGTTCCGCGGAGGTCGGCTCGCGGGACCCTCGTCATCAACCTCTCGGAGATGAGGCTCTACCTCTCCGTGGGACCCGACCGCGAGGGCACCTACACGACGTTCACGCTCCCGGTGGGGATTGGGAGCGAAGGCGCCGCGACGCCGCCCGGCGAGTACCGGGTGGCGGAGAAGGAGGTCCGCCCGCGCTGGCACGTGCCGCGCTCGATCCGGGAGGAGAGGCCCGACCTGCCCGAGGTGGTGCCGCCGGGTCCGGACAACCCGCTCGGCAGCCACGCCCTGCGGCTGTCGGCGCGCTCCATCATGATCCACGGGACGAACGAGCCCTTCGGCGTGGGGCGGAAGGTGAGCCACGGGTGCATCCGGCTCTACCCCGAGGACATCCCCTGGCTCTTCCGCCTGGTGGGGGTGGGCGTGCCGGTCTCCGTGATCCGGGAGCCCGTCAAGGTGGGGCTCGACGGCGACCGGGTGTTCGTCGAGGCCCACGCGGAGGAGGGCGGCCGCCCGGAGCCCGACTACTCATCGGAAGCGCGGAGACTCCTCGCCGAGAGGGGCGTTCTCGGGCGGGTGAGCTCGACCTGGCCTTGCGGGCGCGCAGCGGGATCCCGATCGACGTGACCGAATAGCCGGGCGACCCCCGGAGCCGGGGGTCCCTCCGCGGGCTCCGCGGACGCGAGAGGTGTCCCGGCGGGCGGACCGCGGCCGGCGGGAACGGCGACCTCGTCAGTCCTCGACCTCGCGGACCACCAGGTGCCCGTACTTGTCGCGCACCAGCTCGCGGATGCGGAGCATCTCGTACCACTTCCGGAACGCCTCCACGAACACGATCGCCATGAGCACCATCAGGACGACCGAGATGATGACGTTCAGGTACATGTGCTTCGGCAGGTAGTTGTCGACGATGTTCAGGTACCCGGCCGAGAAGACGACCGGGATCATGAAGAACGCCGGGGCCGCGGTCACCCAGGCGTAGCGCGCCTTGCCGAGGCGGATGATCATCGTCGTCCCGACGATGAGCCCGCAGGTGGCGAGCAGCTGGTTCGACATGCCGAACAGCGGCCAGATGGTCCGGATGTCCCCGGTGTAGACGAGGTAGCCCCACGACCCGGTGAAGAGGAGGCTCGTCAGGATGATCCCCGGCATCCACTTCTTCTCGTCCAGCTTCGGCCAGGCCTTCCCAAGCATCTCCTGGAGCATGTAGCGGCCCACCCGCGTGCCGGTGTCCACGGCGGTGAGGATGAAGACCGCCTCGAACATGATGGCGAAGTGGTACCAGTAGCTCGTGAGCGTCTTCATGAAGGGGATGGACGAGAAGATGTACGCCATGCCCACCGCTAGCGACACGGCGCCGCCCGGCCGGCCCTGCAGTTGCTCGCCCACAGCGCTCGCGAGCGCGGGCAGGTGCACCGGCGTCATCCCGAGCTTGGCGTAGGTGGCGGCGGAGGCGTTGATGGCGAAGTAGTCGGCGGGGACGAGGACGGTGGCGGCGACGAGCGCCATGATGGCCACCACTCCCTCGATCAGCATGGCCCCGTAACCGACGAAGAGGATGTCCTTCTCGTTCCCGATCATCTTGGGCGTGGTGCCGGTGCCGATGACGGCGTGGAAGCCGGAGAGGGCACCGCAGGCGATGGTGATGAAGATGAACGGGTAGACCGAGCCGGGGATGATGGGGCCACCGCCGTGCACCCACGGAGTGATGGCCGCCATCTGGAGCTGCGGGTGGACGGCGGCGATCCCGAGCACCAGCATGGCCACGGTGCCGAGCTTCAGGTAGGTGGACAAATAGTCGCGCGGGCACAGCAGGAGCCACACCGGAAGGACCGACGCCACGAAGCCGTAGGCCGGGATGAGGAAGGCGATCTGGTTGCGGCTCAGGGTGAATACCTTCGACCAGGTCGGGCTCGCTTGCACGTAGGGACCGGCGATGAGCGCCAGTGCCAGGAGGGCCACGCCGATGATGCTCGCCCCCACCACGTCGCCCTTGCGGATCTTGTAGAGATAGATGCCCATGAAGAGCGCGATGGGCACGGTGCACGCCACCGTGAACGTTCCCCAGGCGCTCTCGAAGAGAGCGTTCACGACGGCGATGGAGAGGCCAGCCAGGGTGAGGATGAGGATGAAGAGGATGGCGAACGAGGACACTACCCCGGCCGTCTTCCCGATCTCCTGCTCGGCGATGAGCGAAAGGCTCTTCCCCTTGTGCCGCACCGAGGCGAAGAGCACGATCATGTCGTGCACGGCTCCGGCCAGGACCGAGCCGAAGATGATCCAGAGCGCTCCGGGGAGATACCCGAACTGGGCGGCGAGCACCGGGCCGATGAGCGGCCCCGCCGCGGCGATGGCCGCGAAGTGGTGGCCGAAGAGGACGTACTTGTTGGTCTTGTGGTAGTCGTGCCCGTCCGCGAGCGCGACCGCTGGGACGACGCGATTCGGGTCGAGCTCGAGGGCGCGCCTCGCGAACCAGAGCCCGTAGAAGCGGTAGCCGATGGCGAAGATGCCGAGGGCGGCGAGGACGAGGGTGAGGGCGTTCATCGGGATATCCTCCCGGACCGGTCCCTGGCGAAGCGCCATGGACCCGACGTCGCCTCTCTGCCGGCCCTACCCGAACGATGGCACTCCACCCGGGGGCGGCCCTTGACCCTGAGCAAGAAGGGGTACCTTGTCCCCTTTTCAGGGGGGGCCGCGTCAGAGCAGGGCCCGCCGCATGTCCCGCAGGAGGTCGACGAGATGGGCGGTGAACCGCGCCGCGGCCGCCCCGTCGATGACGCGGTGGTCGTAGGAGAGGGAGAGGGGCAACAAGAGGCGCGGGGCGAACGCATTCCCGTCCCAGACCGGCCGGATCGCGGCCCGCGAGACGCCCAGGACGGCGACCTCGGGGGCGTTGATGATCGGCGTGAAGGCCGAGCCCCCGATCCCGCCCAGGCTGGAGATGGAGAAGGTTCCGCCCTGCATGTCGGAGGGGGTGAGCTTCCCGTCGCGCGCCTTGGCGGCGAGCTCGGCGAGGTCGCGGGCGATCTCGAGGACGCCCTTGCGGTCGGCGTCCTTCAGCACCGGGACGACCAGGCCGTGGGGCGTGTCGGCGGCGAATCCCAGATGGTAGTAGCGCTTCAAGACGAGGCTGTCGCCGTCGAGCGAGGAGTTGAACTCCGGGAAGCGCCTCAGCGCCGCCGTGCACGCCTTCAGGACGAAGGCGAGCAGGGTCACCTTGGGGCCCTCCTTGCCGTTCTCCTCGTTCAGTCGGGAGCGGAGCGCCTCGAGGTCGGTGATGTCCGCCGCGTCAAACTGCGTGACGTGCGGGATCATCACCCAGTTCCGGGCCAGGTTGGCGGCGGAGATCTTGCGGATGCGGGCGAGCGGCCGCGTCTCGACCGGACCGAACTTCGAGAAGTCCACCCTGGGCCA
>Ga0335079_10001455_pt1 | contig 26941 bp, 21 predicted proteins | sample Lox_Sample_33_FD_206719 | JGI IMG/M metagenome (GOLD analysis project Ga0335079, IMG submission 206719) | Soil microbial communities from Loxahatchee National Wildlife Refuge, Florida, United States - Lox_Sample_3.3 | ecosystem: Environmental > Terrestrial > Soil > Wetlands | place: USA...
ACGGATAGCCGTTGGTCTTGTCCAGCCCCGTAAAAATGCGGCCGCCGAGTTCAGGCAGCACGCACAACTGGATGTATTCATTTTCGAGGCACACCCTCTGATAGCTCTTGTCGGTCTTGATTCCGGTGAGCCGGTCGATGATGGGGTAGGGGTAGATCGGGCCTTTGGCGCCCTGATAACCGCGGCCATCGTAGAAAAGCGGTGCGGTGTCAGGGGCGCTGGTCTGGTAGGTGGGAATTGAGACGGTGTCTTCCCAAATCCTCACCTCGGAAACGGCTGCCTCAACCATTCCTCCCGCCGGAAGCAGAATTGCACCGGCCAGGAACACGGAACGGAGTTCGCGGAGGCAGGTACTCGAGTAGGGTTTCACAGCCCATCATAACGCCGGTGCGGATCGACGGAACGGAAAATTCTGCAGTGCGAAATCTCGCCGGAGGCCTGCGATGCCGGGATGGCGGGATCACGAGGTCTCGCTAACAAGCTGGGTGCAATAGGCTTAGGCGTCATCCGCCGCACGCCGCCCGGGTCACGGTCGTCGCAGGGCTAAATCGGTAAAATCAGATGTGAAACCCCTTGATCCCGGTGCAGTGTAAGCGTATACTTTTGTCGAGTCCAGGGTCTGAAAATCAGGAATGATGTGTATGCCCTGCTTTGGCGGGCTGGGTGTTGACGTCTCTTTTTTGAGACTCAGCGCAGCCTCGAAAGTCTCTCCTCATCGAAATCGAAAGGTGTGCAAGCTATGAAGCACAGATTTACAATCTTGTGTGCGTTAGCGCTGTCGGTGCTGCTGCTGTTCGCTATTCCCAGCATGGCGCAAGACTACCGCGGGCGCATCGAAGGTATCGTCACCGATCAGACACAAGCTGCGGTTCCCAACGCTACGGTGACGCTGCTCAACGTCAAAACCGGAATCGCAATAGTCCGGCAAACCAGCGATACTGGTTTGTACCTGTTCGACCTACTCGACCCCGGAAGTTATCTGGTCACCATCGAGGCGTCGGGCTTCAGCAAGTTCATTCAAGAAAACATCGTGGTGCAGACGCGCGGTGACGTCACCGTCAACGCCACGCTCAAACCAGGAACCGTTCAGGAAAGCATTACGGTGGCGGAATCGCCGGCGGCGGTGCAGTTCAACACCACCAACCAGGATCTGACCATCGATTCCACCATGGCGGCCGAGACGCCGCGTTATGACCGCAACCCGTTCAAGCTGACCCTACTGGCGCCCGAAGCGATCAATACGCGCGGTGAAGTTCTCCCGTTCTTATCGTGGTCCGCCAACAGCGTGGATCTGGGAGGCCAGACCAACCTGAAGAACGATCTCCAGATCGACGGCAGCCCGGTGGGCATGGGTCACAAGTTCAGCTATCCGCCGAACATGGATGCCGTGCAGGAAGTGATCGTTTCGCAGAACAGCGTGGACGCGGAGTCGGGCCACAGCGCCGGCGGCATCATCACCATGACCACCAAGTCCGGCACCAACGAGTGGCACGGCGATGCCTTCTACCTGGGACGCTATCCGTGGCTGGATGCGGAGTATGACCGCACGACTTTCAGCTCGAACGCCACGCGCCAGAACATCATCGGCGGCACCCTGGGCAACCCGATCATCAAGAACAAACTCTTCAACTTCTTCTCGGTCGAGTACTGGAAACAGGCGGCTCCCAACAGCTATGTCACTACGCTTCCCACCTCCTTGGAGCAGCAAGGGAATTTCTCGCAGTCCTACGGCCTGCAGAACGGCAACCCGGTGCTCCGGACGGTGTACGATCCGTTCTCCACGGTTTTAGGGGCGAATGGTTCGGTGACACGAACGCCGTTCCCCGGCAACATCATTCCGGCAAACAGAATGGACCCCTTGGCGGCGTCCTTCATGAAAGATTTCTGGGCGCCCAACAACCCAGGTGACAACATCACCGGAGTGAACAACTACAAGTTCGGCTACAGCGACGCCTGGAACTATTACAACTTCGGCGACCGCGTCGACTACAACATCAATGAAAAATGGAAGGTGTATGGCCGCATGGGCCGTTACCACACTACCGACATCTACTCCAACCCCACGCCCAACAAGTCGCCGCTGTACGTGCCTACTGGCTCACTTCGGAACGCGGACCAAGTCGCCGGTGATGCCATCTGGACAGTCAACGAGCGCACGGTCGTGGACTTCCACGGCGACTATCACGATGTCGTCGACGCTTATGTCTCGCCGAGCCTGAAGGCCAATGCCAACGAGCAGTTCTGGCCCAATAACCCGTGGTACCAGCCTTATCAGGTCAACTCCCCCGGTGTGCCGATCTACTTCCCGTCCTTGAATATTGGTGGGAACGTATTCGGAGGCCGCGGTTTCTACTGGGACCAAAGACCCAAGGGCGAGGCTTTCAGCGGCAAGATTTCACAGCAGCGCGGCTCACACTATCTCAAAGCCGGCTTTGAGTTCCGCCGCAGCTGGGGCCCGGTTTACGTATCCAACACTACCCAGTTTGATTTCAATACCGCTCTTACCGCCAACACTTTCAGCCATCCGAATACCGCGATCTCCGGTGACCAGTGGGCCAGCTTCCTCCTCGGTGCGCTGGGACCCGACGAAAATGGCGGCACCAGCAACCTGACGGAAGTGGTGGGCGGCGGCGTCCCCAACCCGATCACCAATTTCTACGGCGTCTTCTTTCAAGATGACTGGAAGTTGAGCAAGAGAATCACCCTCAACCTGGGCCTGCGCGATGAATATGAGTCGGCCTGGCACGATTCGTCTCACTTGCTGTCGCAAGCCATGAACTTATCGGCACCGGTACCCGAAATGCAGTCCAATCCGCCGCAGATGCCCCAGCAGGCTCTCGATCTGGTGGGTGGCAGTAGCTTCTACCACTATACCGGCGCATGGCAATTCACCAACGGCAGCCACCCCGGGATGTGGAACGCACCAAAGTTGGCGCTGGCGCCGCGCGCGGGTTTAGCCTACAAAATTGACGAGAAGACGGTCTTGCGTTTCGGCTATGCCCGCTATGTGATTCCGACGGAGTATAACTTCACCGCGGCTCCCATCTCAGGCTTCGAAGACATCAACTTCCTGGAGCCGCCGTTCTTCGGCATGACGGGTTACCAGAATGTGGCTCCACTGGCGAACGGCGTGCCCCAGGCAACCCTCTCGAATCCGTTCACGTCCACCAACCCGCTGCTTCCGAATTTTGGTCCCGTAGCGGGCAAGGCGCTGGGCACGAACATCGGCCGCGGCGGCGAGAACCTGCTCTGGTATCCGCAGAACCCGACCAAGGCCTATAACGACCGTATCAACGTCAACTTCCAACGGCAGTTGCCGGGGGGGTTCGTAGCTTCGTTTACCTACTTCCTGAATATTGGCAACCAGCATTACATTAAGGAATTGAACGCTGTCAACCCGAGCATTTACCAAAAGTATGCGAACAACTACAGCGCTCTGACTGGGGTGACCGTCGCCAACCCGTTCTATCACTACCTGAACACCACCATCATCAACGGTCCCTATTATTACCAGCCAACCATCCCGCTGACGTCGCTGCTGGTGCCCTATCCCCAATACGGACCCATGTACACGATCGGCGAGTGCTGCTCCGGTGAGCGGTATAACCAGGTCCAGCTCAAAGGTCAGAAGGCCTTCAGCAAGGGCTACAACTTCCTGATCACCTACGTGTACACTCGCGAGAGACAGCAAATTAACAACTTCAACGATCAAACCTACTTCGACAACACGTTCCAGTGGCAGGACAGTAACCAACCGCGCCATCGCATGAACATCGCCAGCACCTACGAATTTCCTTTCGGAAAGGGACGCACCTATCTGAACAACGCTCCCAAGGTAGTGGATGCGGTGGTGGGAGGCTGGAAGATCACTCCCGTCGTCCAATTCATCTCCGGCGACTACCCGACCTTCGGGAATCTGATTGTCACCGGCAACCCATGCGTATCGAGTCCCACACCCGGTGAGTGGTTCAACGCATCCGCATTTCAGCCGATCCCGGCGAACACCTACGTGCTGCGCACCAACCCCATACAGTACGACTGCCTGAAGGGTCCGCACTTCTGGGATGTGGATACGAGTCTGGCGAAGCAATTCCGTCTCACCGAGAGGTTCCGCGCCGAACTTAAGATGACGGCTTACAACGCGCTGAACAACCTGAACCGGGGCGATCCGGATGTCAACGTCTACGACTCCAACTTCGGCAAGGCGTTATACCAGGGCTCGCCTACCGGCAATTTCGGCTCCCAAACGGCTACCTCCGCCTATAACAGCGGCCGTCAGGTCGAGTTGGGCTTTAAGATCATCTGGTAACTGACCGGCAGCACAGCTTCTTGCTACAGGCGGCGGGCCGTCCCGCCGCCTTTCTTTTGCCTGTAGTTATACTGACTTCAGATCCCATGGTGCGTCTCAGCCGGCGTAGCGTCTTCAGTTTGCTGGCATTGCCCGGCGTCCGTCTGCGCGGCCAGGGAGTGACTCCCGGCCAAGGCATGGCTTCCCGTGGCGTGAAGGCGGCGCCTCGCGGCAAACCCTCCGGACTTCCTTTTCACGCCCATTTTACGGATGTGGCCGCGCGGGCCGGCCTCAACGAAATCGTGGTCTGCGGCCACCCGAATCGCGCCGACTACGTGGTCGAGGCCATGAGCTGCGGCGCCGCCTTTTTCGACTACGACAACGACGGCTGGATCGACGTGCTGGTCCTCACCGGCTCCCGGTTTGGCGATCCTCCCTCTACTGCCTCCAAGCGGCTCTACAAGAATAACCGCGACGGCACGTTTACCGATGTGACACAGAAGGCCGGACTGTTCCGCACCGGATACACCTACGGTGTGACCGTTGGAGACTACAACAACGACGGGTTTGAGGATCTGTTCATTACCGGCTGGGGCCAGAACTGGCTTTACCGCAATAACGGCGACGGAACCTTTACCGACGTGACCCGGGAAGCCGGGCTGCTGAATCCCAAGCCGCGATTTGGATCGGGGTGCGCTTTCCTCGACTACGATCGCGACGGCAGACTGGATCTGTTCGTCTCGAACTATCTCACCTTTGATATGAACTCGGTGCCTCGCGCGGGCGAGTCCATGAGTTGCAATTATCAGGGTGTCTTCTGCGGGCCGCGCGGGCTGCCATACGGGTACCACTCCCTTTATCACAACAATGGCGACGCCACTTTCACGGATGTGACCGCCGCCTCGGGCATCGGCAAGGTGGAGGGAGGCTATGGGCTCACGGTAACGTCGGCTGATTTTGACAACGACGGCTGGCCGGACATCTATGTCGCCTGCGACTCTACCCCGAGCCTGTTGTTCCGTAACAACCACGACGGGACCTTTACCGAACAGGGTCTGGAAAGAGGCGTGGCCCTGAGCGAGGACGGCATGGAGCAGGCCGGCATGGGCCTGGGAATCGGCGATTTCAGGCTGGATGGCAGCCTGCATATCGTCAAGACGCACTTCGCCGCCGACACACCCGCTTTGTATGTGAACAACGGGAAAGGCAATTTCCGGGATATGACTATCCGCTCGGGTCTGGGTGTGGAGACGCGTTATGTGTGCTGGGGCGTCGTCGTCGCGGACCTGGACAACGATGGCAGCCCGGATATTTTCTGCGTCACCGGCGGAATCTATCCGGAAGTCAGGGACAACTATCTTACGCCGCGAGTGATTTTCCGCAACCTGGGCAAAGGACAATTCGAGGAATTGATGGGCCAGGCCGGGCCGGGCGTGGACGCTCTGCACTCAAGCCGCGGCTGCGCATTCGGCGACTTCGATAACGACGGCGACGTAGATCTGCTGATCGTCAATCACAACGAGCCTCCCTCGCTGCTGCGCAACGACCTGGCGGGCGGCAATCACTGGATCAAGGTGAAGCTGAAGGGAGTCAAGTCGAACCGCAGTGCCATCGGCGCGAGGGTTACGATGCACTATGGCGATCGAGTGCAAGTGCAGGAAGTGCTCAGCCAGATGTCCTACATGTCGCTAAGTGATACCCGATTGCACTTCGGCCTCGGACCCGTCTCGACCGTGGATATCGAGATCCGCTGGCCGCTCGGTCAAGTCGAGAAGTTGACCGGCGTGGCCGCCGATCAACTGATTCACGTGACGGAGGGCTCGGGAATCGTGCGCGCCGAGAAGTTCGCTGCCGGTAGGGCTTCAACTGGCGGGGCTTTAAAATGACGCGCTGGTTAGCCGCGCTGGTTTGCGCCGGTTTCCTCGTGGCTCAGCGGCCGCCGGTCGAAGAGGCGTGGGATCTGCTGGCTAAGGGACAGCGCAAGGAGGCCATTCGCCTCCTGCATGAAATCGTGAAGAGCCATCCCCGCGATGCCGATGCCCGGCTGCTATTGGGTAGCGTGCTGATGGAAGAAGGCGAGCGCGAAGAATCGATTGCGCAACTGACGGAAGCCGTCCGGCTGCGGCCGAAATCGGCGGAGGCGCAGAATGCCTTGGGTGAGGCGTTCAACACCTTTGGCAACCCGAAAGCCGCGCGTGGACCGTTTGAGAAGGCGGTGGAACTCAACCCCGGATTGGCGCAGGCGCGCGTCAACCTCGGCATGGTCTTGCTCGAGGCTGGTGCATTCGAAGAGGCTGCCCGGCAACTCGATCGCGGCATCGAGTTGTTGGGGCAGACCGCCGATGCGGCATATCCGCGTTATCTCCGGGCCAAGGTGTACACCGAACAGAGTGACGTGGAGAAGGCAGCCGCACAGTTGAAGCAGGCCGTTGGGCTTCGGCCTGATTTTGCCGAGGCATGGTCGGACCTGGGTGAGGCGCGAAAGACTCTGTTGGACGATGCCGGGGCACTGGCGGCTTTCGAGCGCGCCGTGGCTATCAGTCCGGAGGATGCCGTGGCGCAGACCCGGCTCGGATTGGAGTATCTCCATCAGGGCCAGGCGCACGTGGCCGTGGAGCACCTCCAAATCGCTGCGCGTCTGGATCCCGGGAACCAGACCACGCTGTACGACCTGCAACTGGCGCTTCGTGAAGACGGCTACACGGAACAAGCCGACCAGGTAAAGAAGAAATTGGCCGAACTGCTGCGCGCGAAAGACAAGTCGGACCAGAATTCGCTGGTGGCGATTCAGCTCAACAGTCAGGGCGCGGATCTCGAAAAAGCGGGCAATTTGCGCGCCGCGCTGGAGAAGTATCGTGCGGCGTTGGAACTCTATCCCGAACATGTCGGCATCCGTACCAACTTCGCGGTCGCGCTCCTCCGCCTGGGCGATTGGAGCGAGGGTCTGGCGCAACTACGCGAGGCGCTCCGCCGCGACCCCGACAACGTAACGCTGAAGGCAGCTTTGGACGACGCTCTGGCACAGGCGCCGGTCGAGTTTGGAGGTATGGGCAAAACGGTAACGCCTCCGAACACCGGAGCGAAACACTGAAAAGGGAATCGCGCGAAGGACGAACCGAGTCCTTTCTGAATAGCAGGTCTAACGTCCTGCGGCGATGACCGGAGTCAGCCAAAACTGTTGCGTTTCCTACGCCTAAGACTGAATTTGGCATTGACAGGAATATCGGATAGGTTTATCCTTTATTCGAAGGCAATTTTACCTAGAGAAAATTAAGCGTCTCGTGGGAGTGCTTTCCTTCTAACGCGGGGGAGAGGAAGACCTTCGACAAGCGCCGCTGCACAGCCTGGAAGGCGGGCGCACGCTGCAGCGGGCTGGATTTGTTGGTCATCAACCCTGACTCGGCTGGAATCGCACGAACTTCGAGAAAAGTTAGTGAAAGACGAGGCACGCCACGGGTGTGCCCAGCGAGCGCGGAAAGCCGCGCCACAAATCTGAATAACAGAAAGGAAGACTAGTCATGGCGGTAACTTCGAATGCGATCGACCAACTCAGCCGGGCTGGCGAGATTCCGCAAACCGGGCAGCAACCTCGCCCGAGTACGGCCAGAACCCTGCGCCGTGTTGCGATTCTCGGGGCGGGGACCATGGGGACGCGCATCGCCGCGCACTTTGCCAATGCGGGCGTGCCCTCTTTGCTCCTGAGCCGAGTGAATCTCAAGGAGCCCAACCGGAATGCTACGGCGGTGAAAGCGATTCAAACCGCGGTCAAGCAGAAACCCGGAGCTTTCTTCGCGGAAGACGCGATAAGGCTCATTAAACCAGGCAATTACGACGATAACCTCAAGGACATCGCAGAGTGCGACTGGGTCATCGAAACGGTTGCGGAGAACCTGCAAATCAAGCGCGACTTGTGGAGCCAGGTAGCCGCGGTTGCCAAACCGGGCACGATTCTCTCCACCTCCACGAGTGGAATTCCACTATCCAAGATCTCGGAAGGCTTCTCGCCTGAGTTCCGACGCAATTTTCTGGGCACGCACTTCTTCAACCCGCCCCGATACCTCCACTTGCTGGAAGTGATTCCGGGGCCGGAGACGGATCCTGAGGTGATGGAATTCGTTAAGGAATATGGGGATAAGAGGCTGGGGAAAGGAGTTGTCCTATGCAAAGACACCTCAAACTTCATCGCCAATCGCGTAGGTTGCTTCTTCGGCGCCACCGTCAGCAAAATCACGCACGAAGACGGCTATACCATCGAGGAAGCCGACGCGCTGGCGGGTCCGCTGATCGGGTTGCCGAATAGCGCCAGCTTCCGCATGCTGGACCTGGTGGGCCTGGACGTATGGGGTGAAGTGAGCCCCAATCTGTACGAAGCCAACAAGGGCACCCAGTGGGCCGAACGCTTCCTGCTGCCGGAATTTGAAAAGCAGATGATCGCGAAGAAATGGCTCGGAGAGAAAACCGGGCAGGGCTTCTACAAGAGAGTGGTCACGGGCGAAGAGAAGGCGATATGGGTGCTCGATCTGAAGACCATGGAGTACCACCCAACGCAAAAGCCCAAATTCCCGTCGGTGGAAGCCGCCAACGTCATCGAAGACGTTCCGGAGCGCATCAACGCGCTGATCAGCAACGACGACCGGGCCGGCCGTTTCCTCTGGAAGCTGTTGAGCGACTATTTCCTGTATTCGGCGGAGATGATTCCCGAGATTTCCGATCGGATTGTGGACATCGATCGCGGCATCCGCTGGGGCTACGGGCACAAGCTGGGGCCGTTTGAGCTTTGGGATGCACTCGGGTTCCAGAGAATCGCGCGGCGGTTGCAGAGCGAAGGACGGGTATTGCCGCCGACCATTCAAAAGATGCTCGACAACAACGTGACCTCGCTGTATCGCTGGGCCGAAGGGGAACGTCCTCACGCGCAGTATTTTGATGTCCTGAAAATGGAGCACGCCGCGTTTGAGCCTCGTCCGGGCACGCTGGTGCTGGCGGACATCAAGCGCGCGCGCGGCGTGGTGAAGAAGAACGCCGGCGCTTCGCTGGTGGACGTGGGCGATGGTGTGTTGTGCTGCGAGTTCCACAGCAAGATGAACTCGATCGGCGAAGACATCATCAGCATGTTGTATGCAGGTCTCGAAGAGACACAGAAGAATTTCGAGGCGATGATCGTCGCCAATGAGGGTGAAAACTTCTGTGTGGGCGCCAACCTGGTACCCATCCTGCTGGCCGCGCAAGAGGGTGAATGGGACGAGCTGAACGAAGCGGTGAAGCGCTTGCAGCAGGTCAACATGTCCCTCAAGTATGCCCGCAAGCCCGTGGTTTCGGCTCCCTTTGGACGAGTCCTCGGCGGAGGGTGCGAAATCGTTCTGCATACGATTCCGCAAGCTTCGGCTGAACTCTACATGGGGCAAGTGGAACTCGGCGTGGGGTTGATTCCGGCGGCCGGCGGCTGCAAGGAATTGACACTGCGGTTGAAGGACGCGCGCAAGTGCTTCGAGCTTATCGGAATGGCTAAAGTTTCGATGAGCGCCGAGGAAGCCAAGAACCTGGGCCTGCTGGACCGCAGTGCTCCGATTACGATGAATCCGGAGCGGCTCATCGCCGACGCCAAGGCGCTGGCGCTGACGCTGGTACCGAATTACGTTCCGGGTGTGCCCCGCGCGGACGTGAAGGTGGGGGGCGATGCCGCCTACGCGCTGCTGAAGCTGGGTGTGTGGAGCTTCACGCAAGGCGGTTACATCACCGAATACGACGCTGTGATCGGCGAGAAACTGGCTTACGTGCTGGCCGGTGGACGCCTGGTGGGGGATCAACTGGTCTCCGAACAGTACTTATTGGATCTGGAACGGGAAGCGTTCCTGAGCTTGTGCGGCAATGTGAAAACGCAGGAACGCATCGCGCACATGCTGAAGACGGGCAAGCCGCTGCGCAATTAAGCGTGGGACGAGCCGGAAGTCACAACGAAAAGGAGATTTCATATGGAAGCCGTTGTTATCGATTGTCTTCGAACTCCCATCGGCAAAGCGCCGAAAGGAACGCTGCGCAACACCCGGCCGGACGATCTGGCAGCATTCGTGGTGCAGGCGCTCATGAAGAAATACCCACAGGTCCAACCGGGTGAAATCGACGATTTCATCCTGGGCTGCGCCTTTCCTGAAGGCGAAGCCGGAATGAATATGGCGCGGGCGGTGGTGCTGCGGGCGGGCCTTCCGAATACGGTACCGGCGATGACCATCAACCGCTTTTGCTCGTCGGGGCTGCAAGCCATTGCCCTGGCGTCAGAGCGGATTCGCGCGGGCTCGGCGGACGTAATTCTCGCCGGAGGCTGCGAGTCCATGAGCATGATCCCGATGGGCGGGAACAAGCTCGCGCCCAATCCGTGGCTGGTGGATAATCTGCCGGAAACCTACATGGGGATGGGAATGACCGCAGAGTGCTTGCGCAAGAAGTACGGCATCACGCGGGAAGATGCCGACCAGTTCGCCTTGCGCAGCCATCAGAAGGCCATCGCCGCGCAGTCCGGCGGCAAATTCGACGAGGAAATCGTCCCGGTTGAAGTGGAGAGCACGGTCTTCAACGGGAAACCGAAGCGCGTGAAGAGCACCTTCAGCAAGGACGAAGGCCCACGCGCGGACACCAATCTTGAAGCGCTGGCCAAGTTGAAGCCGGCGTTTGCGACCGATGGCGCCTCCACAGCAGGCAACTCCTCACAAACCAGCGATGGCGCGGCGATGGCCATCGTCATGTCGGAGAGGAAGGCGCAGGAGCTGGGGCTCAAACCGATGGTGCGCTTCGTCAGCTATGCGGTGGGGGCCGTTCCGCCGGAGATCATGGGGATCGGCCCGGTAGTGGCGATTCCCAAAGCCCTGAAGCTCGGGGGGCTGAAACTCGATGACATCAGCGTGATCGAACTGAATGAAGCGTTCGCGGTTCAATCGCTCGGTGTCATTCGCGAGGCTGGTCTTGATCCGGAGAGGATCAACGTGAACGGCGGCGCAGTCGCGCTCGGCCACCCGCTGGGGTGCACAGGCGCGAAGCTGACCGCCACGATTCTGCGCGAAATGAAACGGCGCAATGCGCATTACGGCATGGTGTCGATGTGCATCGGCGGCGGCCAAGGGGCAGCCGGGATCTTCGAGAATCTGCAATAGGTGTTAGGTGTTAGGTGCCAGGTGTTAGCAGGCAAGCGCGCTGCTGATGCTTGGCACCTGATCTGAGACCGAGCACTCAGAAAGAGAACCCACCTTCAACGGAGCCGGACGTCGTGGGTATCCCCGGCCAAAACCAGTCGGCCCGGAGGCAGCGTGAAGCGCTTAATCGCGTCTATCCTTTGCATTATTTTTCCGATGTCGCTGATGGCTGGAGACACCGCGTACAAGGTTACTTACGATGGCGGTTCGGTCTCCGGTCTCAAGGCCGGAACCGGTTTGAGACTATACATCGACTCCGGCCAAATCCGTTTTGTAAGTAACAAGACGGACCTAGTAACGATTCCCGCTTCCGCGGTGACAGAAATCAGCTATGGGCAGGACGTTCACCGGCGGGTGGGCGCGGCCATCGGCCTGGCCGTGGTTTCACTGGGCATTGGGGCCCTTATGGCGTTAACCAAATCGAAGAAGCACTACGTTGGGCTGACTTGGGCTGGCGCGGACCAGAAGGGCGGTCTTGCCATGCAGTGCGATAAGAACGACTATCGCGGTGTGCTAGCGGGGCTGGAAGGGATTACCGGAAAGAAAGCCGTCAATTCCGAGTCCATGAGCGTCAAGAACTGAAGGGGCCGAGTATCCGCACGAAGCGGTGTGCTGGCACCTAGAACCTGGAACCTAATACCTTATGAAAATCATCGTTTCCATCAAAGAGGTACCTGTTCGAGATTCGCAGCTTCGGATTGATTCCGGCGGGCGCTGGATCGAGGATGGCGATCTCAGTTATGAAATGAATGAGCCCGACGCTTATGCGCTCGAGGAGGCTCTGCAGTTGAAAGAGAAGCATGGCGGCGAGGTGATCGCGTTGTGCGCCGGACGGGAAGGCGCCGCGCGAATCATTCGCGAAGCGCTCGCCAAGGGCGCAGACCGCGCGCTGCACATCGAAGACGAGCAGATCTCGTCATGGGGAACGCTCGGGCTTGCCCACCTGCTGGCCAAAGCCGTGGAGCCGGAAAAGCCGGATCTGATTCTGACCGGTCTCCAGTCCGATGACCTGGGCTACGGGCAGACGGGCGTGGCGATGGCAGAGATCCTGGGCCTGCCGCACGCGACCATCGTGATGGCGGCCGAAGTCCTCAACGGCAGCATTCGCGTAAAGCGCGAGCTGGAGAGCGGCTGGTTCCAGAACATCGAAATGCCGCTGCCGGCGGTGCTGACGATTCAGTCGGGGATCAACAAGCTGCGGTACGCCACGCTGATGGGGATCAAGAAGGCAAAGTCGAAAGAGCTGAAGCGGCTGACGGCGGGGGAACTTGGGGTGGCGGCATTGTCCACAGCCACTATCGAGCGCATCTATCCTCCGCAGAGGGTGAAGCAGACGCAGATGCTGGAGGGCAGCGCGCGAGAAGCGGCTGCGAAGCTGATTGAGAAACTGAGATTCGAGGTGCGAGCGCTATGAGCGATACCGTGCTAGTGATTATGGAGCAGCGAGACGGCGCATGGAACCGCATGTCCTTTGAAACTCTGGCCGCAGGGCAACGGCTTGCGTCCGAACTGGGGCTCGCCGTGTCGGCCGCAATACCAGGGCAGGGAATCGATGGGCTGGCGAAGGAGCTTGCGACGAGGAAGATGGAGCGCGTGTACGTAGTCGAGCACGAGTTACTCCATGACTATACGGCGGACGGGTTTGCGAAAGCGCTCGAGCAACTGATCCGGAAGGTGCAGCCCGCGTTTGTAGTGTTCCCGCACACATACCAGGTGCGCGACCTGGCACCCAAGCTGGCCACGCGCTTCAACCAGGCGCTGATCAGCGATGTGACCGGCATTCGAACGGAGGGCGGCCCGATATTTGTGCGGCAGCTTTTTCAGGGCAAGCTCAATGCAGATGTGAAGCCGGGAGGGCCCGCGCCATGGTTCGTCTCGATCCAAGCGGGAGCATTCAACGGGGAACAAGTGGAGGCGGGCTCCGCCGAAGTGGAGAAGTTCATTCCGAACCTGAGCGCGGCGGACATCCGGCAGCGGCCGGAGGCGCCGTTCCGGGAGTCCTCGGGGGCGGTGGATCTGACAGCGGCAGAGATTATCGTCTCGGTCGGCCGCGGCATCAAGGAGAAGGACAATATCGGGATCGTCGAGGAACTGGCCAAGGCGCTGGGCGCAGAGCTGGCGGCGACACGGCCGGTGTGCGACAGCGGCTGGCTGCCGATTGAGCGGCAGGTGGGCAGTTCGGGCCAGACGGTCTCTCCGAAAGTTTATATCGCGGTGGGAATCTCGGGCGCCATCCAGCACCTGCTGGGCATGAAGGGCAGCAAGACGATCGTGGCCATCAACAAAGATGCCAACGCTCCAATTTTTGAAGTTGCGGATTACGGAATCGTTGGCGATTTGTTTGAAGTGGTGCCGGCGCTGGTGAAAGAGGCCGAGTCGGCCATGGCAGCGCACGTGTGAGTTTGTGGGGCGGCCGTTTTCGGCTGACGTCGCCTGGAAAGAGGCGGCGGCAGGCCGGACGGGCCGCCTCACAGTTTTGTCGACACAGGTCAACAGCAGGGCCGGACCAGGGGGTCCGGCTGCGGACGAGGGCGTCCGCCCCACCGAGCCGTGATTGGACACGATGCCTTGAGGCTTTCAGAAAGAAGGAAGTATGTTTGGCAGCAAGGATGTTCAGGGGTTGGTCGACTGCGCCGGAAGGGCGTTGGAAGAAGAAGATCGTTACCTGACGAAGATTGCAGATCGCCGCCATTGGCTCAGTGGACGGGTAGGCATCCGAGTCAACGATAACGAACGGTATTACCAGTTTCTCATTTGGCGCGCTTTGATGGATTCATTTTCTTTGCGACCTAAGGTCGAACGCGAAGGTCGACATGACTTTGTTTTTTATGAGGGTGAGGCAAAAAGGCTTGTGGCTGTTGCGGAGCTCAAGGGCTGGTGGTCGGATTCTGGGGAGGCAGAACTACCCGGGATACGGTCCGATATGGAGAGCTTGGGCATTCTCGAAGTTCCTGGCGTCATGCTCATCGTTACCCATCATGCAAAGGAGAGCGCAGAAGAGAACCTTAAGTGGCTTGCGGGGGAACTGCGAGTCAGCCTCGCCGATCTGAAGACCTACGCCTTCGACGCAGCCTCGCTGTCCCGTGAAGACCTTCGCCCTCACGAATTCGTAGTCATTGGTTTCTTGGTGGCGCAGAAGGCTCTGGCGCTTTCTGCCTAAAAACAAGGGCCGGACCAGGGGGTCCGGCCAACAATTAGCGCGCGAAACGGGGACAGACCGCTGCGTCCACGCTGAGGATATCAGGTAAGTTGGAGCGGGCTGCGTTGGGGACGCAGAAGTCAGTCCCCGTTTTGGAGGCGTCATGAATGTTCCGTTAACTCCCCTACGTTTCCTTCGTTATGCACAAGAGCAGTACCCGAATCACACGGCGGTTGTGTGCGGAGACGAGCGATTCACGTACGCGCAGTTTGCCGAACGTGTGAGCCGGTTGGCGGGTGCGCTGCGAGAGTCGGGAGTGCAACCGGGCGATCGCGTCGCGTTCCTGAGCCCGAATTGTCACCGGCTTCTGGAGGCGTACTATGGCGTGCTGGAGGCCGGCGCCGTGCTGCTTCCTCTCAACATCCGGCTGGCACCACACGAGCTGGCCTATATTCTGAACGACGCCGGGGCAACGGTGCTGTTCCTGGACCAGGCGTTTGTGCCGCTGGTGGATTCTTTTCGCAAGAGCGCTCCCACGCTACGAAGCTTCTTCCTGCTCAGCGGCTCGCCGCATGCAAGCTGGCTGTCCTCGGAGAATTACGAAGACCTGCTGGCGGCGGCGACACCGTACCGGGCCAGTGTTATGGAACGCGACGAGAATGCGCTGGCGGAGTTGTTTTACACCAGCGGGACCAGCGCCACTCCCAAAGGAGTGATGCTGACGCATCGCAACATTTACCTTCACGCGCTGGATGTGGCGCTGGGCTTCGGCGTCCCAGCCGAGGACGTCCACCTGCACACCATTCCGCTATTTCACGCCAACGGCTGGGGGGCGGCGCATTTTATTACGGTGATGGGGGGCAAGCACGTGATGATTCGCAACTTCGATCCGGTGGAAGTATTTCGCCTGATCGCGGCGGAACGCGTGCAGTCGTGCTTTATCGTACCCATCATGGCGCTGGGAATGGTCCATTCGCCGCGGCGTCATGAATATGACCTGAGCAGTTTGAAATGGGCGGTGATCGGCGGCTCGGCATCTTCTCCCACTCTGGTGCGGGAAGTGAAACAGAAGCTGGGTTGTGATTGCTTCTCGGGATACGGTTTGACCGAGTCGGCGCCCGTGCTGGCGTTTTCGCGCCAGCGGCCCGCGGAGTCCTGGAAAGGCGAAGAGCATTACGAACGCCAGGCCATGACGGGATATGCGATCCCCGGGGTGGAAATGCGGGTGGTGGATCCAAGCGATGCCGATGTGCCACGCGACGGACGCACTATTGGCGAGATCATCGCCCGGGGCGACGGTGTGATGGAAGGCTACTGGCACCAGGAGGAAACCACCGCTGATGCGCTGCGCGGCGGATGGCTGCACACCGGGGACATGGCCACGGTGGACGCGGACGGCTACTACCTGATTGTGGATCGCAAGAAGGACATCATCATCAGCGGCGGCGAGAATATTTCATCGCTCGAGCTGGAGAAGATGCTGATGGCGCACCCCAGCGTGTACGATGCCGCCGTGGTTCCTGTGCCTGACGAAAAGTGGGGCGAGGTTCCCAAGGCGTTTGTGGTTTTGAAGCCGGGCGAAGAAGCGACAGAGCCGGAACTACTCGAATTTTGCCGTGCTCATATGGCGCACTACAAGGCGCCGCGATCGGTGGAATTTGTTCCGGCCTTGCCGAAGAATGCAACGGGCAAGACGATGAAGAGGGAACTGCGCAAGAAACGCGCGGAAGGGCGAGAGGCGGGCGAGACGGTCATCGCGCGGGGGTGAGTTCGTTAGTGCGACAGGCCTGCATGAACCGGTAGCGCTGACGCGGCGAGCTGGGCGATATCGAGCAGCTTGGGCGGATTGGGCGTGACGCTGACCAGCGCGTCGCGGAACATGGTGTTGCAGAAGGGGCAGGCAACACCCACGACGCCGGCTCCGGTGGCTACCAGTTGTTCGGCGCGCTCGACGCTGACGCGTTTGCCTTTCTCCTCTCCCAGAAATGCCAGGCCGCCGCCAGCACCGCAGCAGAATGAACGCTCGCGGGTGCGGGTGGGATTCACCACTTCGCCGAAAGCCGAGATCACTTCGCGCGGCTCCTCGTACACGTTGCGATAGCGGCCGAGATAGCAGGGGTCGTGATAGACGATCTTTGTGCCATTTGCGCCGTTTCTGGGCAGCTTGGCCATGTGGCGCGCGAGAAATTCGCTGTGATGCTCGATGGGCGGCGCTTCGCCGTATTCCTTCCAGTCGGTGCTGATGGTCCTGACGCAATGCGGGCAGATGGAAATCATCTTCTTGACTTTGCTCTGCGCCAGCATTTCGAGGTTCTTCTGCGCCAGCTCGCCGAAGGCCAGATCGTTTCCCATACGGCGCGCCGGGTCGCCGGTGCAGCGCTCCTTTTTGAGAACGCCGAAGGTGACGCCCAGGTGGCGCATCACTTGGGCCAGTGAGGTGACGATCTCGCGCCCGCTGGGATCGTAGGCGCCCATGCAGCCCAGCCACAGACAGTACTCCTGAGTGCCGTCGAAGATCGGAAATTCCTGCTTTGCGATGAACTTATCGCGCTCGCTCGCGGAGAAGCCCAGAGCATTGCCGTTGCGCTCTAAATTCAGGAACAGCTTGGTGCCGTAGTCGTCTTCCCACTTGCCGGTGTTTACGGCGCCGCGGCGCAGTCCGATGATCATGGGGAGGTGCTGCACGCCGACCGGACACTGGAATTCGCAGGAGCCGCAGGTGGTGCACTGAAACACGGCTTCCTGGGTCAGGTGCTTGCCGATCAGCGGAGCTTCATTCGCCGGTCCGTACTCGTTCAAATAGTGGCGCAGACCGAGGGCGATTTCCTTCGGGTTGAGAACCTTGTCGGTGAGATTTGCGGGACAGTGCTCGGTGCAGCGGCCGCACTCCACGCAGGAATAGGCCTGCAGCGCATCGAGCATGGTGACGTCTTTACCGGTATCGAGGCCGAAATCGTCGTCACCGACGAGCGGCGGGATCTTGCTGAACTGATCGCGTTTGAGAAACACGGTGACGGGGCTGAGCACCAGGTGCAGGTGCTTGGTGTGGGGAATCAGGGGCAGGAAGATGAGCAGGGCCAACGTGTGCGCCCACCAGATGGATTTACTCTCCGCCCAGCCCTCGCGGAATGTGGCCAGGTGCGTCACCATGAGCAGGAAGATGAGAAATGCGATGAAGCCGGATTCGTATGAAACGTGGCCCAGCCAGCGGGGTTGTACCACGAAACGCCGGAATGCGAGACCGGCAATGCCAATAGCCACGCCGATGGCGAAGACGGCAGCAAAGGCGAAGTAGAACTTGCCCGGCCACGTGTAGCGATTGAGGAGTCCTGCGTTCACACCCTCGGCGAAATGGTTGAGGCTAACGAGCGCAAAAGCGCAGAATCCCCAGAAGACCAGCGCGTGAGCCAGCCCCGGCAAAGGACGCTGACGGATCACCTTGCCTTGCAGCATGACCTCCCAAATGAAATCGCGGACGCGCCGGCCCAGATGCGCGAAGCCGAGATCCTGGTCGTTTTTGGATGCGCGGATGTTATTCCAAACCTTGCCGAAGCGTCTCCAAAAAAGAGACACAGAAGCAACCACGAGGATTGCGAAGATCGCCTGTTCGTAATAGGAGAAGTGAATCATATGATTATCTCAAGGCGAGGGAGGGGGCGGGCGGAAGGCTACCGATCGTGGCCGCTTTTTAGAGGCAGCTCGCGTGGCACCGCAAGGCTTCTTCTTCGCTCATCCAGCCATCATCGGCGGGATTTTCGGGGCAGCTCGCCCTCTGCCAGAGTTTGAACGCAAGAATGTCGAGATCCTGCTCGTCCCAATGCGAAGCTTCCGCCAGCTCTTTGGCCAAAGACGTGGCAACTGCCGCCATAACATTCTCCCCTCGCACCTATGTTTATGCCGCTCGCGCCGCCTTCGGCCCGTCAATCAGCGGGGTGTAAACCAGAGCCCACGCATTTTCACAGACCGACATGGCGTGGCTTCGCAGGGTATCGTCGTCGCCCAGCCATTCTTCCGCCAGACTCTCCGGGTAGAGCGATGCCTGGGTATCGAGGATCTGTTTTTCCAGTTTGCTTACCGGTAGTGCCACCATTGTTGCCATGACGTGCCTCCTACGCCGGATTGCTCCGCTCAGTGAGCACACTCCACCCTAAACATCGGACAGATGGCCCCCGCCAGCCCGTCTCCGACTTATTTTCAATCAGTTTAAGACCTGTTAGTCTTGATTATTTAATATCACACTATGCCCGGAATGTACAGGGGAAACGTTGCAAACAGAAGCCGCTGAATTTGCGATGCCCGCGTGGGGCACAGACACCGCTCAGCCTGTGCGGAACAGGACTTTTTGGACCGTCCGCTAATAGCCGCGGTTTTACCAAGCGGGCCGGGAGAGGATAAGTATACAAACGACCAGAATGGCGACGAACAACACATTCAGGGCGACGGAGCTGAACAGGACACGGTAGAGGGCCGTGTGCAGCAACTCCTCACTGTGCCGGATCCGTTGATTCAGGACCATGAGGGATTCCCTCCACGGTCATTTTACCAGAATAATCGGATATGGGTATCGTTTATTCGGAGTAGGACAGCGGGGGCGAGACGGGGACAGGCAACTGCGTCCACGGAGGGAGGGTCGGCAAGGTTGAGATCCGCTCGATTAGGGGCGCAGAAGCCAGTCCCCGTCCTGGGACATGTGGCGATTGCAGCCGATAGTGAGCCGGGCTCACAGGCGGCAGATGAGCAGCTCACGCTGGTAAATCATTTCCGGCGGCAGATGATCGTGCAGGTCGATCAGGAGCTGCTCGTGTCCGATCACTTCGGCGCGCCAGGCTTCGCGATCTATGGTCTGGAGGCGGTCGAATTTCTCGCGGGGATAATCGAGGCAGCTCCAATCGATGTCCTCGTGCCGAGGGAGCCATCCGATGGGGGTTTCCTTGGCGCGCGCGCGACCGCGGACACGATCGATGATCCACTTCAGCACGCGCATGTTCTCGCCGAAGCCGGGCCAGAGAAACTCGCCCTGATCCCCCTTGCGGAACCAGTTCACGTTGAAAATCCGCGGAGTCTCTGTGATGGCGTGCTGCATTCTCAGCCAGTGGCGGAAATAATTGCCCATGTGATAGCCGCAGAAGGGCAGCATGGCCATGGGATCGCGGCGCACCTTGCCGACGTTGCCGTTGGCGGCGGCCGTCATCTCGGAGCCCATCGTAGCGCCGGTGTAAACACCGGCGCTCCAATTGAACGCCTCATAAACCAGCGGCAGCGTTGAAGCGCGGCGGCCGCCGAAGATGATGGCGCTGATGGGCACCCCGTTTGGATCTTGCCAGGAAGGATCGATGGTGGGACATTGCGATGCGGGCGCCGTAAAACGCGCGTTGGGGTGAGCGGCCTTGGCCCCGGTCTGTTTTGCGATTTCCGGAGTCCAGCGGTTGCCTTGCCAGTCCAGACACTCGGCGGGCGGCTCATCGGTCATGCCCTCCCACCACACCCCGCCTTCGGGTGTGAGCGCGACGTTGGTGAAGATGGTATTCCGCGCGAGCGTGGCCATCGCGTTGGGATTCGTTTTCGCCGACGTTCCCGGAGCCACTCCAAAGAATCCGGCTTCCGGGTTGATGGCGCGCAGCTGGCCTTGCGGATCGGGCCGAATCCAAGCGATGTCATCCCCGACTGTCCAAACCTTCCAGCCCTCGAATCCCTTGGGCGGGATCATCATGGCGAAGTTGGTCTTACCGCAGGCGCTGGGGAACGCGGCGGCTACGTAGGTCTTCTCCCCTTCAGGGTTCTCGATTCCCACGATGAGCATGTGCTCCGCCAGCCAGCCTTCGTCGCGCGCCATGTTGGAGGCGATGCGCAGCGCGAAGCACTTCTTTCCCAGCAGGGCATTGCCACCGTAGCCGGAGCCGTACGACCAGATCTCGCGGGTCTCGGGGAAGTGGACGATGTACTTATCTTTGTTGCACGGCCATGCAACATCTTGTTGACCGGGGACGAGCGGCCGGCCGACGCTGTGGATGCACGGCACGACGCGCTTCTCGTCTTTATCGATCTCGCTGAACACCGGCAGACCGATACGAGCCATGATGCGCATGCTCACCACGACGTAGGGGGAATCGGTGAGCTGTACGCCGATCTGCGACATCGGCGAGCCCACGGGACCCATGCTGAAGGGCAGAACGTACATGGTGCGGCCGCGCATACAGCCTGCGAAAAGGCCCTTGAGCTTTTTGTGCATGGAGAACGGGTTTTCCCAGTTGTTGGTGGGTCCCGCCTCCTCTTTGGAAAGGGAGCAGACGAAGGTGCGATCCTCGACCCGGGCTACATCGTCGGCATCCGAACGAGCGTAATAGCAACCCGGCCATAGATCCTGGTTCAGCTTGATCAACGTGCCGCTGGCCACCATTTGCGCGCACAACAGGTCATACTCTTCTTGCGAACCATCCACCCAGTGAATGGCCGCCGGTTTGGTCAACCCGGCTGTTTTCGCAACCCACCTCTGCAAGTGCTCGTTCTCACACAGCGGCAGAGAGCCGATGCTGTCCAGTGTGTCTGTCGCGGTGGCGGCGGGCAAGGCCAGTCTCCTATCAAGTTTCGAATCGTCGTACCAGGAAATGGATTGGTGGTTCGTTCCCCACAAATCCGCAGGGCCAGGCTGTTGTGCTGCTACGCGAGTTCCCATGACTTTGGCGACGGTATAAGCTCGAGCGGCGGGATCAGGCCGCGAAGCAGGAGGAAACTTCGGGTTGGGGAGAGAGCCCGTTTTCCTCGCAATCCCGGCTTTGCAGGATGAGGAGTGAATCGTGGTTGTCGTCAAACCAGTCGGGACACGGCATGGTGAGCGGAAATTCGCGTTGCATTTGCATGGTGTTGTTGGGTGTCATGTTCGCACCGGACTCCATGGTAAGCGGGATTGGCGAATTCTGCGAGCACGCTGGGTCAAAGCGGACGAGTGGACCGATTCGGACCGGCCTTGGCCGTCATGGTTTTGCGGCGTCAGCGGCTTTCAGAAGGCCGCGGCGCGCATAAACTTCGCCGGCTTGCTCCACCCAGCGGGCGCACTCGTGGGCCTGGAACTGTGTTCTTAACCGGTCAGCCAGGGCTGCCAACTCCGGTTGGGTGGCGCGAAAGGGCCGCAGGGCATCGTAAATCTGCAGAATGATGCTGTCCGGGACGTCCACCAGCTCAGCGGCGCGGCGGAAGTTCTCCGCCAGTTGTCGGTGACCACCAGAGGCAGCCACTTCCGCCTGGTGGAGCAGGGTTTCGCGGGCAATGGAGAAATCGGCCATCTCCCCCCAGCCTCCGTCGACTCGCTCCAGCCGCAGGTCGTCGACGGGGACGCCCGTCTTGCTGAGAATGTGACGGTCGCCGGTCACACGCGGCTCCTTTGCTGGATGGTGAGCAATACCGGTGCGCGGCCGGCCTGAACGCACTCGGTTTCGTGCCGGTGCAGAATGGTGGTTTTCACGATGAATTTCAAGCGGGCCATGTTGTCCACAGGCACCAGCAGAGGTTCTACGGGCCGGCCCAGAGCGTATCCGGCAGCATTTTGGCCGATGCGGCGGTAATGCTCCAGCGATAATTGCGAAGCCTGCGAAAACAATTCGAGATTGTTCAGCGGGAGCAACCCGCGGCGGTGAATGACGGTTGTGCCTTTAGACTGAATGCCGATGGCAATTCCCGAACCGCTCAAGCGGGACCCTTCGAAGGACATCTGACCCAGATCGGACGTGCGGTAGATCTTGATCAGGCGGGCGGCAATCCCTTGCTCCGTGATCCCCGCCAGGAGCTGGGCGAGCACGCTGGACAAGGGCAGGTCGTTGACCGTCTGGTGCAGCCTGGTGGCGAACGCAGGTCCGACGGCGATAACGACTTCGAGGCCGCTGCCCGGCTGCGCGTCTCCGTTCTCCACTAATTCCAGTGTGGCGCCGGGAGCCGCCTGGCGCGGCTGCCGCGGATCGTACGCCTGCGGAATATCGCAGATCTCGCCCCATCGTGGACCGCTCAGGCGATAACCCGTGCCAGGGCCTTGATAGTCGTTGGCATCATTCACGCCGCTCAGGACGTCGAAATCGCTGGTGAAAATTGCCGCTGGCTGAAGATAATCGCCGATGACGCGCTGGCGCTCGATTTCGAAAATGTTTCGCGCAACGTCGGGAAATCCATTCTTGGCGAGCGCACGGACCGCACCCAGCACGGTATCGGGCCCGGCGAGGAAGCGCTCGGCTGACGCGAGATCGGCCGCCATGTCGCGATCCGGCATCTCCGGGCTGGCATAACCGGCGACCGCCGCATCGATTTCCGCCTGCGTGATGGGAGGGAAGCCGAAGGCTGCAAAGACCATGGCAAGCGCCTTGGCCGCACGCTCCCGCACTGCCAGCGTCTCCTGCTCGCGCACGGGACGCAGACCGCCATCGACTTTCATGTCGCGCTGCAGCACCAGGTAATCGTCGAGATCGTCGGCGTCCAGGTTGCCGCCACCGAACATATTGTCCTGCTTGGGCATTGAGCTGTAGCCGGAAAAGATGAAATCGCTGCCGGGCAGGAACTGCAACATCAATTTGGCGCTTTTGCGAATGTCCGAGTGCGAGGCCATGGCGTCGTTGCCGGTGGCGACTTCCAGATCGAGCATGGCGGCGAGCAGATTCTCCGCCGCAACTCCGGCCACTCCGCCCGGCAACGATTCGGGCAGCGCGATGCAACTGATCGATCCGTTCTGCACGCCTTGACTGCCGGCTCCCTTTGTGATGAGCAGGCACAGGGCCTCAAGATACAGCATGGAATGCCCATGCGCGTGGGCCATCAGGGCTTCGGATCCCGTACCGCTGGTGAACCGGATCTTCACTCCGCGCGAGGCATACGCGGAGGCCAGAAACCCTTTCGACCAAGGCGTGTCGTCGCCATCGGTGAAAGCGGCATCGGTGCCGTAAACCGAGAGCGTCTCCGCATACGTGGTGAGGCCTTTCATGGCAAGCGTGAGACTCATGGCTTCTTCGACCGCGCACTGCGTGAGCACGCCGCCGCGGCCGGTTTGCGCGCCGACCAGGACGGCGAGAGCGTTCCACGGCGCGTAGCGAGCCACCCCGACGGTGGTTTCAATCTCGGCGAAACCGCGGAATGCGGCTTCGGCTGCATCGGCGGCCAGCAGTGCCGGGGAGTCCTTGCGGTTGGTGACGTGAGCCTGGTTGGCGGGCGTGCGCCGCACACGCATCTTCTGAAGCGCCATCATCATCTCGACGACGTTCAGATGACTGACGACGTCCACGAGTTTTGCGGCTGTCAGCCCATTCATGAGGCGGATCACGTCCGCCCGAGGCACGTGAATATCGACGAGCATTCGCGCCAGTTGAAGCGAATCCGTCGCCATGGCTTCTTCGGCCACATCGAGCGCAATGGAGTGGCGGGCGACGAAGGTGTCGATCATGTCGAACTGCTCGCGCGGTTTGCCGTCCATCTCGACGATCTCGCCGTCTTCGATGCGCAGACTGGGGAGCGGATCGGCCGGTGCGCCCATCAAAATCAGGCCGGCTTCGGGCCATTCGTGGATGAAGGTGTCCTTATTGATTTCGCGGGCGGCGCGCGCGGCGAAGCGGCGGGATTGTGCCATAAGGAGCCATCTTACAGGCAGGCGGCTTTGCGTAGGTAGTTGCGGCTGCGCGTGGCGCTCTCCAGGGGATTCGAGCCGGGTTGTGTGGTGTCGACGTCCTGCTCGAAGACGGCCCAGCCATCGAATCCTGCGGCGGTGAGTTCGCGGATGACGGCGGTGAGGTCCACGCCGCCCTGGCCGAGCTCGCAGAAGACGCCAAGGCGGACGGCATCGAGGTAGGGGATTCTCGCGCGGCGGACTTGATCGAGCACCGACGGTTTCACGTCTTTCAGGTGGAGATGGCGGACGCGGGTGCCGTGCTGGCGAGCGAGATCCACAGGGTCGCCGCCGCCGTAGAAGTAGTGTCCGGTGTCGAGACAGAGGCCCAGCATTTGCGGATCGGTCATGGTGAGCAGCCGCTCGGTTTCGCCGGGCGTTTCGATATATGTCCCGCAGTGGTGGTGAAAAACGCTGGCGAGGCCGAGTTCACGCCCCGCGCGCGCCACGCGATCGAGCAAACGCGCGGCGGCATCCCACTGGCGGGCGTCCATACCGTCGCGACTTTCATCCACGCTGCCGGCGACGGCCATTCGGGCGGGATTCATCTCATCGGCCAGAACCAGGAACGACGCGTCAGCTTGCGAGAGCAACCGAGCCACTTCGAGCGCCGATTGGATCCCGGCTTCGTGCCGCTCGACGTGAGCGAGCGGGAGAGGAACAAACGCGCCCAGCAGCGGCAGGTTTCTTTTCGACAGCTCGCTCTTCAGTTGCGCCGGGTCGGTGGGCAGAAAGCCGTAAGGTCCCAGTTCGGTTCCGGTGTAACCCGCCTGGACGATCTGGTCCAGGACTTCACCATAGGGCGTCTGTTTACCCCATCCTTCGACCTCGATGATGCCCCAGCTCACCGGGGCGGTTGCGACGCGAATCGGCATGTTGATCTTACGGACTCACTACGACTTTCACGCTCTTTCCCGCGCGCATGGCGTCCAGGCCCTCACCGATTTGCGCGAGTTTCAGGCGATGCGTGATGAGCTTCTCCAGCGGCAGAAGATTCGATTCGAGCATGCGGACCACCTTTGGGAACGCTGTCCGCTGGATGAAGGTGCCGATGATGCTGATCTCGTAGCGCGTGATCTCGTTCTGTTTCACCTGGCCGGTCGAGTGCTGGTTCATCCCGAATAGAACGACTCGCCCGCCGCGGCGTACGGTGGCGATGGACTCGGCGAGCGCGGAGCCTGTCGCATCCACCACCACGTCCGCGCCAATTCCCGTGGCGCTTTTAATGGTCGCCGCGGCGTCTTGGGAGCTAGGGTCGATGACCGCGCCCGCGCCCACCTGCTGAGCCACTTGGCGTCTGAACTCCACCGGCTCGACGATGAAAGTCTTGCCGGCGCCGGCCGCTTTGTACAGCATCAAAAAGAGCAGGCCGATGGGGCCAGCGCCATAGATGGCCACGCTTTCGCCGGGTGTGAGCGGAGCTCTCTCGACCGCGTGAAATACGCAGGAAAGCGGCTCGGCCAGCGTCGCCCGGTGTGCGGGGACGTCGGCGCTGATCTTGTGCAGCGCGCGAACGGGCGCGACGTTGTATTCGGCCAGGCCGCCGTGGATGAAGATCCCGAGCGTAGTCATATTCACGCACATGTTGGACATGCCCAGGCGGCAATATTCGCACAGGCCGCAGGTGACGTTGGGATCGATGACCACGTGATCGCCGGACTTCAAATGGCGGACCGAGGCGCCCGCATCCATGACTGTTGCGGTGTATTCGTGGCCGAGGACGCTACCCGGCGTGGCTGGGTGTCCGGGTGGCACGGAGAGAATATGGATGTCGGTTCCGCAAATGCTTGCAGCATTGACCCGCAAAAGCACGTCGTCATCTTTTTGAATCTGCGGGACCGCCAGGGCCTCAAGGCCCCATTGGCCCGGCCCGCGAAAAACGAGAGCTTCCATGGATTGCTGCATATGGCGCTCCTAGAATTTGCGAGACCACTCTTTGGGCCAGCGCTCAATGACGACTTTCTTGTCGGTATAAAATTCGACGGCATCGCGCCCCTGAGCGTGAAGGACGCCGAAAAAGCTGCCCTTCCAGCCGCTGAACGGGAAGTACGCCATGGGCGCGGCTACGCCGATGTTTACGCCGACATTGCCCGTGGGAATCTGATTTCGAAACCTGCGCGCCGCGGCTCCGCTGCTGGTAAAGATGGACGACGCGTTGCCATAGGAGCTGCGTGTGATGATGTCGATGGCCTGCTCTTCGTCGGATGCGTGTATGACGCTGAGGACTGGGCCGAAGATTTCCGTCTCGGTCAACTCGCTCGATGCCGGGACGCCGTCGAGAACTGTGGGGCCGACGAAGTTGCCCCGCTCATGTCCGGCGATCTTGGCGCCGCGCCCATCCAAGGTGGCTTTGGCGCCCTCGGCGGATCCTTTGGCGATCAGGCTTTCGACGCGCTGCTTGCTTGCAGGCGTGATGACGGGTCCCATCTGCACGCCGTTTCCAAGGCCGTCCCCTACCTTCAAAGAAGCCGCGACATCGGTGATGGATTTGCGGAACCATTCACGGGCATCACCCACAGTGACGGCGACGGAAACCGCCAGGCACCTCTGCCCGGCGCATCCGTAGGCGCTGTCGGCGACGATTTGTGTAGTGGTTTCGCGATCGGCATCCGGAAGGACGACGACGTGGTTCTTCGCGCCGCCCTGGCACTGCACCCGCTTGCCGTTTGCAGCGGCGCGCGCGTAGATGTAACGAG
>Ga0335079_10001456_pt1 | contig 26934 bp, 22 predicted proteins | sample Lox_Sample_33_FD_206719 | JGI IMG/M metagenome (GOLD analysis project Ga0335079, IMG submission 206719) | Soil microbial communities from Loxahatchee National Wildlife Refuge, Florida, United States - Lox_Sample_3.3 | ecosystem: Environmental > Terrestrial > Soil > Wetlands | place: USA...
TTGAACTCGGAACTGAACGACCTCTGTTTCTTCATGACAAGATCCTTTCTGCCCGTTCCAGGCCATGGATCCTGTCCGGTACTCTACCATATTTGTCCAAACGGTGGGGGTCAGTTCAGACAATTGCTGTCCGCGACCATTCACGCATCGAAAATTCAAGGGCAAAGTATATTATCCACGTTAATCCAGATAAGAATAGCGACGTAGCATTTTTCTTATCCCAAGTTGTCTTCTTATTATATTTGATTACTGAAATAATTATCAGAATTATTGCTACTACTACAACTACCTTTGGAAAAGCAATAAACAGGTTGATGCCTGCGAAACCAGCAAGAGTGCTCAAAATAACAATCGATTTTATTTCTCTTATCGTTTTCTTTGTTCGAATTTTGTCTAGATAAGCGAGTAGCTGTCTTCCAATGCTCCACACAGGAAATACTGAGACGACTATCGCGATAAACAATAATGTTTCCATACGCGTGCTACTCCCGTCTATGTGTCACTATTCTTAGCTCTTAGTGGATGATCAATACAATAAATGAGGCCTGCATTGATAAATGCGAAAAAGAGAAGAAAGATAAATTTGATTATGATGGGTACTGAATCTTGAACTCTAAAATAATCTAGAAGACCTGTTAATATAAAACTCCAAGGTGCAGTGAGAACAACAAGATATAGTCCTGCAAAAGCTGACTTTGTCAGATTGATAACCCCAAAAATTAATGCCGCGGAAACCATCAATAGATAAATAGTCGCAATGATCAGGCCGACCTTGCTTTTAGCATGCGACATAAATACCCTCCCCTTTAATGAGTCGGCTCAATCGCAAATGAGCTAACTATTTATTGAGCAGACCCCCTACGGTTACGCGCATATCTACAGGGTCTACTCAACACCACAAAATGAGTGCATAGTTAGGCAGCTTTGCTTGCACGTATTCTGTCTGTGCAATCTGCCCGATTGTATTCTTGATTCGAGGCATTGTCAATGAAACCGATGAGTATTTGTAGGGTATGGCAACAGATATAGAGTGAAGTGTTTGTCGTTAAGAAAAACGGCAACTCAAAGAGTCCAGGAAGAAGTCCTTGTTCGAAAACGATATCAAATGCATGAAACAAGCAGTAGGTATAATAACTATCAGAGGCGCCCTCCCTGGAAGGATTCGCCGGAATGACTGGAAGACTTGCCGGATTGAGAGGAAGGTATCCGTCGGAATGGATGGCAGGATTCACCGGAATCTGCAAGCATACCCGGAAGACGACAACGGATTGCGGCAATCCGCCATGCAGCCCGCGGCGATCACCACTGCATCTTCCGGATGACCGCCTTCAGGATGTCAGCCCTCGTCACGATCCCGATGAGCTCATTCGCGCTGTTGACCACGGTCAACCGCCGGATCCGCTTCTCGTCCATGATCCGGACGGCATCGGCTACGCTGGCCTCGGGCCTGATGGTCAGCGCCGGCGCGGTCATGATGTCGCCCACGTGGTCCCCCACCCTGCGTTCGTGCAGCGGTTCGCCCAGCATGTACTTCAACAGGTCCTTGAAGGTGTGATCCCTGCCGACGCCCACCATCGAGAGAATGTCGGCCTGGGTGATGATCCCGATGACCTTGTTTTCCTTGTCCACGACGGGAAGGCCGCTGATATTTTTATCAGCCAGGATGTTCGCCACATGGACGACGCTTTCATATTTTGAGATCGAGATCACCTGGGGCGTCATCACGTCCCTGACCAGCATTTCGAGCCCGATTCTCGACGGCATCCGTCCGGTGTCCTCACTGCTCTTGGCGCTCGTCATAGGTTCCTCTCCCTGCCGTTGCCGAATTTGAATGCACATGCAATAGAAGCGGCCCTTACTATAGCATAAAACAACCCATGCATCCAACACTTTTGCCTCGAACAGCAGCGCCCCGCTGGACACATCTAAGCCGCAGACAGACGGCCGGTGTTGCGGTATAATGATTCCATGGCGCACGCACCGCGTACAATCCTGATGATGTCTCTCCTGTCGCTTACTCCGGGCCTGATGCTCGCAGCCTGCACCGGCGTGCCCCCCGCCAATCTCGGGGTGAAGGACGGGAAGCTCGCGTCCTGCCCTCCGACCCCCAACTGCGTATCCAGCCAGAGCTCCGACCAGGAGCATGCCGTGGAACCGCTGCGATTCACGGGACCGCGGCCCCAGGCAGTTGCCGTCATGAAAAACCTGATCCTTCACATGAAACGGACGCGCATCACGGAAGAGCGGGATTCGTACCTGCGCACCGAGTTCACGAGCGCCGTATTCCGCTTTGTGGACGATGTGGAGTTCTTCTTCGATGATGATTCCAAGACCATCCAGGTCCGATCGGCATCCCGTCTCGGCCATTCCGATTTCGGCGTGAACCGGAGCAGGATCGAGGACATCAGGAAACTCTGGAATGCTTCCGCGAGCCCTTGAGGTGAACATGAAGTCCGGACCGCCTGCCACAGCCGTTTCCGTGATCATTCCCGTTCTGCACGAGGCAGCATGCATCAACGAGGCGATCGCACGATGCCGGGAACTGGACGGAGGCAATAACGCGGAGATCGTCGTCGTGGACGGATCCCCGGACTGCGAAACGATCAGCGCCGTCAGTGGCCCCGGTGTCGTCACCGCATGCTCCCCGGCGGGCCGGGGCCGCCAGATGAACCGGGGAGCAGAGCTCGCCTCGGGAGCGGTCCTGCTCTTCCTGCATGTTGACACGGCTCTCCCTTTGGATGCGCTCGCCCGGGTTCGTGACCTGTTGGAAGACGCTACAATCGTCGCCGGCGCCTTCCGCCTCGGCATTGCCAGCGGCCGGAAGATCTACCGGGTGACAGAGCGCTACGTCGGCCTCCGCACGCGTTTGACGAGAATCCCCTTCGGGGACCAGGCCATCTTCATCCGGCGCGGTTATTTCGAGGCGATCGGCGGGTATCGCAACATACCGCTCATGGAAGACGTCGAGTTGATGACCCGCATACGAAAGCGGGGCGACCGGATCGGCATCGTCCGGGAAAAGGTCATGACCTCGCCGCGCAGGTGGGAGCGGGAAGGCATTTTTTCCTGCACATTCAGGAACTGGGCGCTGCAGCTGTCGTACTCCCTCGGGGTCTCCCCCGAGCGCCTTGCCCGATGGTATCGCTCTTCGTGAGGAATCGATGAAGAGGAGTGTTGCCGCCCCCTTGCTGCTTTTCATAACCGCGTTGTTCCTGACGGTCCCCTCCCCGGCCGCACAGCAGAAGCGCGTCCTCTTCCGGGAGGACTTCGACAACCTCGACAACTGGAAGGATTTTTTCTTCCCCAAGATACAGCGTCATTCGACCTATACGATCGAGCGGCACGACGGGAGCCATGTACTCAGGGCCGAGAGCAAGGCCTCGGCGTCGGCCATCGTGTACAACCGTTCCTTCAACGTCTATGAATACCCGCGGGGTCGGTGGAAGTGGAAAGTGGCGAACCTGTACCGCAGGGGCGACGCGCGGACGCGTGAAGGCGATGACTATCCCATCCGCATCTATATCATGTTCGAGTATGACCCGGCCCGTGCCGGGATCCTGGAACGCATGCAACACGGACTTGCCAGGACGCTCTACGGCGAGTACCCGCCGCACAGCAGTCTCAGCTATGCCTGGGCCAGCAAGCGGGAGCCTTCGTTCATCATGACCAGCCCTTATACCGGCCGGGCCAAGATGGTGCTCCTGGAGCAGGGCCCCGCCAAGGTCGGCACCTGGCAGGAGGAAGCGGTCAACTTCCTGGATGACTACCGCAGGGCCTTTGGCGCAGACCCTCCGCCGGAGGCGCGGATCGCGATCATGAACGATTCGGACAATACCGGCGAAGCGTCTGTTTCCTGGCTCGAATACCTCGAGGTCTTCAGTGACTGAGGCCTGGCCGCGTCCTGCATGTTGCAATCGCCGCTCAGGTGTGGGATACTGGCACTACCAAGTTCGAGCGTGGCTGCGTGATCAGTGTCAGCCTATGAATGACCGTCAGATCGTTCTCCTGTTCATCAAGGCCCCGATGCAGGGCCGGGTCAAGTCGCGGCTCGCCGACACAATCGGAGAGGAGGCGGCACTCGACCTGTACAGGAGATTCATCCTCGATACGATCGATATGCTCGAGAGGACCGGTTGCGAGTTCCGGATCTTCTGCCACCCTCCGGAAGCAGTTGCGGACGTCTCTCACTGGCTCCGTGCAGGTAGTCCCGTGATGCCGCAGGAAGGCGATGATCTGGGGGCAAGAATGGAGAACGCCTTTCGCCGTGTGTTTTCGGAAGGGTGGTCGCGCGCGGTGCTTCTCGGCAGCGATATCCCCGACCTTCCGGAGAGCGTCATCCCCGAGGCGTTCACGCTGATCATGAAGCACAAGGTGGTCCTGGGCCCGGCCGCGGACGGCGGGTATTATCTGATCGGGTTCGACCGGGAAGCATTTCTGCCTGCGCCGTTCAACGGCATGTCCTGGAGCACCCCGGACGTGTTGATACGGACCAGAGACGTGCTGCAGGCAGCCGGCCTCCGGGTCCCGCTGCTCAGGGAATGGCGCGATGTCGACTCCTTCGACGACCTGCGGGCGCTCGCCGCGCGGAGCGGCCATTCCCCGTTCCGTTCATCGCGGACCATGACGTACCTCGCACAGAACAGGAGCCTCCTTGCTCGTGGCCGGTCGCACTAAAAAAATCATCCTGCTGGCCGTCCTGGTCGCCGCGGTCTTTGCGGTCCGCGCCTGGCTGCCGGAAGGCGACCTTACCCTCGAGACGCTGAAACGGGAGAGGGATGTTCTGCTCGCGGCCGTTCAGGACCGCTACCTGCTTTCCGTTGCCGCCTATATCTCCCTCTACATCCTTGTCGCGGCCCTGTCCATACCGGGTGCGGCGATCATGACCCTGGCCGGAGGCTACCTGTTCGGAGTGCTGCCCGCGACGCTCTATGTCGCCTTCGGCGCAACGACCGGCGCAACGCTGGCATTTCTCGTTTCCCGCTACCTCCTGGGGTCCTGGCTGCAGACGAGATACGGCGGTCAGCTGAAGAGGTTCAACGAAGAGATCGCGAGGAACGGCGCCCGCTACATGCTGACCCTGCGTCTGATCCCGGTCTTTCCCTTCTTCCTGATCAACGCGCTGTCAGGATTCACGAACATCCCGCTCAGGACGTTCGTCTGGACGACGGCACTCGGCATGGTTCCGGCAAGCGTCGTCTTTGCCTATGCGGGCAGGCAGTTCGGTTCCATCAACTCCGTCTCGGAGATACTGTCCCCCGGCGTCCTGGCAGCTTTTGCGGCCCTTGCCCTCTTTGCCCTCCTGCCGGCCGTGCTCGAGCGGCGGAAGGCCGGAAAGAACGCATCGTCGCACCGGCCTTGAAGTCACTTTCCTCGGGAGGTTTTCCATGGACAGGAAAACGAAAACAGCTGAGATCCTGAAGCGGCTCAAAAAAGAGTACACCGGAAAGCCGTCGACCATGCTCCGGTTCACCACGCCTCTCGAACTGCTGGTCGCGACGATCCTGTCGGCGCAGACCACCGACGTTCTAGTGAACAAGGTGACCCTTCCGCTGTTCCAAAAATACCGGACCGCAGGCGACTACGCGAAGACCCCTCCCGGAGAGATCGCTCTGGACATCAGGTCGGTCAACTTCTACAACACCAAGGCGAAGAACATTCACCGGATGGCGAACCTCCTTCAGGAAAAATTCGGCGGCATGGTGCCGCGGACCATGGAGGAGCTCGTTACGCTGCCCGGGGTCGCGCGGAAAACCGCCAACATCGTGCTCTCGGCGGCATTCGGCATCCGGGAAGGCATCGCGGTCGACACCCACGTAACGCGCCTTGCGAACCGTCTCGGCCTCACGAAGCAGCAGGACCCCGTCAAGATCGAGCAGGACCTCATGGCCGTGACGCCGAAAAAGGACTGGGGCAACCTGGCCTACCTGCTTATCTTCCATGGCAGGGCCGTGTGCCGGGCAAAAAAGCCGGACCATGGTGCATGCGTCCTGTTCGACATCTGTCCGTCGCGGAACATCCCCTGATCTCCCGCGGAGAGCACGGGATGAAGGCAGGGCACATCCCGACGGAAGACGGCCGGATGCCCAGCCATGGTCCGCGGTGCGCCGGTTGTTTTCGATGCGAATTCCGTTTGATTCCCGCGGGTCCCGGGGCTTTTGGCTGGGCCGCATTTCCTCCCTGGTCCGCCGTCTGACCAAAAAATGTCTTGACTATCCTTCGCGACTCTGTATAATTTCTACCCTTAAGCGCAGAAAATCCCCCTGTTCGCCGGACCCCGCATGCATGGAAGCATCGATCCCGCGTTATCCTGGATAGGACTCAGCAGCATTCCGGGCGTCGGACGCGCCACCTTCAGGAAGCTCGTTGCGCATTTCGGATCACCGGAGCGCGCGCTCAATGCGAACCGCGACGAGCTCTCGGGCGTCGACGGCCTGCCGGACAGGGTGATCGCTGCCATTACGACCACCTCCTGGCGCGCATTCGCCGAGCGGGAGCTGGAACTGGCACGGAGCTCGGAAACGCAGATCGTGACCGCGGACAGCGATTCGTACCCGGCGGGCCTGAAAAATACGGCCGATGCCCCCCTTTTTCTGTACGTGCGGGGCAACCTGCAGGCGGACGACGGGATCGCGATCGTAGGCACGCGCAGGCCCACGCACTACGGGGTGCGCGTTGCTCGCGGCCTTGCATCGGAGCTCGCATCGGCCGGCCTCACCGTGGTAAGCGGGCTGGCACGCGGCATTGATACCCAGGCGCACCGCGGAGCGCTGGACGCACGGGGAAGAACGATCGCGGTCCTCGGGTGCGGCATCGATGTTGTCTATCCCGCGGAGAACAGGGACCTCCTGCATGAGATCATCGGGAGCGGGGCGGTCGTTACCGAGAACCCCTTCGGGACGAAGCCGGAGGCGGGCTACTTCCCGGCGCGGAACCGGATCATCAGCGGCCTGGCGCGGGGAACGGTCATCATTGAAGCGGCTGAGGACAGCGGGTCGCTGATCACCGCTGAGTACACGCGCCAGCAGGGGCGCAAACTCTTTGCCGTCCCGGGGAATATCGGGTCGCCGAGCAGCAGGGGCGCGAACAGCCTGATCAAACAGGGCGCCCTGCTGGTCGAGGGCGCCGGCGACATCCTGCAGGAACTGGGGATCAGGCGAACCAACGGACCGCGGCAGCGGCCAATGCGGCCCGGCGCGGAGCTCGACCGGGAAGAATCGGCTGCCTACGACTGCATAACCGGCGAGCCGAAGCACATAGACGTGATCATGAATGAAAGCCGCCTGAGCGCCTCACGGCTGAGCGGCACGCTGATAACCCTCGAGCTCAAGGGCCTTGTGAAACAGCTGCCGGGGAAGTATTATGTGAGGGAAGCCTCATAGCATGTTCAGGCGGCAATGCTCGCTCGATTCTGTCACTTGAACTCTTTTCCGGAGGATCGGTTGGACGAACTGATGATGAACCTGTTCTCGCTCATCGCGGACCAGGTACGGGACAAACAGGAACTGTTCGACGATGAAGGCAAGATCATGCAGACGCTCCTGAACGGCGGGTACGACCTGCACGACGCGGACGCGGCTCTGACGCTGATGCAGACGCTGGTACAGAAGCAGGCAGAGAACTTTTTCTCGCCCGATCAGGCTGGCTGTCCTGCGGGCATCCGGACCATGAACAGCGAGGAGCGGCGCCGGTTGACGCCGGAAGCGTTCGCCTTCGCGGTGAAGCTCACCCATCTCGGCATTCTCACGGAAAACCAGCGGGAGGAGATCCTTGAGCGCGCCATGGGCTTGTCACGGGGGCGGGCCGAGCTTGACGAGGTCAAGGCCCTCACCGCATTCCTGCTCTTCGCCGGCCTCCATGACCACGAGGACGATGACCCTTCGGGTCACCATGCAATCAGGCGTACGGCCTGGAACTAACGCTCCCGCCTCTGCGGGAAAAGGTTGTCAATCTCATGAAATCGCTTGTCATAGTGGAGTCGCCCGCCAAGGCGAAGACGATCACCAAGTACCTGGGCAAGGACTACACGGTCAAGGCGTCCGTGGGCCACATCATGGACCTGCCGAAGAGCAAGCTCGGCGTCGACATTGAAAAGGACTTCCAGCCCCAGTACATCCAGATCAAGGGCAAGGGACCGGTGGTCAAGGAACTCAAGTCCGCGGCAAAGAAGGCCGACCGGATCCTGATCGCGACCGACCCGGACCGCGAGGGAGAAGCCATCGCCGCCCACGTTGCCGTGGTCGTCTCCACGACGGCCAAGACCGAGGAAATCTACCGCGTCCTGTTCAACGAGATCACCAAGAAGGCCATCCTGGCGGCGATCGAGAAGCCAGGCAAGATCGACCCGAACAAAGTGGACGCCCAGCAGGCCCGTCGCGTGCTCGACCGCCTCGTCGGCTACCAGATCAGCCCGATCCTGTGGAAAAAGGTGCGCCGCGGGCTTTCGGCCGGCCGCGTGCAGTCCGTGGCCCTGCGCATCATCTGCGAACGGGAAGAAGAGATCAAGGCCTTTGTGCCCGAGGAGTTCTGGTCCCTGACCGCCCTTCTCGAGGGCAGGGTGCCCCCGCAGTTCGAGGCCAAGCTGCTCAAGAAGGATGAGGAGAAGCTCAGGGTCAAGAGCAACGAGGAAGTTCAGAAGATCCTTGCGGACCTCAAAGGCAAACCCTACGCGGTCTCTAAGGTGGAGAAAAAGGAGCGGCGGCGCAACCCCGTCGCGCCTTTCACCACAAGCAAGCTGCAGCAGGAAGGCGGCAGGAAGCTCGGTTTTACCTCCAAACGGACCATGGGCATCGCCCAATCGCTCTACGAAGGCGTGGACCTCGGCAAGGAAGGCACTGTCGGCCTCATCACCTATATGAGGACTGACTCGACCCGCGTGGGCAAGGAGGCCCAGGACGAGGCACGGGAGCTGATCGCCGCCAAGTTCGGCAAGGACTACCTGCCGGAGAAGGCGCCGGTCTATGCCAGCGCAAAGAGCGCCCAGGAGGCCCATGAGGCCATCCGTCCCACGTCGGTCATGTGGGAGCCCGATGCGATCAAGCAATACCTCGAGCCGGACCAGTACAAGCTCTACAAGCTCATCTGGAACCGCTTCGTCGCAAGCCAGATGAATCCGGCGGTCATCGACCAGACCTCGGTCGACATCAAGGCCGGCGAGTACACCTTCCGCGCCACGGGATCGGTGGTCAAGTTCCCCGGCTTCATGGCAGTCTATATGGAAGAAAAGGCCGAGGACCAGGCCCCGTCCGAGGACGAGGGAGAGGCCGTTCTTCCGCCGCTGGCCGAGGGCGACGTGCTGACGCTGGTCAAGCTCGCCCCCAAGCAGCATTTCACCCAGCCGCCGCCGCGGTTCTCCGAAGCGCTGCTCGTCAAAACGCTCGAAGAAAAAGGCATCGGCAGACCGAGCACCTACGCGGCCATCATCTCCACGATCCAGGACCGCGACTACGTCCAGAAGATCGAGAACAAGTTCCGCCCCACCGAACTCGGCGTGCTCGTGAACACCCTCCTCGTGAACCACTTTCCCGTGATCATGGACGTGGCGTTCACCGCAAAGATGGAAGAGGAGCTCGACAAGATCGAGGAAGGACAGATGCCCTGGGTCGACGCGGTCAGGGACTTCTACAAGCCCTTCAATGAAAGCCTGGAAAAGGCCCAGGCCGAGATGAAAGACTTCAAGGCGGAACTCACGCCCACGGACATCACCTGCGAAAAATGCGGCAAGCCCATGGTGATCAAATGGGGCCGGAACGGGCAGTTCCTCGCCTGCAGCGGCTACCCGGACTGCAAGAACACGAAGCCCTTCATCCGCAAGGAGAACGGCGAGGTCGAGGCGGCGCCCGAAGAAACGACCGATGAGCTCTGCCCCAAGTGCGGCTCGCCCATGGTGGTCAAGCGCGGGCGGTTCGGCAAGTTCCTCGCCTGCTCCCGCTATCCCGACTGCAGCCATACCCAGGGCATGTCCACGGGCGTAGCCTGCCCCGAGGACGGCGGCAAGATCGTGGAGCGGCGCTCCCGGTTCGGCAAGATGTTCTACTCCTGCGCCAACTATCCTGCCTGCAAGTACGCCATCTGGTACAAGCCCGTGCTGCGTGCGTGCCCCCAGTGCGCCGCTCCTTTCCTCGTCGAGAAGTATTCCAAGAAGACCGGGCCCTTCATCGCCTGTTTGAATAAGGAATGCGGGTACAAGGAAGAACCGCAACCCGCGGGACAGACGGCGGAGAGCGGAGCGCAGAATACCGAAAAAGGATAGAGGTGCTCCCCGTCACTCGTTTCTCGCTCCTCATCCCCTGCCAGTAGCCCCCTCTTGCAAAATCCCACCCCATACGCTAAAGTAATCCATGCGCAGGGAAGTATTCGAGTTCCTTCGGTATCTCAAGCAGGAAAAGAACGTGTCGGAGCATACCGGGCGGAGCTACCGGGCAGACCTCGAACAATTCTTCGAATTCCTCGGAGACCGGCCGCTCGCCGATACGGACCATCAACTGCTGCGACGGTTCATCGCCCACCTGCTCGATGGGAAGATGCAGAAATCATCGATCGCCCGGAAACTGTCGGCGCTGCGCTCGTTCTTCCGGTATCTGAACCGGGAAGGCGTCATGACGGTGAACCCGGCCAGGCTCACCTCGACGCCGAGGCGCGAGAAGCGCCTTCCCCCGGTCATCACCGTGGATGACGCCGAACGCCTGATGAACGCGCCGGGCGGACCCGGGTCCTCCGGAGAGGAAGGGTCCGTGCTCAGGGACCGGGCAATCCTGGAGACCCTTTACTCCGCCGGAGTCCGCGCCGCCGAGCTGGTTGGCATGAACAGCGAAGACATCGACCGGCATGACAGGACCGTGCGAGTCCGCGGCAAGGGCCGGAAGGAGCGTATCGTGCCGATCGGGCAAAAGGCGCTGGATGCTATCGATCGCTATCAACGCTCGCGGAAGCCCACCACGGACGGCAGGGCGGTGTTCACCGGTCCGGGGGGAAATCGCTTGACAGTGCGTACCGTTCAGCGTATTTTAGAAAAATATCGCAAGCAACTGGGCCTGCTGCAGAAAGCGAGCCCCCACACGCTGAGACACAGCTTCGCAACCCATCTGCTCGAGTCCGGAGCGGACCTGCGGGCGATCCAGGAGCTCCTGGGCCACGCAAGTCTCTCGACGACCCAGCGGTACACGCACCTGAACCTTACCTCGCTCATGGACGTGTACGACCGGGCGCATCCGAAGGCGAGAAAAAAGTAGCCAGGTAATGCAGCGGACCGATGGAGGAGCGACCAGGGGAATGCAAAGCGCATATGCGTTCTGCGGTCCGGCGTCCGGTCCTTTCGGGAGGCATCATGAGTGAAATAGCACCCATGCACGGGACAACCATCCTGGCAGTACGGAGGAACGGCAAGACGGCCATCGGAGGCGACGGACAGGTCACAGTCGGCTCGACGGTGATGAAGCGGAACGCGGTAAAAGTACGGAAGATGTACAACAACAAGGTCCTTGCCGGGTTCGCAGGCGCAACCGCCGATGCCTTCACGCTGTTCGAGAAGTTCGAGGAAAAGCTCGATCAGTTTCACGGCAACCTCACGCGCGCTGCGGTGGAACTGGCCAAGGACTGGCGGACCGACAAGGTCCTGCGCAGGCTCGAGGCGCTCATGATCGTGGCTGACCGGGAACGGTCGTTCATCCTTTCCGGCAACGGCGATGTGATCGAGCCCGAGAACGGCGTAACGGCCATCGGGTCCGGCGGCCCCTATGCCCTCGCAGCCGCCCGCGCGCTCATGGACCATACGGGACTGGACGCCAGGGCGGTCGTGGAGCATTCCATGAAGATCGCCGGCGACATCTGCATCTATACCAACCGTGAGATCACGATAGAAGAATTGTAACGCGGAACACGGAAGACAGGGTATTGGAGTCAGACGCAAACCTGATGAGCGGGGCTTTTGCCGGTCCTCTCGCCTCTGTCTTCTGTTTTCTGATTTTTTTGGAGGTTCGTTTGAAGGACACCCTCACCCCCCGCCAGATCGTCGAAGAGCTCGACAAGTACGTGATCGGACAGCATAAGGCAAAGCGGGCAGTTGCCATTGCGCTCCGGAACCGCTGGAGGCGCCAGCGGCTTTCGGAGGACCTGCGCGACGAGGTCATGCCGAAAAACATCATCATGATCGGTCCTACGGGCGTGGGAAAGACCGAGATCGCCCGGCGACTGGCCAGGCTTGTCCAGGCGCCCTTTCTGAAGATCGAAGCGTCCAAGTTCACCGAGGTGGGCTATGTCGGCCGCGATGTGGACTCCATCGTCCGCGACATTACCGAGATCGGCATCAACATGGTCAAGAACGAGATGGCGGAGCAGGTCCAGGAGAAGGCCGCCGCCCTGGCCGAAGAGCGCCTGCTCGATCTGCTCCTCCCGCCGGTCAGGACGGCGCCCGGCTTCGACCAGCCCAGCGCCGAGCAGCAGGAGCAGCACCGGAGCACCCGGGAGAAGCTCAGGCAGCAGTTGCGGGAGGGCAAGCTGGACGACCGGATGGTCGAACTCGAGCAGAAGGAAAAGGTCATGCCCTTCGGCATCATCTCGAACGTGGGCATGGAAGAGATCGAGATGAACCTGAAGGAGATGCTGGGCGGGCTGCTGCCCGAGAAGACCAAGCGGCGGAAGGTCAAGGTTCCCGAAGCCCTGCGTCTCCTCGTCCAGGAGGAGGCGGCCAAACTGATCGACATGGACAAGGTCATCCGGGAAGCGGTGCAGCGCGTGGAGCAGTCCGGCATCGTGTTCCTCGACGAGATCGACAAGATCGCCGGCCGCGAAAGCCACGGCCCCGATGTCTCCCGCGAAGGCGTTCAGCGCGACCTGCTTCCGATCGTGGAGGGTTCGACGGTCACGACCAAATACGGTCCGGTCAGGACCGACCACGTCCTGTTCATCGCCGCCGGCGCCTTCCACGTGTCCAAGCCCTCCGACCTGATCCCCGAGCTGCAGGGCAGGTTCCCGATCCGCGTTGAGCTCGATTCGCTCGGGAAGGACGATTTTATCCGCATCCTGACCGAGCCGCAGAACGCCCTGATCAAGCAGCAGGTTGCCCTGCTCGCGACGGAGACCGTCACGATCTCCTTTTCATCGGATGCCATCGAGGAGATCGCCGGCATCGCCACCCAGGTGAACGAGCGCACGGAAAACATCGGGGCGCGCAGGCTCCATACCATCCTGGAACGGCTGCTCGACGAGATATCCTTCGATGCGCCCGAGAAAAAGGGCTCAAAAGTCGCCATCAACGCCGCGTACGTCCGCGAGCGGCTGGCCGAGATCATGAAGAGCGAGGACCTGAGCCGGTACATTCTGTAACTCGGGGAACCACAGGTGAACACGGGTTAACACCTAGTCGGCCTGATCTCATCTGTGTTCATCTGTGGTTAAATTTATTTCTTGAGGTTTTCATGCAGAAGCTGATCGAAAAAGCGAAGACCCTGATCGAGGCGATGCCCTATATCCAGACCTTTCGGGGCAAAACGTTCGTGATCAAGTACGGCGGCAACGCCATGATCGACGAAGCCCTGAAGCAGGGGTTCGCCCAGGACGTTGTGCTCCTGCGGTACATCGGGATCAATCCCGTGATCGTGCACGGAGGCGGTCCCCAGATCGGCAAGACCATGGAGCGGATGGGAAAGAAGCCCGCTTTCGTCGCAGGCCAGCGGGTAACGGATGAAGAAACCATGGACATCGTTGAGATGGTTCTGGGCGGCAAGGTAAACAAGGAGATCGTGAGCCTGATCAACCGGGCGGGCGGCAAGGCTGTGGGCCTTACCGGCAAGGATGGTGGCCTGCTCCAGGCCCGCAAGCTCAAGATGACAAAGAAATCTGAGGATACCGGGGAAACGGAGATCATCGACATCGGCCTCGTCGGCGAGGTCACCGAGGTGCGTCCCGGCGCCTTGACCGCGCTCGAGAGCGGCGAGTTCATTCCGGTGATCGCTCCGGTCGGTGTCGGGGAACAGGGAGAAACCTACAATATTAACGCCGACCTCGTGGCGGGCGCTGTTGCGGGTGCGCTGAATTCGGAGAAACTGATCCTGCTGACGGACCAGGCAGGCATCCTGGACAAGGACAAGAACCTGATTCCGACCTTGAACAAGAAGAAGGTCGAGGCGCTCGTCAATGCGGGGATCATCGGCGGAGGAATGCTTCCCAAGACGAAATCCTGCTTCGAGGCGCTCGAAGCGGGGTGTTCCAAGGTGCACATCATCGACGGCCGGATCCCCCACGCGCTGCTGCTCGAGATCTTCACGAAGGAAGGGGTCGGCACGGAAATTACTCTCTGAGCTCCGGTGCAAAGACGGCATGTCCTTTTCACTGCTGAAAAGTTGAGGAAGCGGTTCCTCGTGCAGGATGCTCACTATGTGCAACAAGAAGTCGTAATAAGAGGGACTGCGAGCCCTTTTTGTCCAGACGGGGCCCGAATTGTTCCCATAATGAACGTGCATCCTGAGTTTTGCCAAGGGAGAGATCACCCAGCATGCCAGCCGACAGTATATATGCTTCAAGTACCGGGTGAACTGCAGGCATTTCCTCCAGGAGTTTACGAGCGACTTGCGCCATCATGAGGGCATCGCGGCTATCCACGGCCTTGAGCAACATTATGAAGTCTTTCTGGGACGGAGATATCCGCGACCAACAGGAAGAAGATTCTGCCTTTTGCCAGAAGCGCGCCAATTGATTGGGCGATGAGTAGGGCAGGATGCACTGGGCCACAATATAGAACGTCCCATCCCACCATTCGTCAGGTGACACTTTCTCCGAACAACCCGAAAGCTCCAGCCGGACCTTATCCGCGTATTGTCGCAAATCATCGGCTGAACGCCCCACGGGAAGGTCCAATTTCCAGGGGCGGCCAGACAGTATATATCCGTACAACATGTCAGCGAGTTGGATTTTGGCCGATTTCTTAAAATTCCCATTGCTTACTTTCGCACTGTTCATGTTTACAGGCTCATGCCCGAGCATCTCCACGGCAGGCAGAAGCTGTAAATCCGGATTGCTTGTAAGGTCTTTTGCTGAGGTCCCCATAAAGAGCGCGCGGGCGGCATACAGATCCAGCAGAGGGTAGTAATCGGAATTCGCCGGCACATTATAACTATCGAATAAGGGCTGCAGGGCGCGTTTATTACCGAGTCTGCGGACGAGAACGTCCTGAAGACCATTGATTCCCACCCGGTTCAACTCGTTCGAAAGCCCCCGCGCGCTTAAAACCGCCGGATCAGGTTCGGGAACCGTGCCGGTCGGTCGCGCAATGACAATGATGTCGGAATCGTCCGTGACATAGACGACGTAGTCGGAAAACTGGGCAGCGAGCGCATCGAATACCGAGGCCACAAGGGGGGTATCGATCTCATACAGCTGCAGCCATTGGACAAGAAGGCCATCTTCGTTCAAATGGTCCTTTATCCTCTTATAGAACTCTTTCGAAAAAAGGCCCGCCACCCCGCTGACCCACGGATTCGAAGGCTCCGAAACAATGATGTCATATTTCCGGTTGTAAAGAGAAAAGTATGTCTTGGCATCTTCGATGTGGATATGGCTTCGGGGATCCGTGTAAGCCAGTTCCACGCGGGGACGAAAAAGCATGGCAGCCTGCACCATGGTCGGCTCGATCTCCACGGAATCCACGCGATCAAGCTGCGGAGTGCTTAACAGGACGGCAGTGGACATGCCGGAGCCCCAGCCGATGACTGCGGCAGTTTCTGCATGCGGATGCAACACCAGCGGCATAGCGCCAAGCATGATTTGGGTCGACTCGTCATCGTTCTCTGAGCTCCCCCTCCCCGTTAAACTGATGCTCGCATCAGATTTGCCATTCGTTTTGATGGAAAGGGAATTTTTATATTTTACGACCGATACCGTAGCCGTTTTACCGTCGCGATGAAATACAATCTCTGCTTCACCTGCGCCTGACAACTTACCGGTTCTGTAAACACCGGAGGACATTTTATGAACGTCAAATTGAACGGCCGTCATGGCGACCAGCAGAACCACCATACCCGCTGCCGTCGCTATTGCCGGAATACGCGCTGTGGGGAACGCCCACCAGGCCAGCGCCAGACCCAGCGCAAGGTCTATGCCGGCGCCGATGCCGAGCATCCCCTTTAGCCCGAGCATCGGCATCGCAACATGAACGGCAAATAAGATACCGATAATACACCCGATAGTATTGAACGCGTAAACCGCGCCGATGCTTTTTTCGCCCTGTCCGTCCCGAAGCAGGATAGCGGTGATGAGCGGCAGGGTCATTCCCGCGCAGAACGTGGCCGGAAGCATGATGACCAGCGCTATGCCGTTGCTGGCAATATTAAAGAGAGCGTACCCTGCGGCGGTCTTTTCCAGAGAGCCGATGAGCCACGCCATGACCTCGAACGTGTGACCGTAGAAGGGCAAGGTCGCCAAAGCCAGCGCTCCCATGGCCATCTGCACGAAGGCAAGGAACCGGACAGGCTGCTGCAAGCCGTCGATGCGGCGCCGTATCCACAAGCCCCCTAATGCGAGCCCCGTAATGAAGGCGCACAACATGAGCTCGAACGCATGGGTAGAACTGCTCAAGACGAGGTTCAGCATGCGTATCCAGCCGATCTCATAAATGAATGACGATGCGCCGGTCAGCAGCGCTGCACCGAGAAGAACCCGATAGGTGATCGTCGAAGCGCCTCCCGTTCCGTGATTCGCTACGGCTCGCGCTTTTTCCACAAGGGGTCTGTGCTCGCGGACCGTCCGCCAGACGACCGCTGCAGCGGTGATATTGATAAGACCGGCCGCGGCGAGCGTTCCCGGCAAACCCCACCAGTCGATGAAAAGAAATCCGCCGGCAAGGACGCCCGCTGCGGCTCCGATGCTGTTCGTGAAGTAAAGCATGGCGACCGTTGCACCGGCATTCTGGGGAAACAGCCTGATGACGCCGGCAGTCATGAGCGGGAAGGTCATACCAAGAAGAATCGATTGGGGAAGGATAAACAGACTTGCCGTTGTCCATTGAAAGATCGTTACCGTTGCAGGCGAGCCAAGACCCGGTATCAATCTTGTATATGCCAAGTCGAGAAATTGAATCCAAAGCGGATGAAAGAGTACGGCACAAATGCCAATGACCGCTTCTACCAATGCATAGCCGAGCAACAGGTTACCCCATCGTTTTGAGTAATTCGCGCAGATCCAGGAGCCAAGCGCCATGCCGCCCATGAATACGGTGAGCACCAAGGTCTGGGCATAGGCCGCATGACCAAGAAAGAGTTTCAGGTAATTCGTCCAGATGGATTCATAGATAAGTCCGGCAAATCCGGAAGCAGTGAAAATAATAAAGAACAGACTTCGCCCGTTGCCCCGCATTTTGACTTCTCCTCTTGGCATGAGAGAGCTTAACATGACTGCAGTATTGATGACAAGTTCTTTAAGCAGACCGGAGAGATAATAAGGCTGATTCCCCCGACATGCCTTCCCTTTATCAGCCGAACAAACCGCCTGAACTGCCCCCTATGACCGGCGTGCCCGGCTCTGGGACTACTGCGGGGCTCCTGCCCGATTGCGGATCGAATTAGTTGAGCGGCAACGACGGTACTCGAAGGCATTGACAGAGGGAGGACAAAGCGTTATTATTTTTCATGGTCTGGACATCTGCAAACCACGTACCCATGAGAAATAAAACAGCACGCAGTCTCGTCCTTATAAACCTGGTTATCACGTTGTCGCTTCTGTCGCTTTGTTTGAGCGATCGCGTGCACGCTCAGGTCGCCGCTCCATCAGGCTACAGCCTCGTTGGTACGATACAAAGCCAGAATTTTATAGGTGCCGTCATTATAGTAACGAAAGGTGAACAGTCTTTATTCAGATTGTTCGACAAATTGCCGGATGGGTCGCAGATCATTAAAGTGCGGCCCGACAGCATCTCGCTGAAGGGGGAAGATGGAACAACCTTTAATATGTATATCGCTCACGAAATGAAGACCGTCGCGTCGGTCCCCTATTCGACGTCTGATCCGTTCGCGGGAAAAGTATGGAACCCCGCCGCGGAGCGACCGGTGAGTGCATATGAAAAACGACATCAAATACGACGCGGCACACAGAGTTCGGACGGTGAGTAAGGCATGTCGTTTTGGAGCCAGACGGCCACGGCCAGGGGCGGCAGAGATTGCGAACGGGTCACAACCTCTTTAGCTCTGACTACCCGGGTTTCTATTGCGATAAGCCGTGAACTTGCCATTTATCCCCTTCCGAGCCCCTTCGGTCCACCCTCATCCTTCGTTCGAACACCGAACATCTATTGCCTCTCAGCCGTCTTCACCGCCCATCCCCCGGTCAAGTGCGAAAGCGAGTAGGCACCGTGCGCCCCGCCGACAAGAAAAGGCCCGGACACGTTGTCCAGGCCTTTCAGAAGCATTGTTTGTCAATATCGGACTCAGCAGTGTTACGGTGCGAACCAGTCACGCGAGACATGACAAGCCGCGGCGCAGGTATGGTTTGTGTAATTTAACAGATCGTTGATGGTTGCCGACGCGGGCCCTTCCATGGTCAACGTATTCAATGTCACAAAATGGCTAAGGGTTAGTTTCGATGTCTCGTGGCACGAGAAACAGCTAATGTTCTCCGTATTTACGTGCAGGTCGTGTTTCCCGGACCAGAAACTGTTATATTCAGGCGTTCCGGCGGCAGTGCCGAAGAAGTGACACTGTGTACACTGGGTGGTCACATCGATAAAGCCCGTCATCCAATTGGGCGTCGTTTGGCCTCCGTGGCAGCTCACGTTTGAGCATGTGCCGTCCCCGTTGTTGTACGTTGCTGTCCCATTATGGGAGCTGTAAAGGCTCATTAAGGAAACATCCACGGTGCCGTTATCGTGCTTCGTTGTTCCCGACCCCGCCCCGTTGTGGCAGGTGTTGCAGCCGTCGGGCAAGATAACCGAGGGGGCGAAGTGGCCCGTTCTCATGTCATGTGCGCCGGTCGTGTTCGGGGAAGCGTTCCCGTTGGGTGGGTTCCCGTGGCATGAGGTACAGTCGGTAAGCGTGAAGGGAGACCCGTTCACGTGGCAGGACAGGCAGGACACGCCCGTAATGCCTCCGGACAGATCGCTTCCATGACATCCCATGCAGGAGTCCTCATTCGCCTTAGCCGCGGTCGCATGCCCCGAGGGAAGCCATCCCACAGGGTGTTGCCCGCTGTCAGCATCAAAGGGGGAACTCGCGTTCCCCTTCCCGCTGCATCCGGCCGTGATGAGGAGCCCCATGAACAGAAGCGGGATCGCGATTTTCATTTTCCTTATCGGTGACATGTTTTGCACCTCTCATTATTCTGGCGGCCATGACAGGGGAAGCAGGATGCCGGATTGATCCTTCCGTCAATCTTGTGCTGATTCAGATAGTCACCCCGGTGCGGCAATGCCAGCTCCGGAGAATCCTTGTACTTGTCGCTGGGTTTCAACTCTTCCTTGTGAGCGTGGCAGTCGGAACAAAACGATTCTTTATGACAAATGCCGCAGGCTTGGTTACTCTGCGCGGCATAGAACCTGTGCCGTGTGTAGAAATCGGAGGTATGATTGAGCGAAGCCCTCCAGTCGGTATGACAGTCGCTGCAGATCGGCATTCCCGAGACCTCCATGGGATGCTTCAGCGCCATGCTCTGGGTATGGGCGCAGGCAAAAAGAACCAGGGCAAGCACTGGCAGGAGCAATAGGAATGACATTTTCACGATTCTGTTTTTCACGCTAGACCCCCTTCCGTGCGCCGGTGCCGACGTCAAACCGGTAGATCGCCTTCAAAAATGTCCGGATATCCTTGTCGAAGTCCGGATTCTTTGCATACTCAACATCCGCCCCGATCTTCAGGTTCTCCAGCACGTCATAGCCCAGTCCAAGCGACGCGGAATAGGCATTGCTCACCCCGTTGATCGCAACCGTGTATTTCACGTCCAGCACGTCAACGGACACATCGAATTTATCGATCTTCTTGAACCCGTATGCCCGGTATTCCCAGTACTTCAGCCGGTCCGTGTCTCCGTCCATTTTGTGAGCGGAGAGGCCCGCTCCCTGGGATGTTTCGGAATACTTGAGGTTCGCCCCGTAGTATTTCGAGTCTCCCGCGATCGAATACGCATAGGTCTTGTAATCAGCCGTTATGCTGACTTTGTCGGTAAAATTGTACGCCACGTTCTCGCCCAGGATGCGGACCTTTTCATTCGGGTCCAGAACACCCGGCTGGAACGTGAACGCCGACATCGTCGTGCCGAAGAAATAATCCTTGTAGTTGATCCAGGAGGCCTCGGTGGTGAACCGCAATCCGGCGAAGGGACCGAGAACGAGATTATAGGTGTTCTCCATCCACTCCTTGGTGATCGCGTTGTAGTTTGACCGGCCGGAGAGATCCACCTTGTTGACCGGGTGGAGCCACAGATCGATTCCCTCTTCTTTCCGGTAATCTGCGCCGTTCCGCTCTTCCTTCAGATAGGAGGCGCCGATCGTATACAGTCCGGCAACCTGATGGGCCAGCCTCGCTCCGTAGATGCTGTTGTTGCCCGACGATCCGGCAGGCGTGTCAAGCGGGTTGCCGAGCTCCACCGGATTGCCGCCGAAGGCAGAAATCCCGAAATTGTACCTCAGGTCCGTTCTTGCGTAGATGCCGTCCACCCGCTCATGGGCTACTCCTTCGAACACCATGACACGGCCGAGATTGACCATCGTATTATCAGTTTTGCTTTTAAAACTCAAATAGGCATATTGAAGGTCATCGTTGGTCTTTTCGTTGAATTCCTCTCCCTTGAAGTCATAGCGGAGCCATCCGCCGGTATGAAAGCTGATCGTCTCATTGCCCAAATTCTGCACATCGAGATCGAGATATTCATAGCCCCCGATAATCTTCGTGCTGTCCGCCGTCTCCCGCGATTGGAGGTAGGTGCGGGAATCGCCCGACAGGTCGACCGCCTGGGAAACACCGGGCGTGCACAGCAACATCAGCGAGAGCAGAATCACGGCACATGCTGTTTGCAAAACCGGACGACCGCATTTCAACATCAGCAGCATAGTATGTCTCCTCAAGGTGTTTTCTCCCTTCCTCAGTGTGGTTCGATCAGGTTTTCTCTCGTGGCATCGACCCGATCCGAAAGACGGTCGTACTATAGCAAACAACAAAATAAAAATCAAGAAAAAGGAGAAGATGCTCCGGGCACGTCTTTCACGTCAATGCTATCCCGGGGAGAAGGACAAAAGGAGGTTCCACCCGTATCTGAATGAAGACGATAGTACGCTCGTATGATGAACTTGCCGCTGGTATTACTGAGCTACGGAAGCCGTCCAAACGGTCTTTCCGGTACTGTCTTTCGTCTTTCGCATATCATAGACAAGCGTTCGTTCCATCGGCGCAGAAATTTTATCTTTGCTCATATAAGCAGTGAATGTTACTTTAACTTTAACAGGCCACGCGCCGTCGCTCTTGCGGCTGCCTTTTTCCAGTATCTTTATGGGGGGTTGCAATGTAAGCCCGCTCAGTCCGCCCTTGAAGGCCGCACTCTCGTTAACAGCTTTGATCACATCCTCGTCCGAAGGACCGAACAGCCTGGAACAGCCTGAAAAATTGAACGCGGAGACGATAAGCAACAAGAACACGAAGTAGATTGCTACTTTATTTTTCATTTCATTCTCCCTGATAAAATCGGAAACATCTTTGACACAAGTCGCCACGCCGGGCCTTGACTGTCCATAGTCCGTTTCAAGCCTGTTAAAGCCCATAAGAAAGGGCGGACCTTGCGGTCCGCCCATAGAAGTTGTCACTGAAATTCAGGCTGCAATGTTACGGCTGATCGGCGATATCAACAGACTTGCCAGGGCCGTGGCAAACATCGCAGGACTCCGGTACGGTCACTGTGCCCGTAGTGCCGGATACGATTGAATTGAGGTTGCCGCCCATCGTGGTCATATGAGCAGTCGCCCCGGGAACATCGGCATGGCAGCCATAGCAGGGTATCTCATAAAGATTGCTCTTGTATGAGGCATTGCCTGACGCATGGCAGGTATTGCACCGCTCGATATTCGCCGGGTAGGTAATGGTGGACGTCGCGAAGCTCCCAATGGTCGGGAATCCCACCTCCACGTTCCACTCATTCGGCACCGACCAGTTAATGACCGAGATGTCGCCGGTGGCTTGAGCGGAATGAACGGCATGGACCCGGTTTGAAATGGGAGCCGTTGAAGCGCTGACTCCTATGGTGGAATTACCGCGGGCCCCTACATAGTGGCAGCCGTTGCAGTGATCGGCATCGAATATCGAGGCATGGTCATCGCGGTGCATGATCTCATTGCCATGGCAATTCGCACATGCGTTGGTGTTGTCAGCGTTGCCGGTAATCCTCTTCTCCTCAGTCGCGGTGCCAACCTGGAACTTCGCCAGACCGACGGAAACGATCTGGTTCGGATCAGGGTCGGCAATGTTAAAGGTGTAGGTATTGCCGAGATAGACACGGACAAAGTAGGTTCCTGGCAATGTGCCTGCTGGAATAGGCGCCAACGTATAGGTCCAGCCATTACCAGCAGCCAGTGGCGCTTTGTTAGGATCAGTAGTAGTGTTCGGTCCGAGCGGTGGAACGCCGGACGACCTGCTGGCCGAAAAATAAGTCGGCCCCAACAGGTTGATTGACTTCGTGAATTTGCTGGCGGTGTTGTAAACGGCTGGAACACAAGCTGTGCCATCTAAGGCTGTATTGCCGCCGTCCCAGCAGTTGCTTGTGCTGGTTGCCGTCGCGTATGTCTTCAAAGAAGAAGAACTCCCGCCGGCAGGAATAAAGCTCGGCCTGGGCGAGGAACGAGGACCATAGACATACATGTTGGCTACGGACAGGCTATTGGGGTCGTAGGTCCCTGGCGCATGACCTCCGGTCAGAGTCGGGGTAGTTGTTAAAGCGCTACCGGTAGCATCATTGTTGGTCAAGGTGATGGTCACAACCGGCTGTTCACCGACCGAGTAATAATTCGGATTAGCCGTCGGAGTGCTCATGGTGATGACGACATTATATTCCGGAGAATCCGACGTCGTAAGCGACGATACCAACCCGGGCGCTGGTGCGACGAACTTCGGCGTCGTGGTGTCGTGAGCTTCAGTCATGCTCGGAGGAGTGAGTCCGGTTCCAGTGGCTGTATGACAAGTCGTGCATGCGCTATCATTGGGCTCTTGAAAGTGTGATTTGGTTTTGCCATCAAGGCCGACAAATGAGCTGCCATTAACAAAGTCAACCGTAACGTGGCAGCTGCTGCACACCCGGCGGGTTGGATGAGTCTTCCAGTTGTCGATCTTATCGCCGCTGCCCAAGGTCAGGCCGCTGTTGGTATGACAGACGGTGCAGTTCTTCATGTCCTGGGGATAGGTGACGGGGAACTCGACAGTCGGGCCCGTCGGTTGTTTGGGAATTGACGCATGGATCTGGTGAATGAACACCGGCAAAATGACGTTGATCGGGTCCATGAAGCCCACCGCATGCTTAGGCGCGGAGGCGTACAAGGGGCTGTGACAGAGGTCGCAGCCACGCGTGTCGAGGTAGACGTTCGCATGGGCAGCGTTGTCCATGTACTTGGTGTGGCACTTCTGACAGGCCTGGATGGTCACGAACTGGCGCTGGGAATCTATCTTCGTTGCGGTCGCGCCGGACGCGGGTTGGCTGGCAACATCCAAGAAACCTACGGCGTTGTTGATCGTAACATTATCGGAACTAACCGTGATCATTACGCGCTTGCTATTCGCGGCATTGTAGTCAAGGTTATTGTAGCCTGGCCACGCACCGCCCCACGGCGTTGCGAAGGTGTAGCTGTAATTTCCGTTGGCTGCATCGGTTGTGACAAGGTTGGGAGTTGCCGGCGTCGCAAGCGCACCTGCCGATGTTTTGCAAAACGCCGCTACAGTTCCTGACGCAGCAGTATAGACAGTACCCGCCGGACAGGCAATGTGCCCCGGTGTTTCCGAGGTCCACATGTCGAAGTAATCTGTTGAGTAGTTGGACCCAGTGGCCTTTGATACAAAGGAACCGCTGACAGTGGTGACTAGGTCGGCAAGCTTGGCGTTAACCTGGCTTGACTGAAGAGTCGTATACGGACCGGATGCTGTTGCAACATTGAAGGTGACCTGCGGTTGCCCGCCGACATTGGATACAGCGGTAATCGTCACGGTCGCGTCAACCTTGCCCTGGGCTATGCTGTGCGTGCCGAACCCCGTGGCTGTACCTGCAGGACCTGTAGCACCGGCAGGACCCGTAGCACCGGGTGCTCCCGGCAGGCCATTTGAGCCGTCGCTGCCTTTACACCCGCCGAGAAACGCGAGGGCAAAGACAACGGTACTGCACAAAAACAGATACAGAAACAGCTTTGAGAACTTCCTTGTTTCCATTTCTTATCCTCCCATTTAGATTTTACTTCCAGATTTTACTTCTCGAAAAAACACTGAGAATCTTTTTCTACCTCTTCTTCTTATCCTCCCGTTTAGATTTTACTTCTCTATTTTTACTTCTCGAAAAAGCACTCAGAATCTTGAGCTACCTCATTATTATTGACCGGATTTGAAACTATATAATAAACCGCCTTGAATTTTACTGCAAAAGAATGCAAAAGGTCAAGCACGTATTATAAGTGTCCTTCCAAAAATAATTATTAATATATTCAATTCACCGAACTCACGAATATGCTTCACATTCTTAATGCAAATGAAATGCCATAATAAACAATCAATAAATCAACTTGTTAATAATTACCGAGCAAATCACCCGATTCAAAAATTTGGCGAAATCGCAGGTAAGTATGTCGGCATTCCGCCATTTAATAATTGCATAGAGCCGAAACAACCATCTGCTGCCGCTTGCCCACCCCTAACAAGGATGGTTCGGCTTATCCATGATCAGGCCGATCGCTTCAACAACGGCGGTCTCCACCATCACCATGGGAGAGCCGAGGTCCTTATTGCCCCCATCTTCCACGTAATAGTGAGGCGGCAGATAGTTGAGAGCTATAGCCGCAATGTCATTTACGCATCGCGGACAGGAACAGACATCCTGGTACCGTTCTTTCAGGAACTTTTCAATTACAGCCACGACCTTTTCATGATTAGCGTTTCGAACGGTGCAGTCCATAGCGCCCTCATCAACATTTTTTAGGTCAGCCGTAACTAGGGAAAACAAGTCTCAATCCCGACGGAATAATTGAGAAGTGTTTCATGGAACAGGCAATAAGAACCAGGTGTCATTGTTCACACAGAACATTGTATCTTATACATATTTTATGCCATTTGAATAAATTCAATTATAATAATAAGTTAAGTTGTTGTCATCGCGGGAAAGAGAGGGGAAGGCTGTGCGTTCTTGCTCAACAAAGTTGGATTATATGGGGATTTCACCAATTGCTTACACGCATGATGACCGGGCTGTGAATATTCGAATAGGGAGTAAGTCAGCGCGGGGCAACTCCCTAATTCCATTACCAGCTCAAGATGTAGTTTTATCTTTCCTGATAATTATAGCCGCAGATGAGGACGAGACATTGTCCCGGCGCGAGCCGGGGTATGCCAAGTCGAGGGATTGCTTCCAGGGGTTGTCCGACATGACTTTGTTCGAGAAGCTGCAGGCAACGCAAGACTTGAAGAGCGTCATGTCGAGTCCAACCCGAACTTCTTCACTTGATACCGCAACGTATCATAGCTGATGTTCAGGAGTTTGGCCGCCTGCGTCTTGTTCTTATGCGATCGTTCGAGCGCCTGCCGGATCAGGTCCTTCTCAAGCGTTTCCAGGGAAATCCCCGATTCCGGTAGGATGAATTGCCGAGCGTGGTCCAGATGCACGGCTCCTGACGGGCCGAGCAGCCATTCGGGAAGATGCTCCGGCCGGATCTCCGACGCGCTCTCGAGAACGACGATGCGCTCGATAAGATTGCGGAGTTCCCTGATGTTGCCGGGCCAGTGGTAGGCCTTCAGGAGCTCTTCCGCTTCGGGAGACAGGCACTTTGCCGATTTGTTGCCTGGGCCGGCACTGAAGGACGCGAGAAAGCTCTTCGCCAGCAAAGGGATGTCCTCCCTGCGGTCCCTGAGCGGCGGGACCTGCACATGAAAAGCATTCAGCCGGAAGAACAGGTCGCTCCGGAACTCACCTGATTCCACGGCTCCGGCGAGGTTCTTGTTCGTGGTGGCTATCACGGTGATATCGACCGGGATCTCCTCGCTTCCGCCGACGTGCCGCACGGTCCTCTCCTCAAGCGCTCGCAGGAGCTTGGCCTGCAGGTTCAGCTGCATGTCGCCGATCTCGTCGAGCAGCAGGGACCCCCTCTGCGCCAGTTCGAACAACCCTTTTTTGTTGGCCTTCGCGTCGGTAAAGGCCCCTTTTTCATGGCCGAAGAGTTCGCTCTCGAGCAGGGTCTCCGGAAGCGACGCGCAGTTGATCTGGATGAACGGCGAGAATCCTGAATCCGACGGCGCGCGCATCAGGCGGTGCGCATAGCGGGCGAAGAGCTCTTTGCCCGTTCCGCTCTCCCCCGTAATAAGAAGCGTCGATACCGAGGCCCGGGCCATCTTCTCTATCTGGGACTTCAGGTCGTGAACAGACTTTGATTCGCCGATGATCGCCGGATCCAGGAGACCGGAACTCACCTTCCTGAGATAGGTTACCTCCTCCCTCAAGTCCTCCTTTTCGAGGATATTGCGGAGAACCAGCTTGATCTTTTCGACGTTGAAGGGCTTGGTAAGATAATCGGCAGCCCCGAGCTTCATCGCCGTTACCGCGGTTTCGGCCGTGTCGTCCGCGGTCAGCATGACGACCTGCGTGCGAACGCCTTCCTCGGACAATTCTCGCAGGATGTCAACCCCGTTCTTTTCAGGGAGCCTGATGTCGAGAAAGACGACCGCGGGAGACCACGATCTGATCTTGCTCACGATCGCCTCGGTGCTCGTCGCCGTGCGGACATCGTACCCGCTT
>Ga0335079_10001457_pt1 | contig 26923 bp, 26 predicted proteins | sample Lox_Sample_33_FD_206719 | JGI IMG/M metagenome (GOLD analysis project Ga0335079, IMG submission 206719) | Soil microbial communities from Loxahatchee National Wildlife Refuge, Florida, United States - Lox_Sample_3.3 | ecosystem: Environmental > Terrestrial > Soil > Wetlands | place: USA...
ATATCCCGAACGACTCCGCGGCGGCGCTCATCCTGCTCGAGCACCACTGGGCGGTGCCGCTGCGGGACGCGATCGCCCGGGCGGGGGGCTTCCGCCTGGGCGACGGGTTCATCAGCCCGCTCGACCTCGTCGAGATCGGCCTGATGTCGGCCGAGGAGGCCAGGGAACTTCACGCCATGGAGACCTCGGCCACCGCCAAGTCGTGACCGGCCGCCATAGCAGCACGCTGGAGGGATGAGATGATCGGATCACGCAGGGTCGCACGGCGTACCGGCCGGCGCACCGCGCGGCGGGTCTCCCGCCGCAGGTAGACGCGCTCCCAGCGAGCGTCCTGTGCCGGCGATGCCGCGTCAATCCCGGCGCGCGGCCGCGCGGAAGTTCGCGACGGCGACAGCCTGACGTGCGGCCTTAACCCGCCGCGGGCCAGATGTGAGCGCGCACGCCAGCGCTCGGGCCGGGGGGTGGACGGCATTGCCACCCGTCGGCCGCAAGTCGATGCCTTGCAGCCTGCATGCAGACGTCTGCGCACCTCGCTGTCCGCCAGGGCGCCAAAGTGCGTTTCTTCAGAACCAGCCGGGTGCTGGCCCACCTGGCCGACGGCGCACCGACCGCAGCTGGGAACAAGCGGCGGCACGAGCTCACCCGCCCGGCCGGCTTTGATCCCGGATGACTTCGGGTTGCTTGCTTGTGTACCTGCGCGGTCTTGGCGTGTGCTGGAGCCACTGGCGCCCGCCTTGAGTCGAGCGAGCAGCTGCTGGAGCGGTTTTGCGTGCTCGCCGGGGAACGCGGCTGGGGGAGATCGCTGCCGTCCTGAACTCGCGAGCAATACTCGAGCAGGAAAGTCGCTGGCCGAACGGAGCGCGGCCTAGGCAGACGGCCCAGGCCGGCCAGCCCGGCGGTGTGGCAGATCACTTGAAACATCGCATCGCCGTACCGCTGTTAAGACGATTGCTGGCCGCCGCCGTGACTACTGCCTGCCCGGGAAAGTGAAGGGGTGCGGCGAGCGCGGGAGGCATGAGATGACCGGATCACGCAGAGTCGCACGGGGTGCGGGTCGGCGAACTGCCCGGCGCGTCTCCCGCCGGCAGGTAGACGCTCGCAGCGAGCGCCTCTGGTGAATGGCATGTTCATCAATATGCTCCCGGCGTTCGCTGTCGCGCTGACGCCCGCCCGGCGCCACTGCCGCACCCTGCTCCTGCTGTCCGGAAACGCCGGTGGGCTGATTGGCGCGTTCATCCGGAGAGGGGGTCCAGTGCGGCGGCGCCATTGCGGGCTGGTTACAGGATTGACATGATTGAGCAAACAGTAAATTAACCATAGATGGCTATAGCGTGTCGTATCTGGTGACGCCCGCCGGGTGCGACCACCGGCATGTTTAGCGTTCGACATCAACTGGGGAGGCGGGCGTTGCCCTAGCAGCTTCGCGAGTTCATCGTCGACGCGGACGCCGGTACGAGCGCCGCCGCGGACACGGCGGCGTGGAAAGGGATGGCCGACGCGCTGCGGACACGGTTTCAACTGGCCGCGGGCGGTTCGCGCAGGCTAAGGCGGGTGTGGCTGGACACGTTCGACTGGCGCCTTTACCGCGCCGGCAACACGCTCGAATACATCAGCGGCCCCGGCGCCCAGGAGCTGGCGCTTGTCACGCCGGACGGCGAGCGGATAGCCGCCGCCGTGCCGCGGATGAGCTGGCCGCGCGTGCCCGGCGCGGTTCCGGTCGGCCTGGTCGGTGAACGCGTCGCGCCTATCGCCGGGATCCGTGCGCTGCTCCCGGTCGCCGCCGCCGCGAGCACGCCGGGTCCACGTGAGTGAGGGTGACGCAGTGGAAGGCCAGGTCCCAGGCCGCGAACCAGGGATACTCCCACTTGTCCGGCATCGACACCGCTCCTGGGGTGGCCAACGGGCGTGGGCATCGGCGACCGGGGCGCTGCGGCGCGCCACGGCCGGTGTGTGTTGTGCGTGCGCTTCGCGCAGCTGCACCTGATCGAGCGCGATTGCGTGGCCAGGGGCGGCGCCGACCTACGGAGCCGGGGCAAATACGTCCATTTGAGCTGCACCTACCTCCGCCTGCGCCAGATCGCCAAGGCGGCGATTCCCGCGACGATTACCGCTGCGTCTACGACTACGGGGTCGATCCGCGCCGCCCCAAGACGCGTCCGGGCCACCGTGCGCTTGGCCATTTTCGCCAGGATTCACCCGGTCCGCGATGGCGTCGAGGGTGCGCGCAAGCTCCTCGCAAGTGCGCTCGATCTGGATCGTAATTGCGCCGGGATCGCGTACCTCGACCGGCGCGCCCGCATCGGCCGCCATGTTCCCTCCTGCCCTCGGTACCTCTGTGATCCGTGCGTCACCTCCCCGGGGCGGCCTTCATCTCCTCAGGCCGCCGGCGCAAAACCCGTCGCCTGACCGGTTCCGGACCTCACGGGCGGGCCACGGCCGGGGCGGCTTTTCCCGCTCAGGCCAGGATTTTTGCCTTCTCGCGCTCGAATTCCTGAGCCCTGATGACGCCGCGGTCGCGGAGGTCGGCGAGCTTGGCTAGCTGGATTCAGGGTCAGAACTGGAGCCCGTGGTTAGCCATCGTCCGGGCGAGCGGTGCGTCGAGCATCATGTGCAGAACAGTGCCCGCGATACCCGAGAGGATCGCCCGGCGATGTCCCTTGCTGATGAGCGTCGGGACGGTGATCGCGACGGCGAGGGCGACAGCTGCATGATTGACGTTGTCCGTCGCCTCGGTGGGTGTGGCCATCCGGCTGCCTTCTTCCTCTGGATCCCGGCGAACGGCAGTGACCTCCCAGGATGCCAATTCACTCACCTATTTCCAGGGCCTAAAGTCCCGCAGAAACCCGGCGGAGATCCCGCACTCACCGCTACCAGCTTTCCGCCAGCGTGGCTGCCGCGAGCACCCTGCTGCCCTGCTGGCCCGGTCCACGAAATGTGACCAATGACCCCGGCCGTCGGCAGGCCTGGCTGTTATTTCCTTTTCCACGCGGCTGGTCGTTAGGTGCGTCGGCTGGGCTCATACGGAAGGACCTTTGGCCCTGTGCTGCCCGCTAGGCCTGGCACCATCACGCGGAGGAGGACCGAGGCGGCGGGGAACCGGCGCGGGCCTTTGGTTTCGGTGGGAACAGCGGCGGGGGGTCGCGGTGACCAGCGCGGGAGAGAACAAGCAAGCAGATGCGGCCTACCTCGCCGAGGGGGAGACCCTGCGGCAGGGCGGGCCACCGGATGCGCCGGCTGGGGGTAGCCGCGCTGCCGGTGCGCGGGGAAGACGGCGAGTTCTGGGGGATCAGCACCCGGAACATGGGGGCGAGGCCGTAGCGGGAGGCGGGGACCCGCAGACCATCACTGTGGCGGAGGTCACCTCTTTATGCTGGTTCCCTCCCTCAGCGGCCAGACGGCTCGCGGGCGATCGCGCCAACGTTCTGCGCCGCGGACGCGGTGCCCAAGATCACGCTGACCAGCAGCAGGGTGAGCACGATCTCCATCAGCAAGGCCTGCCAGTTCTTATACCCCGGGCCCGGCAGCGTCGCCCCCAGATGCTCGACGTTCCCGAACACCCACCGCAAAAACGAGCAGGCCAGCGCCGCCCCGGCCAGCTGGATGACGATGTAGCCCGGGACACGCTTCCACGGGAAACCCCCGCGCAGCGCGAACGCCACCGACACCGCCGGGTTCAGGTGCGCCGCGGAGACCGCGCCCATGAACAAGATGATCGCCATCACCATCAGGCCCGGCGCGACGACCGCCGCGGCGAGGCTGATCTGCCCCTTCCCGTGCAAAAGCCCCCCACCAGCGGCAGCCAGGACCAGCGCGAAGGTGCCCAGCAGCTCCGACAACGGACGCCGCCATTCCTTGCCGAGGTCACAGCGGGATTACCGCGATTTTGAAGTGCGTGGTCGTGCGGTGGGGGCGCCGCCCGTGGTCCGCCCGAACGTGAACGCCAGGCGGCGCAGCCGTGCCCAGTCCAGTTGCGGCCGTGGCTCGGGAACCCCGGGCCGGTTGCGCGGTACCTGCACCCGCAGCGCCAGCGGGCGGATTGTGCAGCGCACCGGGGTGGGCATCAGCACCGATTCGCCGTCGATTCCGACCGGGATCTGCGGTTGGTCGGAGTCGATGACGACCTCGTGCGCGGTGAGCGCGGTGAGTTCGCGCGAGCGTCCTGCCCTGCTCAGCAGGCCGGCCGCCTGGGCGGCGTTGTCGACCTTGACACCGCCGACGCCGAGCACGCCCCGGTCGAGCCGCGCGCGCCGGTCCAGCCCGGCGATGTCGCCGGTCCCGTAGGGGTTGTTGCTGACCAGCACCGCTTGCGGCCCCTCGAGTATCACCCGCCCGTCGGCGCGGACCACCAGGTGCGCTCCCTGGTGACCGCCCAGCATGTCGGGGAGCATCTGCAGGACGGTACCGGCCTTGTCGTCGCGGTAGGCGGGGCTCTGCACGACCTCGGCGTAGACGCCGAAGGACGCGTTATTGACGAACGCCCGGTCGCCGATCATGCCCAGGTCGATGCGCAGTTCGACGCCGTCGGTGAGGGCATCGAGGCAGCTGGCAGGATCGTCACGGTCCAGCCCGAGATCGAGGGCGAAATGGTTGCGGGTACCCGCCGAGATCACCAGCATCGGGATGTCCCGCCCGGCGGCGATCCCGGCGACCAGAGCCTGGGTCCCATCACCGCCGGCCACCCCCAGCAGGTCCGCCCCCCGGTCCACCGCGTGGCGCGCCAGCGCGGCCACGTCGACGACCCCGGGACCTTCCAGCAGGGACACCTCGGCGCCGAGCGCGGTGGCCTTGTCCTTCAGCCCGAACTTGCCGACCTTGCCGCCACCCGACCTCGGGTTCATGATCATAAACGGCTGCCGCTGCCGCGCCGCCGCATATTCGCGCGGGCCTGCGGACGCGTCGCCGCTGGCGAGCGCCGCGCGCCCGGCGGCCACGGCAGCCGCCGCGAGCACGACGCTGAGCGCCACCTCCCACAGCAGCCCGGCAACGACGTACACAACGATCACAAACACCGGCGCGGCGACCACGACCACCAACGCCAGCCAGCGCACGACGCCGCGGTAAGCCAGGAAACACCACACCGCCGCGCAGCCGACCGCCAGGCCCAAAAAGCCCAGCAGCAGCGCGGCAATGCTTTTCAGCCCCCCGAAAAGCAGCAGCACCACCACCGCGGCGATGGCCGCCGCGAACGCGAGCCTGGCCAGCCAGCGCTGGCCGCGGGCAGGCCCCTTCGGCAGTTCGTCCGCTGCGCGCGGACCGCCCGCCCCGTCCATTCCATGTGGCGGACCGTCGCCCCGTGCGGCCACGTCATCGTCCTTGCCTACCATGCATGCCTCCCGCGGACTCTCACCGGCGGCATCGCCTTGAAAGCCCGGCTCGCATTGAAAGTGAAGCCGGTCCAAGGGCGGAGCGGTTCACCCGGGACAGGTGAAAACGCCGCTGCCCGGGTGCTCCCAGGCGGCTTCGTGAGCGTACTTCCGGCGACTCCCCGAGCTGGCGGACCTGCGGCACCGGCGTGAGCGTGAGGGGATGAGAAACACGCGCACTCGGCGGAGAGGCGGAGGCATCCACTCCGCCGCCACGTGGCCTGCGCCGGGCGTCACCGAGCCGGCGGCCGGGCGCTTATCGAGTACTTGGAGCGGTGTTCACTGGCCAGCGCTATGCCGCCGGGCCAGCACCCGTGCGGCCTCCGGAACGGCGACCGCGCTGGACTAGACTAGGCGGTGCCCATCAACCTCGGCACGCTTTCCCCCCAGCGTTGCCCCGGTTGTGGTCGTTTATCGTGCCGAACACCTGGGTGTTGGTGTGATACCACTCCTCACCCGAGTCCGTTGGGAGAGTCCATGCCGGTAGAGACGCCGTAGGGCACCACCTTGCGGGCGACGGTGTGTTCATCCTGGTTCCTGCCGAGGTGCCCAAGGGGCTGTTCGTCGAATCGCTGCCCTCCGCACTGGTCACGGCGCTGCGGGCACATAACGGCGCGAGGAGCGGATCCGGCTGCGGATGGCGCTGCACGCCGGCGAGGTCAACTACGACGAGCATGGAGTGACCGCCGCGTCGATCAACTTGGCGTTCCGGCTGCTGGACTCTGACCCGCTGAAGGCGGCCTTGGCCGGTTCTTCGGGTGTGCTGGCGGTTCGCTTGTATGCGCACTGTGCGGGGCAGCGGCCAGTCGATCCGGCTGAGGCGCTCACAACCTTGCTGCTGACGACTGGGGTCGCGGCGCAGCGGATCCCGCCTGGCCTGGAGGCGCGGTCGGCGTCGTGGCGCGGTCACCTGGCCCGGCACGCTGGCGGATTAGGTGGAACAGCACCTGCCGGACGCCTACCAGGCTCAGCTGCACGCGCGCCTGGCCGAGACGGGTACCGCCGAGGCAACAGCCGCAGTTATCGCGGCGTTCCCGGCCAACCGCCTCGTCACGATCCTGGTCGGCGACGCATCTCAGATCACCGGCCCAGCGAAGGCCCTTGGGATCGGCGACGTCGAGGTAGTAACAGGCTGGCCCTGCGGAGCCCGGGAGCCCACCGAGGACCCGTTTGCACCGCCAACGACCCCGCCGTGCCCGCTGGACGCCTGATGCGCGCTGGGTCAGGTCGGAAACGCAACCCATCCGCTTCTGCCGCGACGAGGTACGCGAGGACGAGCACCGAACGCCTTCCGGTTGACACCGGTTAGGTTAGGTTCCGGCTGCGAGGAGCGCGGTGTCGCAGCCTTTAGCGCCAGGCACCCGGTCGCGGATGCCTGCGGTGCCCACGCGCCTCCACATCCGCGTCTGGCGCTGATCGCAATGCCGCCGATGACCCATGACTGGGCTTTTGTGTCGGAGCCGGATGAGTTTGGGCACTCGGTCCCGCTGCCCCGGGGGCGCCTGGTCGGCGGTTGTTCGGCGACCATCGCCGGCGTCGTATGTCAGAAGACGGTAGCCCAGTCGTTCTTGATGCTGACGATCGTCCAGCCGCTCTTGCCAGCCCGCTCCAGTGCCTGTTCGGCGCCGCTGGTGTAGGCGAACTCGCGCTGGTCGTCGTCGTGGAGGAGGAGCAGGCGAAGGGATGGCTTGTCGGGATGCTGGGTGAAATCGAGCATCGGGATGTCGCCGTTCGAGTTGCCGCAAGCAAGCAGCGGCCGTCGGCCGGTGTGGCTCCAGATCCGGATCGGTTTTTGCGGGCCATCGTCGAGGTAGTCGGCCTCGGCCTTGTGCGTGATCGTGCCGCCACGGTCGTCGCTGGTGTACTGGAGCGTGGCTGTGCTCCCGATCACCCGGTCACGAGGAATCCCGTACACCTCCTGGCTGATTGGCCGCATGAAGTCACGCCCGCCACCGGAAGCGATGTGGTTCGTGAACCCGTTCGCTTTCAGGTAGCCGAGCAGCTCGACCATCGGCACATAAACGCACTCAAGGTACCCGCGGCCGAGGGTGGGATGCTGCGTAGTGCGCAAGAAGGCGCCGGACTTCGCCTCGAACTCCTCGACGCTGATCCCCTTGTAGGCGGCGAAGATCCCGGCCAGGAGCGTCCCCACGTTGGCGTCGTTGCCCGCGTAGTGCTCGGTGATCACCGTCCCGAACCAGCCATAGTCGCGCTCGTACGCCGCCTTCCAGGGCTGACGGCCACGCAGCCCGGAGTCGGCCTGCGCCATCTCGGATAGCCGACGGAGAATGAAGTCAAACTGGATCGGCATCGGCTTCTCGCACCACAACGTGCCGTCATTGTCGAAGACCGCTACCCGTTCCTCGACCGGCACACCATCCGACACCGTCCGCTCGACAAACTCCACGACCGCCTGCCTCGCGGCCCCGTCATTCCAGGCAGCCAGCACATTGATCACGCGGTCAGCGTAGCGGAACGAACTCGGCAGACACCACAACTCGCAGGCGAGGGGTTCCGTCCGCGGGCAGGCGAGATACGACGGCCGGAAACCCGATGGCTGTCGAAACCCCGACTTCCGCTGTCCCCTGCAGGGGTCTCCCGGGAGCTTCTTTACGCCGCCGCGCCAGCAGGTGTCTTCTCACAGAACCAGGCAAAGAGGGGAGCGCGGCCGCACCGCATAAGGTTGATGAGGCGCTCGGGCCGCTGGCTAGCGCATCGCTGCTGACTTTCAGCTGGCTCCACCGTGACCGCGTACCGGCTGATCATGCGCGTGCCCGGGACCGACGCGCCCATGACGGCAGAGCTTCGCGGGGATAGACTCACCTGACACGCCGTTCAGATGACTGGAGACTGGCATGCCCGATCCAGTTACCCGAGCCAACGCGCTGGACCATGTCGTGGTGGTGCTCTTTGAGAACCGGTCTCTGGACAACGTCCTGGGCCGTCTCTACGGCCCCGGGGATGGCAAGACTTTCGAGGGCGTCATCGGGAAGGAGCTGAGCAACCCGATCCCCGGATGGGCCGAACACGGCGCCGACCGCAAGGTGGTGCCCTACGGCGTCTCTACCGGCATGGACTCCCCCAACCCGGACTCGGGTGAGGAGTGGTATCACACCAACACCCAGGTGTTCGGCACGATCAACGACCACAACCGGGGCAAGATCGGCGAGGGCGTGACCAAGCCGTGGAACGCGCCGCCGCCCGGTGCGGTGCCGGCCATGGACGGGTTCGTCACCGACTACATAAGCACGTTCACCGGCGAGGTCGGGCGGCAGCCGGCCTATGAGGAGTACGCCCAGATCATGACCGGGTACACCCCGGCCCAGCTGCCGGTGCTGAGCGGCATCGCCCGGGAGTTCGGGGTGTTCGACCACTGGTTCAGCGAAGTGCCCTCGCAGACGTTCATGAACAGGTCGTTCTGGACGGCGGCGACATCGTCAGGCCTGGTCGTCAACCTGCCGGCGCGAAAGTGGTTCACGAGAAACGACGCAGAGACGATCTTCGAGCGGCTCGAACAGCACGGCAGGACCTGGAAGGTCTACGTGATGGAGCCGATGTGCTTGTCATACACCGGTGTCATTCACTATCCCCGGCTGAAGGACCGGCTGGCGACGCACTTCGTGCCGTTTTCGGAGTTCGAGAAGGACGCCGCCGCCGGGACGCTGCCTGATTTCTCACTAATCGAGCCGGACATGCTCGCCGGACACGGTGACTACCACCCGGCGTTCGGCCGGTCATTCTTCGGCCACGACATCGACGTCAGGCTCGACGCGCCGTCGTCGATGCTGGCCGGCGAGGCCTTCCTGGAGCGGGTCTTCAACGCCTACCGGTCCGCCACCTCACAGTCGGGCGCCAACGTCTGGAACACGACCCTGCTGATCGGGTGGGACGAGCCAGGCGGAACCTACGACCACGTTCCCCCGGGGACGGTTCCGCCGCCCGATCCGGCTGCACCGGCGGGTGAATTCGGCTTCGAGTTCGACCGCTCCGGCTACCGGGTTCCCGCCATCGTCGTGTCGCCATGGGTCGAGCCGGGCTCGGTGTACAACGAGGAGTACCGGCACACCTCGCTGATCGCGACGCTGCGCAAGAGCTGGGATCTCGGCCAGGCGTTCACCCAGCGCGACGCTTCAGCGCGCACCTTCGACCACGTCTTCACCCGGGACAGCCCGCGTGACCCGCAGACATGGGCCACCTTCCAGGCCCAGCCGCTGCCCGCATGGACCATCGACTACCTGGCCCTGGGTAAAGCCCTCGGCTACCTGGGCAACGACATCGGCCCTGGCATCATCGAGCACGCCAGGCAGATCGGAGCGAAGCTCCCGCGGCAACTCGACGACCCCTCCGCCGAACTCACACCGCAGCTCATCGTCGAAGTCATCAGGGACGTCGCCTTCCACTACTTCCCCCGGCTGGCACCCGCTAGCGCAGGCGATGGCCACTGAGCCAATGACGTAGCGCTGACGCCACCTTCCCGCTTCCGGGGCCAGAGCGGGACCACCAGCTGCACCCAACACTCGCGGCTTCCACGCCCCCGGTTGCGCCAGGACTGCGCTCGACGCTAGACCACTGAGTAACCGGTGAGCCCGCCGTGAGCTTCTTCCGAACGGGCACGTGGCGAGCACGGCTCGAACTCCTGGATGCATTTTTGTGCTATCCCCCCGCAGATCTTCCCTACGCGAGACCGTGATTCATGGTCATGCCTTCCTGGTCTGGCCCGTTTCCTCGCAGGCGCCGGATCCTGGCGAGTGGACACCGCGTCTAGAGCCCCGGATGCGGGCCAGGAAAGCCTGGCTGATCCGTGGCGCCCCTCGCCGCGGTTGGGGCCCGGCTTGCTAGGCTCGCGTGGTCGCGGACGGGAAGGGTGAGGACGCTGTGAGCGGCTTCGCCGGCAGCGGTAGCGGAGGTTCCGTGGGGCGTACTCATTTCGCGATCACGGTGGAGCTGGTGGGCGGAGGGCACGTGGGCGACCTGTGGCCGAGGCCGGGCCGGACCCTGATCGCTTGCCGCTCGGCGACGTTCGAGCAGTTCGCCGAGGCGATCGATGACGCGTTCGCCCGCTGGGACCGCAGTCACCTGCACGAGTTCACCCTTGCAGACGGCACGGCGGTCAGCCCGGCGAAGTGGTGGGACGGTGACGAGCCGGACGGATCGCTGGACGGGTCCAAGGCCCGGCTCGGCAGATTGCGGCTCGGTGAGCAGTTCGCCTACGTCTTCGACCTGGGTGATTACTGGCAGCACCTGTGCACGGTCGGGCCGCAGCTCGCGGATCCGGTGGAAACGCTTGGCGTCGTCTCGGACCGGCCGCTGCCGTGCTGGGGCTGGGGCGATATTCCTGACCAGTACGGCCGCCGCTGGAACGGCGACGACGGCGAAGCTTTCATGCCCCCGGCGCCAGATGGGCTGACCGATCTGCCGTCCATCCTGCCCGGATGGGGACCGCACCGCCGGCAGGCACGGCAAGGGGCGTCCCATCTGACGACGGCACCATCGAGTACCGTGACCTGATCCGGTAGTACCACTGGCGGTCAGCCCGCCATCGGCATCAACCGTGGCCGTAGGATTAGCCGGATCTTGCGGTGTACGAGGAAACTGCTGGCCGTGATCAGGGCGCGGAAGCTGGTGGGCAGCGCGCCTGACGGTGAGGACTGGTACGCCAACCTGCTGTGGTCCAGCGGCCGCAAGTGCCTGCTGGTGACCCAATGCCGCGATGCCGTTTTCGGTGTTCGAGGCCGATGCGCGTGCAGCGGGCCTGCGCGATCCCGGTCGCCTGGTCACGGCCTGATCGGGCGTGAACTTCTCCGCCAGCGGCTGCCGGGGCACACGTTTGGCGGCCTGGAACCGGCAGAGGTCGTTCCCGCCAAGACCGCTGACCGCAGCGTCCTGGGCTGCATGAACGACGTGGCATTCATGTGCGAAGTGGCGATCACACATTCCGGAGGCCTGGCGCGCACCGACATCGCAGAACTCAACCAGGCACTGCGGCGCAACATCAACAGCGTCCGCGACTACCAGCCGCCGATCGAGCTGACCGCCCAGCGCCCGCGCGCGAGCCGATAAACGCCTCACGCCACCGATGCTCCCGCGAGCAGGGTAGCCGAATCGAACGAGGCCGCCCTGGGCGATCGCGGCGCCGCGGCCACGCCACTCTCCGGTCGGGATGGATGCAGATAGTCGGCTGCCGGTCGGTGTCCGCCTCCCCGACGAGAGCCGCTTGCGCGCGGAGCTGGCCGTTCATGGTGTCGGCGGGATGGGACGCCGCCACCATCTTCCTCGAAGACGCGGCCGCCAGCGCCGCCGCCCTGGCCGGCGACCTGGACGCCGTGCCGTCGCCCGCGCCAGCGGGGGAATGCCGCCCAGTCGGCCCTTCCGCCGGCGCGACCTCGGGCTTGGCCGCCTGCAGCATGAGCGCGTTCTCGCTCAGCGTCTGCGCGGTAAAGGCGCGCACCTCCCGGCCGCGGGCCAGCGAGACCAGGTGCTCCAGCAGTAACCTGCCGACGCCGCGGTTGTGCATGCCATCGGCACCGCCATGGCAACCTCCGCAGACATCGAACCCGCCCGAGGAGCTTATAGCTGCCGCAGCCGGCTACCTCGCCGTCCAGGACGGCGAGCAGCACCGCGTGGTCCGGCCCGGGTTCGCGGCATATCCGGCGGGCCTCCCGCTCGGCCGCGGCCGTACCAATGCTAAAGAAACGCAGATACAGGTTATCCGGAGATATCCTGAGACACATCTCCCGTACCGCGTCGAAATCGCCGGGCTGCGCACGCCGGATCTCAATCGTGGCGCCGTCGGTCAGCAGAGCGAAAGCGCTGTCCCCGGCCGGTGTGCAGATGCCGCCCCCTGCCTGGTTCCGGACCCTGAGCGCTGACGGCGGTCACGCCCCCCAGAGCCGCGCACGGCCCGGCGACACATCGCCGGCCGTGGTGTCGGCCAGGTGGAGAGGGAACAGCCGACCGGGCTCCCGCCGACGCTTCGGCTCGATGACAAGATGCGTGACCGTACCGGTGGCCGGATCGACGGTCATACGGCTCACCTCGCCGCACACACCATCGGGGCAGCTGGCCGTGGCCCCGATCGCGAACTCCGTCGCTTGTGCCATGGCTGCCTTCCCACTTCCGGACGCTGTTTAGCGCGGGCCGGCTGGTCTCGGTGCGCTCCTCAGGACCCGAGCACGTAGTAGATACTGCTGGCGATGAGCCAGAAGCCGAGGAGCAGGCACCCTATGATGATCACCCGGTCGGTATGGGCTTCCATCCAGGTCCTGAACCGGGCCAGGAACGCCTGGCTCTGGTCAGGCCAGAAACCGGCGTAGATCTCCATGGCGATGTAGGACGCCGAGCCCAGGACGCAGAACCCGATCAGCGCCAGAAAGCTCTCCCAGCTGGACAGCTTAGCCTCCATGACGGTGGCCGCCCCCGCAGCGATCAGGGTCCAGGGCTGAAGCGCAGGGGCCAGGCCCATAGCGAACCACGGCGACATGTTGTCCACGTGCTCCTGCCACTTCGGCGGCTTCTTCGGCTTCTTCGGCCCCCTCATCCGCCGGCGCTGCCGGATCGCGATCACGACCAGCAGGGTTCCGATGGCGATCTTCACCGCCAGCGACGCCAGCGACGGAACCGTGTTCGGCTTGGGCGGGTTATTGCCGGTCGCGAGCAGCGTGATCGTGACCACGATGGCCAGCGAAACCAGCCAGCCGAACACGAAGGCCGCGCCCTTTCTCACGCCGCCCTTCGAGGGCAGCACGACGACGAACGCCGACAGCGGCAGCGGGTCGAGTGCTATCGCCAGGCCGATCAACAGAAGGTTAAGAACCATGGCCGTCCTCCCAGCTAATCTTGACCGAAGACGTTTGGCCTGCGTTCACCCAGGACCGGGTGAAGTACTGTGCAGGTGGACCTAGGCGCGGGCGCAAGCCCGGTCAGGGGACCCGATCGCTATCTGCGAATACCTGGGCAACAGCGGCGCCTTCGACCGACCCATACCGGCTTCTCGGAGGGCTGCGCTGATCAGAACGAGCACGACTTTCAGGATTCATGCAGGCAGTCGGGTCCGTGCGGCTGGAAGTTGAAGGCGTCTGAGAACAACAGGGCGCCAGAGGCGGTACGCGTGACGACGGTGAGATTCTGGGTTGGCAGCGGACTATAGCTCAACTCCGCGCCTCGAGCCATCAAGGCACTCCTTGGCCGACGCGCCCCCGTCAGACACAAGGCCGCTTGGGAGCGCCGTTCGGCCCGCTGGGAACGCTTGAGCACGATCAGCTGGCCGACGGCGATGAGCTCTGGCGCCGGAGGTGCTGGCGGTATTCCGTAGCCAGGTTTCGGCAACCTCGGACCTTCCGGCTGACGAGGCTTCCGGGTCAATCGGCGACCAGCTGAAGGGCGGAGGCCGCCGTGACCATCCAACGCCAGGGATTTCCGCCGGGCGATGATTCTGCCGTCGGCGCTGGCTCAGTTCATTTCAGCTAAACCGGGCACCGTGCCTTGCGGAAGGCAAAGGTCCCTCGCCAAGGCATCTATCCGGGGGCCACCCTGCGGGGGGTGCACGTCGTGGCGCCGTCACCCTAGAACGGGGTCGGGATGTGCCGCAACGGCAGGTCCGGCTCCACGTAGCCGCCGGGCCGCTGCCGTTCGGGCAGCGTGATGTCCCGGTGGGCGAGCGGCTTGTAGGGGACCTGGCTGAGCAGGTGGCTAATGATGTTGAGCCGGCCGCGTTTCTTGTCGTCGGTGCGCGCGATGTACCACGGTGCCCACGCGGTGTCGGTGGCGGCGAACATCGCGTCCCTGGCCCGGGAATAGTCATACCAGCGGCTGTAGGACTTCAGGTCCATATCCGACAGCTTCCAGATCTTCCGCGGGTCGTGGATGCGGCTCTCCAGCCGACGGGTCTGCTCATCCGCGCTGACCTCGAGCCAGTACTTCAGCAGCAAGATCCCCGAATCGGTCATGGCCTTCTCGGTCCCGGGCACCAGCTGCAGGAACCGCTCGGTCTCCTCCGGCGCGCAAAAACCCATCACCGGCTCGACGCCCGCCCGGTTGTACCAGCTGCGGTCGAAGATCACCACCTCGCCGGCGGCCGGGAAGTGCGCCATGTACCGCTGGATGTACATCTGCGACTTCTCCCGCTCGGTCGGGGCGGGCAGGGCCACGACCCGGAACACCCCGCGGGCTGACCCGCTCGGTGATCCGCTTGATCGTGCCGCCCTTCCCGGCGGTGTCCCGGCCCTCGAACACGTCACCCGCATCAGATGGAGTTCGGGCCCTGGCCGCGAGGCAGGTCGGTTTCCGCTATCGCGGCAAGCCGCGGCCGGTCGAGCACCGGGCAGCCGGCCATGGCCCGTAGCGCTGGCCGGACCAACAGCTCATAGGTGACCAGAGCGGCCACCGGGTTCCCCGGCAGCCCGAAGGCCGGTATGCGCCGCTGGCCGAGCGACGCGACGGCGACGTGCTTGCCGGGTCTCATGGCGATCTCCAGGGAGTGCATCGTGGCGCCGCCCAGCTTCTCCAGGGCAACCTTCAGCACGTCGTGGTCCCCGACGCTCACCCCTCCGGTGGCGATGATGGCATCGCACCGCGACGCGGCTGCCCGCAGGCGATCCGCCAGCATGTCCTGGTCGTCCCCCGGTGCCGAGATCGACCCGGCGGAATCCGTCGGATCCGAGCTGGGCCAGCAGTGCCGGGCGGTTGGCGTCGCGGATCTTCCCCGGCATCAAGACAGCATCGGGCGCGGCGAGCTCGTCGCCGGTGGACAGGACGCCGACCGCCGGGCGCGGGCAGACGAGCAGCGCCTGGATGCCGAGGCTCGCGAGCACCCCGATGTGGGCGGGTGTGAGCCGCGTCCCCGGTGTAAAGACCTCGGCACCGGCGGCGATTCCTCGCCAGGTTCCCGTACGTTCGTGCCAGGGCTCACCGATTCCTCGATGAGCACGGCCAGAGCGCCATCCTCAGCCCTCGTGCGCTCCACCATGCACACTGCGTCGGCACCGGGCGGCATCAGCGCACGGGTCATTATCCATTGGCGAAGCGGGGCACGGGCTCGGTGGCGCGTACCGTCTCGGCCAGGACGTGCCCAAGCGCGTTGCCGATGGCGACGCGGCGTGGCATGAGCGGCGTGATCGCGGCCAGGACGAGACGACGCGCCTCGGCTACCGGGATCAATGTCGTCACCCGTAGAGGTTCCGTGCTCGCGCAGCCGTATCAGCAGGGCACAAGGTCCCGGCAGATTTGGTCCAAGGTCAGCACCCGCCGTCGCGGGCAGCGATAAGCACACCAAGCGAGCGCACAGCTGCAGCGACGCGGCCCGGTGGCTGGCGTCAGCTGCCGTTCGCCTCGTTGTCCCCGGCGAGCCGCTGGCCGACGGCGAGCGCGTCCCGGGGATTCAGGCCGACCCGGCCGACCAGCCAGCAGGTGATCGGCGCGGCAGGCCGCTCTGAGGCGTGCGCGGCGATCCCGGCGAGTTCGAGCAGCATGTCCAGCTCTTCGCTGGTTGGCGGGATTGTGCCGATTTCGGCGGCGAACCTCGCCAGCCAGTCCTGCATGTTCTGAGCCATGATCTGACACTTTAGCGACGGTTGCTCGCGCGCCCGGGCTCCTGCCGCCCGGCGGCTTGCCGTACGCCGTAGTGCCATTTGCCTCGGTTATAGCCGGGCCCTTGGTCTCTGGCAGCCGCTGCGCGCCGGTCCATATGGTCCGGACGACGAGGTTCGTACGGGAAGAGCGGGCGGCCTTGGCTTGGCGCTCCCCCAGGAGCCGAGCAGAGAGGAGCTCAGGTGACCACCGCGCGGCGGACATTCCTGGGCGGTAGCGGTTGGCGGTCTTATCGTCGCCGACAAGCTGCGGTTCTTCACGCCGGCACAAACACGGCGGCACCATTCGCCAGCCCGGTGACCAAGGGGACCGAGACGGTCTACCGGACCGGGCACTCCAACAACTGCGACGGCGCGTGCGGGCATCTTGTGCACGTGCCATCGTCTTCTGGGCCAACAACGTCGCCAACCTCGATCCCGGACTGGCGCGTTATGTGCGACGCCAGGGACACCAACGCGACACAGCTGATCTCGGTCGATCCCTGCTTCACCGTCACGTCCGCGGCCTGCGATGAGTGGCTGCCGATCCGTCCCGGCGCCGCCACCGCGCGACCTGGGCCCGGGCCCGTCGCCCGTCCCGGTCGCCCACCCGATCAGCGCTTGATCCCTGTGGTCATCAGCAACCCCGTCATTCCCCGGGTGGGGCCGCCGGCCGGGGAGCGGCGGTAAAGGCGCCGTTCGGGTACCTCGGCCAGCCGGGCAGCACGCGCCTAGCCAGCCCGATCGGGAGCGGTGAGGTCCACGCGTCAGCGCCGGCAGATGAGCCCCAGGTATGACCAAGGTCCTTGGCTAGGCTGACCGATGACCCCTGGCTGCCGGGACGGCGCTGCTGCGTACAGTCTTGGTGACGCGGCTGACACGGCTCCGTCACCGTGCGGGGAGAACAGGAGAGAGGGTGTAGCGAAGCCTGACGCAGTATTCATCTAGCACCTATCCCAGCGAAGCCGCGGCGCGAGACGACTACGACATTGTCAAGGACCTACTGCCAGCGCCCGCGTCCTCGGCCACCTCGGCCTCGGCCACCATGATTTCGAAGCCCAAAGCCGCGACGATATTGCCGCCTACCGCGACGACCCTGGGCGTGCCGACGCCCTATGGCGGGTGCACAGTACCCGGCCTACCCGGCCGCCTCGCCGCCCCAGTCCGGGCGAGGTCATTGGTCCGCTTGCAACAGGAACTACAGCCCTATCTGCCACTCCTAGAGGGCGCCAACGTTCGATCCATGCCAGGAAAAGTACGCCGCCAGCGAAGCGCCGCGCGGCCCGGTGGCCTGACGCCAATGGCGATGCGTGGACGGAGATTGCAATGACTTCCCCTATGGCACCAAACGCAAGCAGTGTGGGTGCTCCAGGCCGACGCACTGTTTACAGCATGTGCGGCATGTGCGCGGTGCGTTGCCCGATGGAGGTGACGGTCGAGGACGGTCGGGTGACCTGGCTGCAGGGCAATACGCACGATCAGGCCCTCGGCGCCAGCCTATGCGCGAAGGGCGCGGCCGGCTTGTTTCTGGAGTCTGACGACGAGCGGCCGCAGACGCCGCTGATCCGGGCTGGCGAGCGTGGCGGCGGCCAGTGGCGGCGGGTGTCCTGGGACGAGGCCCTGGACTACATCGCCGGGAAGCTGACGGAGACGATCGATGTCTTCGGCGGGCGCGGTATCGCGCTTTCCGATCGTGGCGGCCCCTTTACTGACCTGACCCAGACCTTCGTCCGGGCGCTCGGCTCGCCGAACTACTTCGATCACGATGCCGCCTGCGCCGGCAATGTCCATAACGCGACGCGTTCGCTGTACGGATTCGGCGCCGCGGGACTCTTGTTCGACTACCAGCACTGCAAGCATCTCGTGCTCTACGGTCGCAACGTCGTCGAATCGCTGATGGTCAAGGAGGCCAAGGCGTTCATGGCCGCGGTGGCGAGGGGGATGCGCTGCACCTACATCGATCCGCGCGCCACGATCACGGCGTCCAAGGCCACCCGCTACTGGCAGGTGCGACCGAAGAGCGACTACGCGCTGAACCTCGCCATCATCCATGAGGTCCTGGAGCAGGATGCCTACGACAAGGACTTCGTCGCCCGCTTCGTCTCCGGCCTGGACTACCTGCGGGAGGCGGTCAAGGACACAACGCCCGAGTGGCAGGAGCCGCACACCGGCGTTCCCGCCGCCGAGCTTCGCGCGTTCGTGACCGAGATCGCCGCGGACGCACCACATGTGATCTTCCATCCGGGGTGGATGTCAGCTCGTCACAGGCAGTCGTTTTACGTGAGCCGCTCGGCGCTGATCCTGAACGCGCTGATGGGCAGCATCGAGCTTCCGGGTGGATGCGTGCTGGGGAAGCCGCCCGAGCACTACGGCCGCAAGGGCTTGAACCATCTGACAGATCGCGTGCCAGAGGTCAAGGAGCCGCGCGTGGATGGTGCTGGCGGCGAGCGGCCGCAGTGGGATCCGGCGATCGGCATGCTGCATCAGGCCTTCGCCGCGATGGAGACGGGGCAGCCGTACGGGATCGGCGCCTACTTCGCCTACCGCCACGACCCGTTCACCGGCATGCCCGACCCGGAGGCGACGCAACGTCCGATCGAGAAGCTGAAGCTGCTCGTCTCGATCGACGTGCGCTACTCGGAACTGGGCTGGTTCGCCGACGTCATCCTCCCCGAGTCGACCTACCTGGAGCGCGCGAACATCCTGGGCCAGATGAACGGCCCGGTGCCGGTCTTCGCCATGCGCGACCAGGCGATCGCGCCGCGCTTCGACAGCCGCCCGGCGTGGTGGATCTTCCGCGAGATCCTGCACCGGATGGGCATCACGCAGGCGCTTGACTTCGAGACCATCGAGGAGCTGTGGAACTACCAGCTCGACGGCACCCAAGTCACTGTCGCCGAGATGCGCGAGGCCGGGATCGTTCCTCTCGCCGACGCGCCCCGACTGATCCCGCGCGACGAGCTCACGTTCCCGACGCCCTCGGGGAAGATCGAGATCGAGAGCGAGGTCCTCAAGCAGGCCGGGCTTGAGAGCCTGCCGGCGTACGTCCCCAAGGAGGCGCCGGCGGGCGAGAAGTTCACGCTGCTGTTCGCGAAGACGGCGACGCTCGCGCAGGGCCAGTCGCTCAACAATCCTCTGCTCAACGAGAGAGCGCCCAGGCAGGTGCTCTGGATCCACCCCGACCGTGCCGCGGCACTCGGGATCGCCGACGGCGACGAGGTGGAGGTCAACGGCGGTGGCCGCTACACCGGTTACCTGCCGGCGAAGGTCACCCGCTGGATCCATCCCGACGCGGTGTTCATGCTGCACGGCTACGGCGCCACGGTGCCGCTCGCCACGCGCGCCCGCGGCCTCGGCGTCGCCGACCAGCGCCTGCAGCACGGCAAGCTCTACGACTTCGATCCGGCCGGCGGTGGCTGTGCGCTGACCGAGACGGTCGTGCAGGTGAGGCGCCGGACATCGGAAGGAGCGGCAGGATGAGCAAGTACGAGCTTCGCCACGACGAGGCCAACTGCATCGGCTGCCTGGCCTGCGAAGTCCATTGCAAGACCAACAAGCAGCTTGGTCCCGGTCCCGATCCGTGCCGGGTTATCGCGCTGGAACCGGTCGAGGTCGGCGGACTGCCCCGGACCCGCTTCGTGTTCATGCCGTGCTTCCACTGCGAGGACCCGTGGTGTGTCCGGGCGTGTCCGACCGGCGCGATGCAAAAGCGTGAGAAGGACGGCATCGTGTTCGTCGAGGACAGCCTCTGCATCGGCTGCAAGAGCTGTATCGCGGCCTGTCCGTGGGGCACTCCGCAGTGGGACCCCGCCACGAACAAGGTGGTCAAGTGCGATTACTGCATGGACCGGATCGACGCTGGGCTGCAGCCCGCCTGCGTCACCAAGTGCGTGACCGGTTGCCTGTCCTTCGGCGAGGCCAACGAGGTGCCGGACCCGCGCCGCGAGCGCTACGCCCGTTACATCCTCGCCGAGCCGGCCGGCGGCAAGGACACCTCGCCATGAGCGCGGTCCAGACGCTGCCGAGCTGGCTTGACCAGGGCGCCGCCGCCCTGGCCGGTCCTATGCCGCCGGCGGCCACGCTCGCCGGCGCGTTGCCGGGCCTGGCCCACGCGCAGGAGCTGACGCCGTTGCAGCGGTTGCAGCGCGTGCAGGACTCGGGCCTCGCGGAGAGCAGCGGTGCGGGCGAACCGGTCTCTGTAACCTGGCGCCGGTTTCTGCGCGGCGCCGGCCCTACGGTGCTGGTGATCGATGCCACCGGCCTTGATATGCGCGCCCGCGGCACAGCTGCGGTCCTGGATGGCGCTCCGCGGCTGCTGGCCGAGGGGGTGCTGATCGCCGCTGGCCTGCGCGACAGCCGCGAGGTCCAGCTGCGCCTCCCGGCCGAGCTGAACGGTCACCAAGCCGCCCTCCTGAACGCCGTCGACGCGATCCGTACGCTCGCCCACGTCACCACGCCCCGCATGCGGCTGGAGGTGCAGCGCGACAGCCACCCCGGCCCGTGGGCGGAGGGGCCGCCCGGCGACGCCTCACGGCTCATCCACACGCCTGAGACCTGGTGCCGGATCGCCCTGCTGTTCGCCGGCGCATCGGGGCTGGAGGCGTCGTTGCTGACGCTGCGGCGCGGCATCAAGCAGCGCGGCCTGGTCGAGCTCGCCCAGTCACAGAGCCTGCGGCGGCAGATCGACGCCTGGGGTGGCGGCGTTGAGGTGGCAGGCCAGGACCCGGTGCTCGTCTTCGACGACGGCCTGGGCGGCTTCCTGCCGCTGTCCGCGGCCGGCGTATCGTGCCGGCCGCTGTCGCTCGCCTCGGCCGGCGTCGTGCCCGTGCCGTCCACGCTGATGGTGATGGCCGAGGGCGCATGCCTTCTGCGCCAGACGCGCCGCGCGCTTTACCGGCATTGGCAGCTCGCCGATAACGCCGAAGGCGATCCGGTGCGCCCCCTGCTCGCCCGTGCCGGCCGGCTGGTGGCCGAGCTGACGCTCGGCCGCGGTGACGCCGCCCATCTCCGGGCGCTCGACGAAGTCGCGCTCAAGCTGGGCGTGCAGGGCCTGGCGGCCGCATGGCCGCTGGGCAGCTCGCTGCGCTACTACCGCGAGCAGTGGGAGCAGCATGCCCGGCGCGGGTCCTGCCCGGAGGGGCTGTGCTTCGAGCACCAGGCCGCGCCGTGTCACGGCACCTGTCCGGCCAACATCGACATCCCGAGCTTCATCGCTCATATCGGCCATGGCGACTACCGGGCGGCGATCGAGGTCATCAGGCGTGACAACCCGCTGCCGCTGACCTGTGGCCTGGTCTGCCCCGCGCCGTGCGAATCGGCCTGCGTTCGCGGCGGCAGCAACGGCACCGTGTTCATCCGGCCGATGAAGGCCAAGGCGGCCGAGCACTGCCTCGCCGACGGCGGCTACCCGAAACCCGGGATCGCGCCGGACAGCGGCAAGCGGATCGGCATCGCCGGCTCCGGTCCAGCCGGTCTCACCGCTGCCTGCTACCTGCGCACCTTCGGTCACGAGGTGGAGATCCTGGAGGAGCAGGAGAAGGCCGGCGGAATGCTGCGCTACGGCATTCCGGCCTACCGCCTGCCGCCCGACCTCCTGGAGCAGGAGCTCGACCAGATCCGGGCGCTCGGAATCGTGATCCGCACCAGCGCCGAGGTCGGCAGCCTCGATGCCTTCCGCAAGGACTACGACGCCGTGTTCCTCGGCCTGGGCACCCAGCGCTCGCGCCTGATCCCGGTCGAAGGTGTCCATCAGTCCTTCGCGCTAGGGGGCATCGATTTCCTGCGGGACGTGCGCAGCGGCGAGCCGGTCCGGGTGGGGCCGCGGGTGATCGTCGTCGGCGGCGGCAACGTCGCGATCGACGTCGCCTTGACGGCTCTGCGCCAAGGCGCAACGCACGTCGACATGGTCTCCCTTGAGAAACGCCGCGAGATGCCGGCCAGCGCCCATGAGATCGAGAACGCCGTCGGGGAAGGCGTGCAGCTGCACCCCGGCTGGGGTCCGGTCCGGATCGGGGAGGACGGCGAGGCCACCTTCCAGTTCTGCGAGCAGGTCCACGACGAGACCGGGAAGTTCGATCCGAAGTTCGACGCCGCCCGCCTGCTGACGCTCGAGGGGGACCACGTGATCCTCGCCACCGGTCAGGGCACCGACCTGACGATCCTGGACGGCAGCGGGGTCGAGACCACCCACGGCTTCATCCTCACCGACCCGAAGAGCCTGATGACCAAGGTGCCAGGCGTCTACGCCGGGGGCGACGTCGAGCACGGCCCGGCGACGGTCGTGGCGGCCATCCGCTCCGGGAAGATCGCCGCGAACGCGATCGATGCCTGGCTGCGCGGGGAGCCCATGGACAACGCCGCCGGCACGGCGGTGCGCCGAGCCGACGTGCTTCCCCTGCACGTCGCGGCGGGTGAGCGCACGCATCTCCCTCGTGCGGTGATGCCCGAACGGACCGTCGAAGAAGTTGTCGGCCTCGGCAACTACGTCCAGATCGAGGAGGGCCTGACCGACGCGATGGCACACGACGAGGCGCGCCGCTGCCTGCGCTGCGACGTCTGCATCGGCTGCGGTCTGTGCATGGCAGCCTGCAGCGAGATGGGCGTCGACGCGCTGCGCATGGCAGACACCGACGCCGGCCGGCTCGCCTACTTCGACTTCACCCGCCCAGCCGAGCTGTGCATCGGCTGCGGCGCCTGCAGCCAGGTATGCCCGACCGGCGCGATCTGGATCCAGGACGAGGCCGGCCTGTTCGCCGGCGGCGGCACGCCGGGCCTCGTGCGCCGCACGATCATCACGGGAACCGTTGTGCGCGAGCAGCCGCTGCTGACCTGCAGCGAATGCGACGCGCCGACGCAGACGCCTGCGCACCGGGAATTCATCCGCGGCCGCCTGCCGGATCACATGGCGGCCCTTCTGGACCGCGAGCTCTGCCCGTCATGTGCGCGGCTGCGGGCCGATCGTCCCGCCGGGCGAGGGTCAGCGCGGGCTCTCCGCGACCCGGAGCTCAACTCCCGGTGATTGCGATCACGCCTCCGGGCCAACGAAACACGCCATTTGGGGAGCAGTCATGAAGGCCGTCACGGTGCAGCCGGGGGTTGCGGGGTCGGTTCGCTTCGAGGAGGTCCCCGAACCGGACCAGAGCACCGGCTCGATCCTGGTCCAGGCCGTGGCCGTCGGCATCTGCGGAACCGACGTCGAGATCACCTCGGGCGCCTACGGCTGGGCGCCCCCCGGGCGGGACCGGCTCATCCTCGGCCACGAGTCGCTCGGCCGGGTCGTGGATCCCGGGCCGGGCAGCGGCCTGCAGGCCGGCGACCTCATCGTCGGGATCGTCCGCCGCCCCGACCCGGTGCCCTGCCCCAACTGCGCCGTCGGTGAGTGGGACATGTGCCGCAACGGTCAGTACACCGAGCGGGGCATCAAGCAGATCGACGGGTTCATGTCCGAACGCTGGCGGATCGAACCCGGGTACTTCACCAAGCTCGACCCCTCCCTCGGCATCCTCGGAGTGCTGCTCGAGCCGGCCACCGTGGTGGCCAAGGCCTGGGAACTGGTCGCGGCCATGCGAGCGCGGGCCTTCTGGGAACCCCGGCACGCGCTGGTCACCGGCGCCGGCCCGATCGGCATGCTCGCCGCCCTGATCGGCGTCCAGCACGGGCTCGACGTCCACGTCCTCGACCAGGTCACCGACGGCGCCAAACCTCAGCTCGTCCACGACCTCGGCGCCACCTACCACACCGGGACCATGGACGCCCTGGGCCTCGAACCCGATGTCGTGATCGAATGCACCGGGGCCGGCTCGGTGATCATCGACTCGATCCGCCACGTCGGCGCCGGCGGGGTGGTCTGCCTCACCGGAGTGGGCAGCGGAGGAGCGCCGAGCGGGCTATCTACGGCCGACGTCGCCAAAGAGGTCGTCCTGCAGAACAACGTGGTCCTCGGCTCAGTCAACGCCAACCGGCGGCACTTCTACCGGGCCGCCGAGGAACTGGCCCGGGCCGACCGGGCCTGGCTGGCCCGGCTGATCTCCCGCCGGGTCCCGCCCCAGAACATCGCCGGCGCCCTGCAACGCGGGCCAGACGACATCAAGGTCGTCATCGACTTCGGAGGCTGACAATGTTAACTAACACGGAAAAGGATCCCCGGCGAGACGGCCAGGCAGTCGCCTGCAGTACCGAGCAGACCCAGCTCGGTGAGGGCATTCGGTGGGACGGCCGCCGCAGCGAGCTGCTGGCAGTCGACATCGTGGCCGGACGGGTCGCCCGGGGCCTGCTCCGCAAGGACGGCTTGATCGAGCGCGTCGGGGTCTACCAGCTGCCCGGAACGGTCGGGATGATCGCTCCCATCCAGGGGGACGACGGCTGGGTACTCGGGGCCGGGCGTGGCTTCGTCCACCTCGCGCTCGACGGCACCCAGCGCACCATCGCCCAGGTAGCACCGGCCGGGACCCGCATGAACGACGGCGCCTGCGATCCCCAAGGCAGGTTCTGGGGCGGGACTCTGGCCGAGGACCACCACACCGGCGGGGGCGCGCTCTACCGGCTGGACCGGACAGGGCAGACCGAGGTGGTGCTCGGGGGCCTGACGATCTCCAACGGAATCGGCTGGAGCCCCGACGGCCGGACCATGTACCTAGTGGACAGCGGCCCACGGGTGGTCCACGCGTTCACGTTCGACGGTGATCGCGGCACTATCTCCGCAGGGCGAGTCCTGGTCACCGTGCCCGAAGACATCGGAGCACCAGACGGGATGACGGTGGACGCTACGGGTGACCTCTGGGTGGCGATCTACGGCGGCGGGCGGGTCAACCGCTACGCACCCGACGGCTCATTGCGCGACGTGTACCCCATCCCGGCCCAGCAGTGCACATGCTGTGCCTTCGGCGGACCCGGCCTGCACCGGCTCTTCGTCACGACAGCGACAGAGGGCTGGACCGACGAGCAGCGCCGCTCCGATCTGGCCGCCGGCCTGGTCTACCAGGTGGACACAGATGCCATCGGCCTGCCGGCCGCGCCGTTCCGTCCGGATCCGGCGTGGTGGGAAGGCTTCACCCGGTGAAGGAGAACCACCAACTTCGAGACCAGCAGGCCGCCGAGGCCAGGACGCCGGAGCACCGGACGAAATGACCGTCGGTACCGCCCGTGACCTCTGGGTGGCGGCCTACGGCGGCGGATACGTCCGCCGTTACACCCCTGATGGCCAGCTGCGCCCAGTACTGCCCATCCCAGCGGCGCAGGCCACGGGCCGAGCCCTCCGCTGGGTTGGCCTACCGCTTCGACGCCGACGCCACCGGAGGTCCAGCCCGACCGTTCGTTCCGGACGCGCATTGGATTCACTGGGCGGCGAGGACCTCCTCGATCCACGCGCCAGCTGCAATCGCGGTCGGGAAGCCAGCCGTCGATATGGCGAGTACCGCCGTCTGGCGGATCTCGTCGTCTGTTAGCCCCAGCGTCCGTGCCTTGCGAACGTTGGAACGGACGGCACCTTCCGCAAGGGCGCCGATAGCGACGCCGAGCTTCACGAGACGCTGCGCTCTCGCGTCAAGCCCTCCTGCACCCTCGGTCGCTTTACCCAACCCATCGAGAGCGCGTGCAACTTCGGGGTAGCGTTCGCGAAAGCGGATGTACACATCTGGCAAATAGTCAGACATCGGCGGAACTCCTCAGTCCTGTCTAGCGATCCTAATGAGGGCCCTGGCGTCGCGCTCTTCAACGGCCAGCGGCTCAGCCGCCACCAGCGCGGCGCCACACTCAGAGCAGAACTTCGCTCCCGCCTGGTTCCCATGCCCGCACGAGGCACAAACGCTCACCCGCAAAGCCTACGGCGGCAGGCCCCACTCAGCCCCGCCCGAACACCCCAGCCGATCCGGCTGCCATGGCCGCAGGATTTCGGACTACCGGTCCGCAATGCAGAATGCCCTGATCTGGGCCAGGTCGCTGCAGAGGCTCTCGCTGGCGTCCCGGTCGAACGCTCTGGTGAGCGTGCGGCAGGTGACCCAGCGCAACGTCGGCCGCCGCACAGCTCCCGGAGGTCAACGACATCAGGAGCGCACCGCGATCTGCTACATCCGCCAGTCCAGCCTGGTGCAGGTCCGCGAGCACACCGAGTCCACCGCGCGCCAGTACGGCCTGGCCGCCCTGGCGGCCCAGCTGGGCTGGCCCGCCGCGCGCATCGAGGTGATCGACTGCGATCTGGGGCTGTCGGGGCGCAGCGCCACCTACCGGGAAGGGTTCAAGGAGCTGGTCGCCCGGGTGTGCATGGGCGAGGTGGGGGCGGTGTTCGGGCTGGAGGTGTCCCGTCTTGCCCGCTCCAACGCGGACCTTACTTCGCCCGGCGAAGGCAGTCCGCCAGCCGCGGCCCATGGTGCCTCGGCAAGGCATCGCTTAGGGACCTGGACAGAACGCTCCGGCGGGAGATCCATGCTTGAGCCGCCTCCTGCACATAGTCGCTGCCAACCAGCGCATCGGGATCGTGGTTGAACGCGCGCCTATGCGGCTACCTGTGTGGCGCGGTTCCGCCCTGAACACGGCGTCGAAGGAAGCCCCGGCACACTACGTGCTTTGAAGACCTTGTCGCCGCGCTGCGGGTGTGGGCGAAAGGCCTGCTGTGCCTGGAGGCGGCCGTTGAGCCGCTGATCGGGAACCGGTCGTGGCTCTTCCGTGAGGACTTTCTCGAAATCGCCGTGGAATTCGGCTGGGAGGTATTCAGCGGCCAGCCGATGGCGGCGGTCGACTTCGTGGCGGCGGCCGGAGCGCTGGAGGCAGGCGTGCTGCCATGCTCGGACCTGTTGACTGAACTAACGATGTCCCGGTGATCAATCTCCGGACGCACCGAGATCCCTGTCGTTACGGTCGCTGCTCATGGCTGAAGGAGAAGATGACAGTCCCCGGGATCTCGGTGCGCTCGTGGTCCCCGCAGCCGGGGGACTGGTCGAGACGGGGGATTTGTGGGAGCCGTACTGCCTGAGCGATCCTGGTGGAGGCCGCGTCGAGCCGGTG
>Ga0335079_10001461_pt1 | contig 26895 bp, 26 predicted proteins | sample Lox_Sample_33_FD_206719 | JGI IMG/M metagenome (GOLD analysis project Ga0335079, IMG submission 206719) | Soil microbial communities from Loxahatchee National Wildlife Refuge, Florida, United States - Lox_Sample_3.3 | ecosystem: Environmental > Terrestrial > Soil > Wetlands | place: USA...
GACCTCGTGGTCCAGTACATGTCTCCGCGGCAGGTCACCAGACTCGTGCAGAGGGTCGGGAGAAGCGGGCACGCCCTAGGGAAGGTGTCGAGGGGGGTGCTGGTCACCGTTTCGGCCGATGACGTACTCGAGTCCTCGGCGAGTGTGGATTCTGCGGCCAAGGGAAAGATCGAGCCAACAAGGCCCTTCGCGAACTCCCTCGACGTCCTTGCCCACCAGATCGCGGGCTACCTCATGGACTTCGAGACGATGGAGGCAGACAGGCTCCTAGCCGAGGTGAGGAAGGCAGCGCCTTACAGGTCACTTTCAGAAGAGGCGTTCATGAGCACTGTGAAGTACATGTCAGACCTGAGGAAGATCGGGTACGACGGGAAGGCTCTATCGCGAACCAGGCTCACCAGGGAGTACTACTACGAGAACCTGTCAATGATACCGGACGAGACCAGGTACCTTGTAGTCGATGTCTCGACCAACCAGACTGTGGGCATACTCGGAGAGGAGTTTGTGCTCCTCAGTGTGAAGGTCGGGGTGCACTTCGTTTGCAAGGGCAAGGTTTGGCAGGTAGAACAGATCGCCGAGGACAGGAAGATCTACGTGACCCCTGTGGAGGACCCCCTTGCGGCCGTGCCGGGTTGGGACGGCGAGATGCTTCCGATTCCATACGAGCTGGCACTAGAAACGGGGCGCCTCAGGAGGGAGATCTCGGATGCCCTTGACCTGGGAGAAGGGGCCCTGGCCGAGGTCTCCAAGAAGATACCCGGGGACGCGGCGGCTCGTGCGTTGGTCTTCGACGAGATCGCAGAGCAGAAGAAGATGGGAGCGCCGGTCCCGTCTGACAGGCTGGTCCTTTTCGAGGGGTTCGGGAAGTATCTCATCATCCACCTCTGCTTTGGAGAATCTGTGAATAGGACCCTCGCATATACCTTCGAAGAGATACTTTCACGAAGGGGGCTGGTAAGGGTCTGGTGGCTCGATGGCTACAGGGTCCTCATGGAGCTTACCACGGACACGGAGGAGCTCGACCTCGAGGCGATGTCGGAGGAACTTATGGGCTTGACACCAGAGGAATTGGAGAGGACCTACGCCATCGCGGCCCAGAGGAACTTCCCCTTTCCAGCGAGAGTGAAGCACGTCGCGGAGAGGTTCGGTGCCCTGAAGCGGGGCAAGCTCATCGCCCATCCCAACCTCTGCTCCCTACCGACAAGGTTCGAGAAGACCCCTATTTTCGAGGAGGCCCTCCAGGAGACAGGGAGGGACCTCATCGACATGGAGCGCGGGAAAAAGGTGCTCGCCTCGGTGGCCAACGGCGAAATTTCGGTGGAGACGTTCCTTGCGGGGGACAGGCCGACCCCCATCGCTTACGGACTCCTGTACAGGTACCTCGAAGTCCCCGAGGCGGTAGCCCCCGACTCTCTGGGCAAATCGTCCTACCAGAGGATGAAGGCAAGCATCTTCGGGACGGAGGTGAGCCTCCTCTGTGTCAAGTGCGGCACGGACCAGGGAGAGACCACGGTGGGAGAACTGCCGGAGGAGCCCAAGTGCGTAAAGTGCGGTTCGGGGTTGTTGGTGCCCTGCTACTGGGGTACGGCAAAGCTATCGGAGCTCGTGGCCAAGAGGGAGCTGAAGGCTCGACTCAGCGAAGACGAACGAGCTGAGCTCTCCCGGGCAAGGCGGGGAGCGGACCTGGTGCTCTCCTACGGAAAGAAGGCGGTGGTGGCGCAGTCGGTCTATGGCATTGGGCCGCAGACTGCTTCCAGGATTCTTGCCGAGATGCGTGATGACGAAGAGGCGTTCTACGGGGACCTGCTCGAGGCGAAGATACGCTTCGTCACCACCAGGCAGTTCTGGGGCAACTGAAAACCCATAAGCAGGAGACAGGGGGGCGCCATGGATTGGTTCTAGCGGGAAAGGTCTTCCTCGTCCGGGAGAACTACGAGCTCGACACACTCACGGAGAAGCTGAACGCGTTCAAGATTGAGACAGAGACAACGGTCGAGGACAAGGAGTTCAAGCTGTTGACGGAGATAACCGACCTGAGCGTGGGCAAGGGAAGCCTAGAGGGAAAGTTCTCCTTTGACACTGTTTTCGTGATACCTCACAGGGGGGAGTCAGTCCCGGTGCCGAGAACCTTCGAAGCCCCCTTCTCTTTCAACACGTACAAAGACAGGATGTTTTTGACTGTCTACGACAAGAAGAACAGGGCGAACAACATCGCCAACGAGATGAGCAAGGCCGTGTTCATGAGCCTGGGGGAGGTGGTAGAAGCAAGGATAGACCCGGAGACACTGAGGAAGTTCCATGAGGCTAACTTTGAGGATTCCAAGGTGATCTTCTTCTCCGACGTGGACCTCCCCAACATCACCAAGCTTTCTCTCTACGGCGCCGAGCTGGGGAACACCAGCCTCTACAGCGACTACCTGACACACGGGAAGCTCTGGTACATCGTGTTCAAGAGCAAGGCCTACGGTTACGTGTTCGGGCTAACCAGGAACTGCATTCTAACGGCCTTCAGCAGGATGGAACTCTCGGAGTTCAAGAACTTCGTTAATACACAGGTCTTCCCCCTGATCACCTAGATTGCTGAAGATAGTCCCCGGCGAAGCGGCCCTAGTCTTCTCCAGCGCCGGTGGCAGCACCCTGCTAATCTCGGACCTTCACCTCGGGCTCGAGAAGGAGATGGCGAAGAAGGGTTTCAGCCTCCCGGCGTACTCGGTGAAGATGGTGGAGAGGGTGAAAGACACAGCCGAAAAGTACGGTACGAACAGGCTCGCTGTGCTGGGGGACGTCAAACACACGGTGGGGAAGGTCGAGGACATCGACTGGGGGGTCGTCCCCTGGTTCTTCGACACAATGCTCGACCTCTTCGAGGCGGTTGATGTGGTCCCCGGGAACCATGACGGGAACATCAGGACAGTTCTGCCGCAGAGGGTGACACTCCACACGTCCCAGGGGATGGTGCTTGGTCAGGGCCCGGGGAGAATCGGGGTGGCCCACGGCCACGCCTGGCCCTCGGAAGAAGCAATCGCCACCAAGAACCTGGTCATAGGTCACTCCCACTTCACCTACGAGATGCGCGACTCCTTCGGCGCTAGGACGAGGGAGGCTGTCTGGGTGAGAGCCGAATACGACGTGGCCGAGCTGATGGAAGGGGCGGGGTACGAGTCGGGGGCGAAGGGAAAGGGGAGGCTCACGGTGATGCCTCCCTTCAATCGCCTCGTGGGCGGGCAGCCAATAAACAGGAGCAGGTCGTTTCAGTTCGGTCCGGTGTTGTCCTCGAGGTCGGTGAGCCTGGATGACGCGGACATCTTCCTCACGGACGGTACGAGGGTCACCTAGGCTGCTTTCACTTCTCTATGGCGCCGGTCACGAGGCGCTCGAGGGAGGCTTCTCCGACCGCCCCGATCACCGCGTCCATCGGCTGGCCATTCTTGAAGATCATGAACGTGGGGATGGAGAAGACCTCGTAGCGGGACGAGATGTTCATCTCCTCGTCGACGTTCACCTTTCCAAATAGGACCCTGTCGGAGTACTTCGCCGCGAGTTTCTCCACCACGGGCTCCATCACCCTGCAGGGGCCGCACCAGGTCGCCCAGAAGTCCACGAACATAGGCCTCCCTGACGAACTGAGCCTGTCGAAGTTCGCGTCCGTCAGCCTAACGGTCGAATCTTGATGTCTTGACGTCTCCATTTCGAATCCAATCAAGAGGGTCTACGATGCGTATTTAAAATTGGATGGCGTCCGTCAAATTGACTTGGCCGGAGAGACGTTCGCGAAACTCGTCAAGAACCTAGTCCCTCACGAGCCACCCCAGACGGGGCTGAGGTTCGCGTCGGTCGCATTGATCGTCAGAGACAGGCAGCTCCCGAGTGTTCTCCTCATCAAGAGGGCCGAGAGGTCGGGAGACCCGTGGTCAGGCCAGGTGGCCTTCCCTGGGGGCAAGATGCAGGGGGGCGACAGGACAGTGCGGCACACCGCTGTCCGGGAGACGATGGAGGAGGTGGGAATCGACCTCAGTAGCTCGGCGGAATTCCTTGGGTATGGAGTAATGTCGACGACACACACCGGGACCATGGACGTGGTTCCGTCTGCGTTCGAGCTGAAGGAGAGCGTCGAGGTACGCCCGAACGCGGAAGTCGCCTCGTTCCGCTGGGTTGGGCTCGATGAGCTCCTGGCCCCATCGGCGAGGTCGACCTATGCGCTCAACCGCGAAGGAAGGGAAGTCGACATGCCGGCGTACGTGGTCGGGGACTACGTGGTATGGGGTCTCACCTACAGAATCCTCAGCTCGTGTCTCGACGTCGTTAACCAAACGTAGAGAGGATGGCACAGGGCCAGGGTTTACTTTTCGATGAAATCGCGGATTGCCCTGAGCGTATGGGGATTCTCTCTGAGGTACTCGGCCAGTCTTTCGAACCGTCTGAGCGTGCTTGGATGGACGTGGTGCTCTATCCCTTCGGTGTCTATGTAGGCTGTCTGATCATCGACCCCAAGCATGGAGATGAGCTCGGAAATCACCTGATGCCTCTTTATCACGGACCTCGCTATCCTCTCACCTGAGGGCGTCAGCCGCATGCCCCTGTACTTCTTGTGCTCGAGGTATCCCTTGTTCGCCAGGTTTCTGACCATGTTCGAAACCGTCGGAGGCTTGACGGCCAGCCTCTCCGAGATATCCGCGGCACTCACATAGCCCTTCTCTTCGTTGAGGTTGTAGATCGCCTCCAGGTAGTCCTCCACGCGGGAGACGTCCTTTTTTGACTGCAGGACCGTTGCCATCGGGCCGCTCGCAGCGAGAAGCGACCCGAGGCGATAAAAGGCTTCCCTGAGACAGGGACCGAACAGTTTGGCCTTAAAAGCGATGTAAGAGCGACAAACCAATGTTTTGTGCGTCTAACCTAGGTACGGCTACCAGCGGCAAGATGGTGCATCATGAGAGCGGCCTCGGTTCGCGAGTTCGTCGGCTACCTCGGTCCGGCCCTCATAGTGAGCATGGCCTACATGGACCCAGGGAACTACGGGACTGCCATCCAGAGTGGTGCGCTCTTCGAGAACGGACTGGTGTGGACGGTCTGGCTGGCGAGCCTCATGGCCATGGAGCTGCAGTACCTGTCTGGCAAGCTCGGCATCGCTACTGGAAGAAGCCTCCCTGAGCTGTTGAGGGAATCAATCAAATCCCGCTCCGGCAGATTCGCCTACTGGCTTGCGGCAGAGGGGGCAGCCGCGGCGACCGACCTTGCGGAGTACCTCGGAACGGTGCTGGCCCTAAACATCCTGTTCGGGATTCCCCTGCTCTACGCCGCGGTGTTCGGCGCAATGGACGTCCTCATCATCCTCGCATTCGCGACTAGAAGGTTCAGAGTCATCGAATACCTGTTCATGCTCTTTGTGTCAATAATCAGCATCGGCTTCCTCTACGAGACCTTCACATTCGGACCGAAATTCTCGGACATCGTCGAGCACACCTTCGTCCCTACGCTCAACAACGGCAACATCCCGTTCGTGGTCGGGATTGTGGGTGCCACAGTGATGCCTCACGCCCTCTTCGTCCACTCCTATCTAACGAAGAACAAATTGACCTCTGGAACGGTCGAAGAGAAGAGGCGCCTCAGGCGACTCCATCTGTCGGAGTGCGTAATCACGCTCGGCATTGCAGCCCTCGTGAACGTAGCGATACTCGTCGCTGCCGGTAAAGTTCTCTACCCTCTTTACGGGGGTGCCGGGAACGCGGACGTCAACTCTCTAACGGTCAACAGTGCCGCGGGCATAATGGGGGCCCTGTATGGGCCGCTTTCGGCAGTCATATTTGGGGTCACCCTCCTCTCGTCCGGTCTCGCATCCTCCACTACCGGAACGCTCGCCGGCCAGGCCATAATGGAAGGCATGCTGGGGACCAAGGTTAACGTCTACATCAGACGGCTTGTTACCCGGGTCATCAACGTGTTTCCTACGGTGACTGCGATCCTCCTTGGATTGAGCCCGCTGTCTCTGCTGGTGTACAGTCAGGTGGTCCTTAGCGTCATGATCCCACTCCCGATGATACCTCTGCTGTACTACACGTCGAAGAGGGGGTACATGGGGGAGTTGGTAAACAGAAAGGCGACGACGTTCGTCGCAATCGTCATAGCGGGTGTCATAATCACCCTGAACGGTTACCTACTTCTCAGCCTTTGAGCCCGTCTCCAAGGAAGCCCTGAGCCTCCCCATCTCCCCCAGCTCGAAGGGGAACACGACCCATTCCGAGACCTCCTCGAGATAGTAGTCCGGCTGGGTCCTGCTCCAAGGCTTCTTGAACAGAACCGCGGTCTCCAGGGTCTTGGGCTTCTGCCCCGACAAGAAGCCCATCATCAGGGTCATCGTATCTCCCTGGTCCACAAGATCGTCGACCAGCAGGATGTCCTTCCCTTGGATCGCCTCCGTTAGGGTCGACAGTATCTTCGGAGGGGCCCGCTTGCCAATGTCGCTGTATGACTTTACGTTAACGAAGTCGACCTTCACGTTGAGGTGGTCGGAGACGACCATGGCGACGGGTATACCGCCCCTGGCGATGCCGACGACAAGGTCGTACTTCTTCCCCTTGGCACGGACCTTCTCTGCGAGAGCCTCCGCTAGGTTGCCGTACTCGGGCCAGCTTATGTACCTGAAGTTGGGCATCGGTTCTGGCCAGCCCGCTGAGCGTAGATAACTCTTCGAAGCCAACCTGGGCATAAACTGGGCCGGGACGGATTCGAACCGTCGACCGTGGCGCGCCTTGCGTTTCGCCGTGTAAAGGCGATGTCCTAACCGTGCTAGACTACCGGCCCGAAACCCGCGCGAGGGGTGACCGGTAATAAGCATTGGAGGACTTTCATCCCGCCGAATCAGATTTAACGTCCCCCCGGCGGCTGAAGCGCCAGAGGAGCGGTTGAAGCAAGCAGGTAAGATAGTCGCGGTCAGGGCGAGGCAGGTTCTGGACTCGAGGGGGAACCCCACGGTGGAAGCCGAGGTCACGACGGACGCTTCAGTCGGCCGGGCGAGCGTCCCATCCGGCGCATCGAAGGGGAAGCTGGAGGCGCTCGAGCTAAGGGACGGGGACCGGAAGCGGTTCCATGGGAAAGGGGTGTCCAAGGCGGTAGCGAACGTGAACAAGGTGATCGGGCCCAAGCTCCGGGCATTCGAGTGCTCTGACCAGGGAAAGATTGACCGATTGATGATTTCCCTGGACGGGACGCGGAACAAGAGCAGGCTTGGGGCGAACGCGATACTGGCGGTCTCGATGGCCTCGGCCTGGGCGGCTGCCAACGCGAAGTCGGTCAGCCTCTTCCGCCAGCTGAAGGCGTCGCCAAGCTACACCCTCCCCGTTCCCATGATGAATGTCATCAACGGAGGTGAGCACGCCGGGAACGACCTCGCCATACAGGAGTTCCTGATCGAGCCCGTCGGGGCCAGCTGCTGTACCGAGGCCGTCAGGATGGGGGTAGAGGTGTACCAGTCACTCAAGCAGGTCCTCGCCGAGAAGTATGGAAGAGGCGCGATCAACGTCGGCGACGAGGGAGGGTTCGCTCCGCCCCTGAAGAAGACGAGGGACGCGCTAGAAGCCATCCGACACGCAATCATGGTTGCGGGATATGCCGAGAGGGACGTAAGAATGGGAATCGACGCGGCTTCTTCGACCTTCTACGACGCGAAGGCGGAGACCTATTCATTGGACGGGAGGAAGTTCGACTGGCCGAGGCTTGAGGACTTCTACTCTACCCTGAAGGACGAGTATGGCCTGCTCACCCTCGAAGATCCCTTCGAAGAGGAGTCGTTCGACTCCTTCGCGTCCATCACGCGTCGCATCGGGAGGAATACTGCGATAATCGGGGACGACATCTACGTCACCAACGTGTCCCTCATCAAAAAGGGGATCAGAGCGAAGGCGACAAACGCCGTGCTCATCAAGCTGAACCAGATAGGCACGGTAACGGAGACACAAAGGGCGATCGAGGTGTGCATGGGCGCGAAGTGGGACGCCGTGGTGTCACACCGCTCGGGGGAGACAGGCGACCCCTTCATCGCTCATCTCGCGACTGCTTACGGCGCCTCTTTCATCAAGACGGGGGCACCGGCAAGGGGAGAGAGGGTGGCGAAGTACAACGAACTCACGAGGATTGATGAAGAGCTGGGTTCACGAGCAAGGTTCGCCGGCAGACGGTTTCGCTAAGGACCAGTCTTGAGGTCGCAATCTGCCTAAGGAGCAATCGCAACGACTTGCGAACCATGGGGGAGAGGGCTCCAGGCGTCAGGGGAGGACCCTTTTCGCCTGGATGGATTGTTTGGGAATGCTTTGGCTTGAGACCTCTCGGCTGCAGAGAAAAGGCGCGGGGGGTGGGATTCGAACCCACGAGTCCCGTGAGAGACACAGGCTTAGCAAGCGTGCGCCCTTGCGGCTGCGCCTTACCAGGCTCCCCGTCTGCTAGGACTCTAGGCTACCCCCGCTCGAACGCCGAGCCGATTTGCGACTGTTAAAAATGTAAGCGGCGGCAGGCCCCCCGGAGTTCACCATCACTCCCCGCCCCCATCTCATCAGACAGGGAATCCCCCACGTAGACGAAGCAGCGTGGCCACGTTACCATAGGGCTGCTCCCTCCCGGACCTCGCCCGATTCGGCAATCAAGAGTCAGGCCCTCTCCTTCGAGAGGGCTGCCCCTCATGACCGCCCACCTCGGCGTGAGTTCGTCTCCCCCATCCGGTGCGGGTGACGAGGAAGGTGGCTTTACCCGGAGGTTGCTGGCCTCTGCATGAAGCCGGTTTCAGCACTCTGGGATACGGCTACCATCCCGGCCCTACCCGCCGCCAGCGGTTCGCGGGTTTCTCTGTGTATTTACGTGCTCTTCCACTTCCGCCTTCATCCTGCACACGCTGCAGAGGCCGTTGGACGATGGCTTGCCGCAGCTCTTGCAGGGCAACAGTCCCCTTTCGGTGCCACGCCCAAAACGGGATATCACATCCAGGCTCGACCTGAGGAGCACGTTCTTGATGCCGGGGTGGTTCGCCTCCATCATGTTGAGGTAGTCGCGGACCTCGCTCCTCAATCCCTCGTGCATGTACGGGCAGCTCACGCTCTGGAAGGGGATGCCGGCCTGGAACGCGTAGAGCGCTACCTCCTCCTCGTAGATCTCCATGAATGGCTTGACCCTCCTCATGGGGAACGAGTCGTCGACGTATAATGGGTCGAGCCACCCAAGGCGGGCGACGTCGCCGTGCATCAGGTTCATCATGAAGGTCTGTACACAGTCGTCGAGGTTGTGGGCAGTTGCCACGACGGTCGCACGCGCCATGGCCGCAGCCTCGTCTATGGCCCTCCGCCTGAAAACGCCACAGAAGCTGCAGGAAGAGACTGGTCGTTCCTCCTTCCAGTCGAGCGCCTCGTCCAGGGAGAACCCGAAGAGATCCTTGTAGGAGACCACCACGTGCTCCACGTCGAGCTCCTCTGCGAGCGTCCGGGCGTGTTCGAGCGCCTCGTCCCTGTAACCTGCCACCCCCTCGTCCACGGAAATGGCCACGATTTCGTTTCGCCTGGGAAGGTAGAGCTCGCCGAGCACCTTGAGTAGAGACAGGCTGTCCTTCCCGCCGGAAACAGCAACGGCGATGCGGTCGTGAGGTCCAAGCATCTTGTACTTCGAAACCGTCCTCCGCGTCTTGTCCGAGATCGAGTCCTTGAAGCATTTGACGCACAGGGTTTCGCCGGAGTACCTCCTGGTGTAGAAGGGCTTCGCTCCGCACATCGAGCAGCCAGACATATGAGGAAACCTGGCTACCTCAGCTATTAATTCTCAACCCTTAAAGCGACAACTAGTCCGGCAACTCCGAATTGGAGCCTGAGGAGAAGCCGAAGAAATTCGAGTTCATCTACGGACTGATAATGATCAGGACCACCCGATTCACCTCCATGATGGACAGGATGGGACGCAACAGGATCACGAAGCCTCTCGCCTGGTTTATGCTCTACATTCTACCCATCGCCGCTGGAATCGGCTTCTTCATCTTCCTTACAGAGTTCGTGATCCTCTTCTCGCCGCAGGCACACGCCGTTGGGACCGCGGTGAGGAACATATCCCCGCTCGCGTATCTGGGAATCCCTGGAATCAATCCCTACATCCCTCTGCTGGACGGATGGGCAGCCCTGATAGTGGCCATGATCGTGCACGAGGGTGCACATGGTGTAGTGGCCAGGAGCCTCGGCTACCCCGTGAAGTCTTCTGGACTCCTTCTCTTCCTCATCCTCCCCATCGGAGCGTTTGTGGAGGTGGACGAAAAGGCACTGAAGGCAGCACCGGCGCGCGACTCCCTGAGAATTCTGGCGGCGGGCGCAGGGGTGAATTTCGTCGCAGGAGTCGTCTTCCTCATCCTACTGTCGAACGTAGTCTCGGTCATGACGCCGGTAGCCAACGGGATCGCCATAGACCAAGTGAACGTAGGATCCCCGGCGGCGGTGGCTGGTCTACAGCACGGAGACTTCCTCCTTGCTGTCAATAACATCCCCTACAACGACTCATCGAAGCTCAACAGCGCGCCATGGTATCGTCCTGGAGAGGTCGTCAACTTGACGGTGTACGAACAGGGGAAGACGGTCCAAATCCCCGACCTAACTCTCGCGACCAACCCTAACAACAAGTCGCTTGGCTTTATCGGGATAACCAGCCTTACCCTCTCTGACCTCAGGGGGAGGGTGTCGAGCTACGCCGATGCTTTCTTCAGCCAGCCCATCACATACTTCTGCATCCCTGCCTTCCCTAGATGCCAAGACATTGCCCCCTTCTCCGATGAGCTGTCCGTGTTCTACACCTCAGGGTATGGGTCCTCCCTTGTGCCCCTGACGAACCTTCTGTACTGGATGTTCTTCCTCAACCTGAACCTGGCCATATTCAACGCGATGCCGATCTACCCCCTCGACGGAGGGCAGGCGTTCGAAGCAGGCGTCAGGGGGATTTCGAAGGGGAGGCTGAGCGAGAAGGTGGTCTCCAGAATAGTCACAGCAGCTACCTTGGTGACGATCATGATCGTGGCGAGCCTCCCCCTGGCAGCCTACCTGAACCTAATCTGAAAGCGTCCATTGCCCGTTAAATATCAGAACTGGCTCTGGCATCGTTGCTCGACATTCAGCCTCCCCCCGGAACTGAGAACCTCATTCAGCAGTTCGCCCAGCAGTTCACTTCGGCGGTGACTCTTCTGCTCTCCACGTTGGACTCGACGGTTGTGGATGTGTCGAGGGTCGCGTACGTCTCGCTAGTCATGGTCGGCCTGCTTCTCTACTACACCCACATGGAGCGGCGCCTGGGAAAGGACCTGATCAAGGGCGGGGTCGTCCTGGCAATACTGTCCGAGTTCGTCTTCCCCGTGCTGACTAAGCTCTAATCACGTAGCGAAGGAGGGCAACGATGCCCCCAAACGAGGAGACCTGCTTCCCGAATTCCATGGAGGAGTCGGCGAGGTACACCGAGCCGCCCCTCGCCTGGATGGCGTTAAGGGTCTCTACGAGTTGTTCCTCATCTACGCCTGCCGAGAAGACGTCGTCTGACACCACGCAAGACTCCACAGCGCCGGAAACGGCAGCAGAATCTACTCTCGGAAGCGAGTAGGCGACCCTGGGGTCACCAGTTGATATCCTCCTCACCACCTCCGCCACCAGTTTCTGCATCTCGACGACCAGGGAGTCTCTTGCCAGCGCTTCGAAGGATTGGACCTTGATCATGGCCCTGACCCCGTCTCCCCCCGTCAGGTCGAGGCCCTCGATGATGCTGATGGGTTGAGACTTCTGGTGTTCCCTGATCTGGTTGGCAATGCTGTTCTTGAAATTCCCGGGGCCTGCGACCACGACGTGGTCTGCTTCGCGACAAAGCTGCGATACCACCTCGGCGACCTTCGAGATGTAGGGCTTCGGACTCTGCTCGTCCCCCATCTTGCCGCCCAGTCCCGACTCCACGGTCGTCACGAAAGTCAGGTGAGAGCCGCTGAGGGTCCCGACCCCAGCCTCCCTTCTGTCGGCGGCAACGAGAATGAAACGCGATGCGGTGCGCCTCGCGGGGCGAACGAGGCGAATGTCGAGGGGGGTCCACTCCCGTTTCCTAAGGGTGAAGGAGTGACCGGGCGAGAGGGTGACTGAATGAGAACCTGCTTTCGTAATGCTTTCGTCGCTCGCTTCTACTATGCTCCCTCTGACGCGTATCCTCTCGATGCTACTGTCGAGGTGAACCTGGTCCACTGCCAGCGCTACGGTCACCTTCACCCTCTCCCCCTTGTCGGGGCGCGAGAATTCGTCCTCCTTCTTGACGACCCGCGAACTACGGGTGACGAGGACGTCACCCTTCGAAATCAGGCGCCTGAGGGTCCAGAGGTCTTCGGCAGATTCGATAGTCAGTGAGCAGAAACCGTGCTTGGGGTTAAACTCGTTTACAATCAACGGACCAAGCTATTCGAGACCGAGGTCTCTGAAGGTTCCGATTCTTACGTCGCCGGGGATCTCGCTCAGCTCGCCGGTCCGATGGCCGATGATCCCCTTGACACCCACCTTGGCGGCAGACTCCACGAGCCGCTGCGTGACTATCCCGTCGAAGATTAGGTACTCGGCTCCGCTTGTCGCTTCCATCTTCTGGACCAGCTCGCTGATAGGAACCCTTCCTATCTCCTGAAGGCTCTGGTCGAGGAGGACTGCCTCGAGGGTTCCGTTTAGGCTCGCGTACAACTCCTTGGTCTTCATTACTACGGGTTCGTCCGCCTCCTCCGGCGCCTTGGGTGCTGCCTTTTCGGTGGCCCTCTCCCTGCGCGACGGTGCGGGAGCTTCCGCCTTCAGCATGTTCAGCACGTCGATCGGTGTGAGGTCTTCCACTTCTTTGCCAGTCGGGGCCCTTAGGACCTTCTCGACCCTGACCACCTGTGCGAGTTCCTTCTCGATGAGGTCCCCTCCCCTGTCGCCGTCTAGTACCGCGATCAGCCGCTTCTTCTTGCCGAGTTCGATTATCGAGTCCGGCACGCTGGTACCTTCGAGGGCTACGACGTTCTCAATCCCTGCCCTGAGGAAGAGCACGACGTCCGCCCTCCCCTCGACGAGGTAGACCAATTCTGATGAGTAGACACCTGGACCAGCCGGGAGGTTCTCCATGCCATAGTTGATTACCTTGGCCCTCTTAGTGGACTCGGTCACGTCCTTGAGGAGATTCTCGCCCTCGCTCGAGGTCTTGGAGCTCCAGTCCCTCACGATGAGCTTCGCTCTGTCGACTATCTGCTTGCGCTTGACCGCCCTTACGTCCTCGATGTTTCCGACCGTAAACCGGGCGCTACAGGGACCAACTTTGTCGACGCTCTCCACCGCGGCCGCGATGAGCGCGGCTGTGCCTATGTCGGTGGACATCGGGATAATCACTTCCCCCCTGGTCTTGTCGTTCTTTGACTCCAGGTTAATCTCGATCCTGCCGACCTTCCAGCTTTTCTGAAGCTCGTTGAGGTTCATCTCGGGACCGAAGAGGCCTTCGGTCTGCCCGAAAATCGCCCCGATTACGTCGGCCCTCTCAACGACTCCGTCTACTTCAAACTTTAGTTTTACTAGATACTTTACTATACCTGAATCTGGCAATCCCATTCACTCCTTTCATTTCTCTTTCACTCGTGCTTAACGGTGTTAATCGTTAATTGATTTCTTGCGAAAATTGTCGAGGATATAAACCTCTTGTTTTGGGTTCTGCACATTCCGTGTCCGCGTTTCATGTGGGGAATCAGGACGCCCCTAGAGAGAGGATCCTGCCTCATTCGAGGGGGTGGGGAGCGACGGAATGACGCCCATTCAGAATGGAGGGCTAGGCTCTCGTGCCCTTGGTGAATTGAATCTCTATCCTTCGAAACGCGCGAACCTTGAGAGGTTCTCGACGTGCAAGAAGACGCCGTGAGAAGCGTTCTTCAGCCTCTGGCGCTCTCGGAGCGAAGTCTTCAAGCCGTCGTGGGAGAGGCGCTTGATGTACCTCGCCGCGAGTACTGCACCCTCGCGGTCCAGATCCGTTAGGATGACGACCTTCCTGTTCTCGTCGAAGACGGACTTTCCCTTCCTTACAACGGACGATACCGTGACAACTCTCCCCACGCAGCCCAGCCTCCTGAGAGCAAGGACGTCGCGCGGCCCCTCGACAAGAACAGACCAACCTTCTTCGGACATGTGGTTCAGGTCCCTGACGAACGCCCCGAGGAATTCCCTGAACTCGTCGTACGTCTTTGGCTTCTTGTGGAGCAACTTGCTCGCTCTCTTTGTGATTGTTGCCCGTCTCTGACAGCCCGGATCATGTCCCAGCTTTCAGCGGGGATCATCACCTAGCCTCTTCAACGGGCAAACGGTTTCCGTCTGTCGCGCGACTGGGTAAACCATCCGCTCATCAAAGCGTTTCCGCCTTCGCAGGTGGCCGTTTGGCGCGCTTTGGAACGAAAGCCGTCTGGCTTTGGTAAGTCCCGGCGCTATTTTAGGCGTTCGTGGAGTGCCGAGAGATCTATTTCGAAGCCTGCCACGGGCACCCCCAGTCCGAAGGCGTCGATGGCTCCTGGCTTCACCTCTCCCACGTGACCGAGGTTCGCACCCATGACGGTCACCCTTGCGCACCTGCCTGCCACGAAGGCCCAGTGCTGGTCTGGTTCCGTAGTGGCTTCTTTCCCTGTGAAGACGCGACAGAAGGACTCGAGGAACATCTTCGCCTCCGTGTAGGATGCCTGGGAGTGGGCCACGAGGGATCCGAGGCGCCAGGACTCGGACACCCTCCCTTCTGACCTCGCGTACACCCTGCCGATTTCGAAGATCCTTTGAGGGTAGTCAGACTTGACATTCCCCGAGAGCGTGGCCATCAGTCCTGGGATCAGTGAGTCCCTGAGGACCGAATGCTCGATGCTCTTTGGGTTCAGCACCACAATCTTATCGGCGGACGGCCTCTGGAAAAGGGTGTAGAGGGGTCTTTCGTCCGTGAGTTCGAAGGTCATCAGCTCTGTCATCCCTGCGCCTGCCATAACCGTGGAAATCGAGTCCATGTAGTCCTCGAAGGGATTGAAGGAACCGGCCTGCCCACTCGGGGGGTAGATCGGTTCTATCCTGTCGATGCCGTACCCGAGGGCCACCTCCTCTGCGATGTCAACCGGGTGGAGGAGGTCGACGCGGTATCTCGGCCCAAGTGCCTTCGTCCCCCTCACGCCTAGGCGGCTCCTGGCTAGGAACTTCGAGATGTCTGCAGGGCTCAGGTCCAGCCCCAGGACGGACCTCACGAGCCGTCGGTCGATAGGGAGCTCCACAGGCGACAGGTCGGGGGTGGTCCTAGGCTTGCCGGGGTAACGTATGGACACGGTCCCAAGCTTTCCCCCTGCCGCTGCGAGAGTTGTAGCCACAACCGCGAGGACGTCGTCACAGGCCTTCCTGTCCGTCCCCGTGACGTCGATGAACATGTTCCTTGTTCTCGTCGTGACCCGTGTAGCGTCACCATTGATGATTGGAGGGAAGGACAGGACAACCCCCTCCGAGTCGAAAATGATCGGATAGAGCCTGCTCCCTGCGAGAGCGCCACCGTAGACCTTGCCTTCGTCGGTGTCAGAAAGGATCGAACTCACACTGACGGGACCCCTCCCCCCGAGGGGCGTGAATTCGAACGAGGAGTCGACGGCACGGTAGGAGAAGGGAGGCTTCACGGCGTCCGAGTCGTGCAGCCCTATGGCGACCACCTTCCGCCTCCTCCCAAGCCCGTTGTGGAGGTCCTCCTGCAGGGAGATGATCTGACGGATCCCTTCGTCGTCCAGCTCGAGCCCTCTCACTGTCGCACACGCTATGAACGGCCTGACGGTCTTCAGTCTTCTGTCGAAAGCCACCGAGATGCCCGAAGGCACGGTGTGAAACCTGGGGAGACCCACCTCGTTCCCGAGGAGCCCGCGAAGTGCCCTGGCGATTCCGAAGTCCGTGCCGAAGTCGGGCCTGTTGGGGCTGTACTCGACACGGACGGAGTTGCCGTCGACTCCTTCTATATCGAGGCCGATAAAGGGGAGGCGGTTCAAGATTCTGTCCCTTTCCGCCCCGACCATCTTTGAGAAGCGGGTGATGTCTATCCTAACTACTGGCAAGCTCTCTCCTGCTCCGCAGCCACGAAAGGTCCTCTCCGTAGAGGTCCCTCATGTCATCAAGACCGTATCGCATCAGCATCAGCCTCTCCACTCCGGGCCCCCAGGCAAGGACTGGCACCCTTACGCCCAGAGGTACTGTGACTTCGGGCCTGAAGACCCCCGACCCGCTGAGCTCTATCCATGACTTCGTGGCTTTCGAGTACCCCACCACCTCGAGGGAGGGCTCTGTGTAGGGGAAGTAGGTAGGCCAGAGCTTCACGTCGTTCATCCCGAGCTTTCTGTAAAACTCTTTCAGGAATCCCATCAGGTGCCTGACGTTCAGCCCTTTCCCAACCATGATCCCGTCCATGTGGTGGAATTCAGCAAGATGCTTGTAGTCGAGGTTCTCGTTTCTGTAGACCTTGGAGACTGCGAACACCCTCGCGTCCTCCTCCTTGGACTCCGAAAGGGCCTTCACGGTGAGCACGGTGTTGTGGGTCCTCAGGACTAGTCTCCTCGCCTCCTCAATCCGCCAGCTGTACCCCCATCCCCGGCTCCCCGTCTTCCAGCCGTGTTCGTGAGTCGAGGCAACATTGGCGACGACGCCCGTCCGGGTGAGCTTGGTGTCGGAGAGCCCTGCGAGGTAGAAGGTGTCCTGCATCTCCCTTCCCGGATGATCTTGAGGGATGAAGAGCGCGTCGAAGTTCCAGAAGGCAGGATAGACACTGTCACCGTGGAGCTCAGTGAACCCCATGGAGATGTAGACTTCCCTAATCTCCCTGATGAAATCCCTCACGGGGTGCCTCCTGCCCGGGAAGAACACCGGCGCCTTCGCTTCGACGTCCAGAGCGCGGAGCTCCTTTGTCCGCCAGGCACCCGACGCAATCATCTCCGGCGTGAGTCTGTCAACGAGCCCTGGCTCTACCGAGGCAGACGTGGCCTGCCTTCCGGCTTCGGTTATTGTTACAGAGGTAGTCCGCGTCTCTACGCGCCTCAGGACCCCCCGCCTGAGCAGATCGGCCGCGAGCCCAGCCTGGTCCGCGGTCAGGTCTCCCTCTCCCCTGCCCTCCTTCACTGAGTCGAGCAGGGACCTGAGTGCTTCGGGCCCGCGGGAGTCTGCCAGGCGAACGACAGCCGGCGCCTTCCCCTCGACCAGTATCCAGCCGGCGCCTCTCGCCCTGCCGAAAGCAGCCGAGAACTCCTCGGCGGATTCGAACGCGGACCTGAGCTGTTCCATGGTCGGGGGGAGAGGCGATTCGGCGACCCTCGTGACCAGGGCGAGTTCCGGCGGGTCCCTCACTAACTCGAGCCTGCTCCGCCTGGAGTCGTCGATGGTGACCAACCCCTTCGACAGGAGCCACTGGAGAGCCCTCCTTGCCTGATCCTCCTGGACGGCCGAGGCTGAAATTAGGGACTCAAAGGGGAGGGAGCCCGCAGGGGCGAGCGCGGCGAGTATCTTCCTTTCAAGTGGGTGGAGGGAGCTTGACATTCCTCACACTATTTCCCGGTGGACGTAAGATAGTCCCTGCTCCTCGCAAGCAGCTCCGTGGCATCCTTCATCATCGAATCGCGCCTTTTGCGGTGGCCCTCGAGGAACGCCCTTACGAGGCCCGTTGCCTCCTGCTTGCATTCGCCGCAGAGCCGAATTCCGTGGGCGCACTCCTCGTGGACCCTGTGCACGTGCTCGTCGTCCTTCGCGAAATGGAACTTGTAAAGATCGAAAACGGGGCAGATGTCGGGGCGGCCTCCCAGCCTGCGCTGCTCTTCCACTGTGTCCCTCCCCCCGGTGAAGGCAGTGGAGATCTTGTGAGCAGCGTCCCTCGGCAGATCGTCGAGCTTGAGGAGCGACCCTTCTGTCCTCTTCGACATCTTGTCTGACCCGCTGAGGCTGAGCATGAGCCTGTGATAGACAGAGGACGGGGGTATGAAGCCGTACTCGTCTCGGTATCTGGCTGCGAGGTCCCTTGCGAGCCTGATGTGTGGGTCCTGGTCGGCCCCAACGGGCACAAGCACCGGCTTCGGACCTCCGAGTTCGGGAAGCTGCGGCATCAGTATGTCGCCTGCCTGGAAGAGTGCCGCCATGTAAAGCCCGATCTGCCTCTCTCCATAGATGGCCCTGAGCATGTTGTTTGTCACCCCCTTGGAGAACACGATTCCAAGGCGCATCACCCTCAGCTCCTCGCTCTGGAGGTACACCACTGCCCTGTCGGGGTCGAGGCCAAGAGCAAGGATGTCGGCAACGTTCCGAGTGGCGATTTTGGAGGTCTCTTCGAATGAGAGACCGTTGTCCGCGTAGGCCTCCACGTCAGCGACGGCGTAGAAGACCGTCCCTTTCTTGGAAAGCGACTGGAAGTAGACCATGTCGTCTGCAGTCATCTTGGTGCCGAGGTGGAAGTCCCCCGTCGGCTTAATCCCGCTCATTACGGCGTAGGGCTTGTTGTTGTCCACGGCGTCAAGGATGCGCCCCAGGTCCCGTTGGCCGAAGTCGATGCCCCGGCTCAAGTGGGGGCTCGGCCGCTTGAATCGGTGAAGGAGCGGGGCGACGGGCTCTATGCCGAACTCGGACTGGAGCCTAGAGTAATCCTTGACTGTGCTGGTCCCCCAGGGGTCGAGCCTGTCCTTGTCCACACTACTTTCGCCTTCAGGGGTTTGGATATAACTACTCTTTAGGCTGCGCTTCTCTCAGGGGCCACGGCGGCGCCTGACCCTCCCCTTTGCATCGATTTCCCCTCTCCGTATCCGGGTGGAAGAGATAGGCTTCGAGTCCTCGGCCAGGACGAAATCCACGACGACGGTCTCCAACGGGGGATACCCCTTCTCCTTCCTGAGGGCATTGGCAATGCTCACCCTTTTCGCCGTCTCCCTACTGACCACTATGGCTTGAACGTCGGGGGCCGCGATGCCAGGGCCGAAGAAGTCGTCAAGTTTGGCGATGATGTACTTCCTGCCGGGGAATCTATCGTGGATGAGAGCCCGCAGGGCCCTCAGCCGCTCCACATAGCTCTGGTCTGGGTTCTTCCCTTCTTTCCGGGCGAAGGCATCGGAAGTCACGCCTATCACGACGGTGTCTCCCACCCTGAAGCTGCGGGTAAGCAGCGCGACGTGCCCGCTGTGGAGGTGGTCGAACGTCCCTCCAGTGGCGACCATCTTGTACTTCATTGGAGGACCTCGAATTCGCAAATCAGTTGAAATACCACGGACGCGGCCGCTGGGCTCAACGCAATATAGGATTTGTGAGATAGCTTGCCCCCCATCCCCGAGCAGTACAGAAAGGCGGGGACCGTGGTCAAGGAAGTGAAACCGCTCGTCGAGTCGGCGGTCAGGCCCGGGGCGGGGTTCCTCGAAGTGTGCGACCTCGTGAAGAGGGAGGTCGAATCGAGAGGCGGGAGGCTGGCGTTCCCCACGGGCATAGGCGTGAATCAGGTGACGGCTCACTTTGCCCCCCAGGAAGGGGACGAATCGGTCTTCGCCGAGGAAGACCTGGTGAAGGTCGACTTCGGGGTTCACGTCGACGGCTACGTTGCCGACACCTCCGTGACCGTGACCCTCAACCCCGAGTTCAACCTCCTTCTTGAGGCGACCCAGAGGGCACTCGAAGCAGCCATCGCCACCGCCAGGAGGGAGTGGCGGACAGGGGAGATAGGGAGAGTAATCCGCAGGGAAGCAGAGCGTTTCAGCTTCAAGACGATCGAAAACCTGACGGGGCACACCCTGGACAGGTATACCGTCCACGCCGGGAAGAGCATCCCTAACATCTACATGCCTCACATGCAGGATCTCAAGAAGGGGGATGTCTTCGCCATCGAGCCTTTCCTCACCCTCGGAACGGCGGCAGGCTACGTCGTCGACGCTCCGAGCCAGACAATATTCTCGATAGTCGCACGCAAGAAGACGGGCGTCCCCGAGCTCGATGCCTTCGCCGAGAGCGTGTGGGCGGAGAGAAAGACGCTGCCCTTCACGCCCCGTTGGTATGTCGATGAGTTCGGGAAGGGGAAGGTCGCGGAGTTGGTAAGGAAGCTCGTCGTAAAGAGGGTTCTCAGGGCCTACCCCACGCTAGTCGAAGCCTCGGGGAGCCCCGTGGCTCAGTTTGAACACACCATGGCGCTGGACGATGGCGGGCTGGTCGTCCTAACCTGAGGGCTTCGAACCCTCAGCGTAGACCAGGCTGATCTTGGTCTGGTTCCCACACTTCGTGCACTTCGCTCCGTCCTTCGTCACGTAATCGCCGACGGTGAAGGCCCGCTTTGTCTTCTGACTGCATGCTGGGCACTCCTCTATGGTGTAGACCAGGAGCTTCGTCTTCTTGTCTGGCCCGGGCACGGAGCTCATCATTGGGCAACACCCAGGGTATTGCCTATGCCCGCTACGACGACGTCGTCCCCCTCCTTCGTCTTTTCTTCGATGACCCTGTTGAGTACTTGGGATGCCTTGTCGCCGGCTTCGGCGATCTCCTTCCTCATCACGGTTATTGCCTCGAGTATGCTCTGCTTCACGAGTATCGCGTAGAGTGGGACCTTAGCCTTCGTGGCCGCTTCTTCTATCTGGAACTTCTCGACGCCGATTCCACCTATGGCAGCGCCAACCCCTTCGGCTATCTCGCCTGTCTTTTCACCCTCGAGTTTGAGGGCAGCGTCAATCATGACAATGGCGCTAGGCTTGACCCCCATCTCCTCGATTATCTTCATGATGGCTACTCCCGGCTGGCCAACGTAGGCCATGGGCCCGTCCGCCTTCAGGACGTAGAGCTTCCGCCCCTTGTACTCGGAGATGGCAAGGACCGTGTCCTTCGCTATGGCCCGCTTGTCCCTCCCAGCCATGTACTTCGAGACAATCACCGGGCCTATCCCGTCCCCCACGGGCTGACCCAGCTTGAACGAGTCAACGGCATTCAGGAGGGCGTCTGCCTCCTGGATGATCATGGGCATTATCATCTGGAGCTGAAGGAGAGTGATGTAGGAATTTGTCTTCTTGCCGAGGAGGTAGTAGTGGCGGACTATCTTGTGGATCAGGTTGAGAGAGGTTGCCACTTCGAGGAGGTTCTGCGAGATGGAGACCGTGACGGGATTGCTCTGGCCGCCAAGCAGCGCGCCGACTTCAGCCCGCACCCTGTCATTGTTGGTCGTGACGACGTGGTCTATCTTTGGTATGATCCCCGCCGGATCTACGTCGACGGGCATTATTGTAACGTAGTCAAGGAACTGATCGACCCTCTGCGCCGGGTCGTTGGAAGCCTTCCCGACGTTGACGAGGTAGTCGATAGCCTCCTTCCTCGATTTGTCCTTCATCACCTTGAGCTTGTTGAGGCCCCTGCTGATGTCGTTGAGGGCCATGTACGACTGGAGCCTCGCCTGATAGAAGAAGGTCACAAAGAAGAAACCGACCCAGAAAATCAGGAAGATCGTGTTCGAGTTGAGCAGATCAGCAATGCCACCACTGCTACTGCTACTGGAAGACTGTAGTGCACTCGACAGCAGAGTAAACACGGACCCTCAAAAATCGCCATCGCAGGCTCGGACTTAAATCTTCTGTAGTATTGATGCATCTTTTCGCGATATTCGCAAAAAGGCGCCAGCACCTCGGCTTCCCGACTCCTCTCGGAAGTCAGTAACACCGAGGCGACGTGTGGTTTGACTTCTGGGATCGGAACGAGTCCAGGTCGATCCCACACGCTATGGCCGGCTGAAAGGCACCGTTTCGTCTGGGGATTTAACCCTTTTCAAACATCGCCAGTGGGAAGCGACGGTCAGTCGCGAGAAATGCCAATCTCTTGAGGACCCCTGAAACGCCAGTTAGTCTTGGAACCTCCCGAGGCTTTCATCCAGTGAAATGGCCAAGACTCAGCCGTTCTCTCCACCGCTCTCAACGACCAATGCGAAAGGGCTTAAGAAGTCCCTTCGAAGAACGCGAAGCCGTGCAGAAGAGGCTCCTCGACATCCTGGCGTGTCCCATCGACAAACACTACCCGCTGGGGCTTGTGGAACTCGAAGACAGAGGAGACGTCATAGTCGAAGGGATGCTCACCTGTTCTGAGTGTGGCCGCTACTACCCTATCATCGACGAGATTCCCGTAATGCTCCCCGACAACCTGAGGAACAAGAAGGAGGACCTGGGGTTCCTGGAGAAGTGGGGTTCGAAGCTCCCTGACAAGGTCGTCCATGGCGGGAAGCCCTGGAGCCTTTGAGAGCTCAGTGAAAGAAACCCTAAAGCCACCTCTGGGTTGCCCCGAGGCTCGTGGTGGGGGTATAGCCCAGAACCTTGCAATGGGTGAGCAGCTAGGCAGGGCGACAGGCTCCAGTGGTCAAACAAACAATTGTTTGATGACACCGCAGCGTGGATGATTAGGCATTGGAGCTGCAGAAACCTGTAGACCGTCGGTTCAAATCCGACTACCCCCACACAACAACGTTCCAGTGGCACATTCTATACCATCCGTGGGCACGTTCTGTACCAGTGGCGGGCATCCTTGGTCGGCCCACTTCGGATGCGCCCCTCGAAGCAACCTGAATCTCAGCGTTCACTAGCGGCACGGTTTAGCTCAAAATGATCGCTCTCAAACCGTCGATACCATTTGTGCCGGCAGCTGGGTTTATGTAGAGTGGAGGTCTTCTGCTGATGACCTGTGAGCAACGCGAACTTTTCCATTACCAGACTTTCTAATGTGTTGAAGTCCGATTCCCCCCACTCGCCCAGACGGCCTAATATTGGACTTCAGCTTCTCGTCTGGATAGGGGCGGCTGTACTGCTCTGTGTCGCCACCGCTCCCAACTTCCCCTCTCTCGTGAACGAGTCCGTTGGGGACGACTTCGGAAGCCTCTTCGTCTCTATCCCAATCATCGCCCTTCTCATTCTTATTTTCGGCCTGAGGCGGAGGGAATTCGCCGACGCCCTATCGGAAAGAGAGGCTGGATCCAAGCTCCCGATTCGGCTGCTCGGGGCTTCGGGCATCTTTGTTCTCGTGGCGCTGGAGCCGCTCACTGCTCAGAGTCTTGCAGGGTCGGGACTCGCCGTTGTCTCGACTTTCTACTTTACTTCCCTCGCTGTCAGTCCATCGGCATGGCGCTTCATGCTCCCCTACACAATCGTGTATGCGACAGCGGTGGGCGCACCGGCAATCCTCCTCTGGGCCTTCGGAGAGCCGCTCGCCGCCCTTTCGTCTGCCCTTTCGGCCAAGTTCGTCGGAGTCGTTGGCCCGGCCGTCGTGTGGCAGGGCACCCAATTCGAGCTCCTTTCAAAGTCCGGGGAGCTTGTGAGCGGGGTCGTCACTCCAGGCTGTTCGAGTATCACGTCCGTGACGATGTTCATCGGACTGCTTGTTCTTATGCACTTGGACATGAAGAAGGATGCGGAATCGACCGTGAAGCTCGCGGTCGCGGGTGTCCTCGCGTTGACGCTTCTGAACTCAGTTCGGATTCTAATCCTGCTCTGGGTGGGATACGAGTACGGGTCGGGCGCCCTTTGGGGGGTCCACGACTGGCTGGGATACGCGATGTTCCTTGGGTTCTTCCTTGCTGTTCTGCCGGTCTATGCAAGGATGGGGAGGCGGGACTTCCCTTACTCTGTGAATACGGGAACCCCATAAACGCCGTCGTACCCGGGAATGACCCTAACCCTGCCCTCTCTGGAGGCCACAATGGCCTTAGCCACCCTGGTCGGGACCACCCTGGCGAGCTCCTCCACGTCGGTCTCGAGCAGGACGGTAAGCTCGTCCCCGAAGGTCTTGACCAGCCTGTCCTGCAGGGTGATGACCGACTTGGCGTAGAGGCGTTTCACTCCCGTAGCGAAGGATATGACCTCGTACAGTGGGAGAAGGCGTTTGAACGGTGTGGCCCCCCGCGGGACGTAGCCTTCAGGCCTGTCAGCAAGCTCTTCGACTCTTTGGAGGACCCCTACCGTGACTTTCCGTCCGCACTTCGGGCATCTGTTGCCGAGGCGCTTTGCCTCCTCTGGTGGGATCGAGACGCCGCACTTCTTGTGGCCCGAGAAGTGGTACTTGCCGTAAGACGGGTCGACTTCTATGGTGAAGAGGAACTTCGAGGTGTCCTTCCGTCTTATAGCGTTGAAGATGCTCCCGTAGGTCAACCGGGGAAGATCGAAGACGTTCGCTTCCCGGCCGAGCCTCCACGGGTTGGGTGAATGCGCATCAGAATTCGAGACTAGGGCCACATCGTCCAGGGCGGAGAGGCGCCAGTTCATGGCGGGGTCGCTGCTCAGGCCCGTTTCGATGGCGAATATCTTCGAGGTCTGGTCCTGATAGCACTCCTCTAGGGAGTCGAACCCGGACTTGCTCCCGAAGACGGAGAACCATGGTGTCCAGGCGTGCGCAGGTATCACCACAAGAGAGCTCGAAATCCCCGTGATCCCTTCTACGAGTTCTGCCGAACCAATCCCTTTCAGTATGGGTCTCCCGTCCGAAGCTAGGTTGCCGTACTTCGACATGAACTCGTTCGCTTGGGCAACGGTGTCGAGGTCAGGAGCATAGAGGAGGTGGTGCACCTTCCTTACCCTTCCCCCCTGTTCATAGATCGTGGACACCTCGCCAGATAGCATCCAAGTCATGCCCGAATGAGTGAACAGGCCAGTGCTGTCAATGGGCTTGAGCTTGGACCTCAGCTCCCGGTACCACCTAGGGTGAGTGAAGTCTCCTGTGCCCAGGAGGTGGAGCCCCTTTACCCTGGCCCCGGCGGCGAGATGTTCGAGGTCCATCTCTTTGCTAGTGGCCATCGAGTACTTGGAGTGAAGCTGAAGGTCCGCGACTAGGCGCATGCGGGCCTCGCCCTTGGTCTGCTTAATTAACGGCGACCGGCGGTGCTGACAGTTTGCCCACCGGAGTCGAGTCAGCGAAGCAGGGAATCATGGGGCCGATCCCCACCCGTGTGCGGCTTCTGATATACACCCAGATTCTGAATACCTTCGGCTTCGGCTACTTTCTGATCTATCTTACCGCCTACCTTGTCGAGGTCAACGTGGTGGATGCCTGGGGGGTTGGCCTGATTTTGGGGGTGGAGACTGTGGTACTTGTTCTGGCAGGGGTTCCCATGGGCATCCTCTCTGACAGGAGAGGGCGGAAGTGGTTTCTGATCTTCGGCAACGCTCTAATTCCCCCGAGCTTGCTAATCTTCTCCCTCACCCATGACTTCTCCTGGTACGTTCTCGCGGCTGCGCTCGCGGGCTTTGCAGAGGCCTGCGCCCTCGGCTCCTGGAACGCTCTGATCGCTGACCAGACAGACCTCTCCAACAGGGACGCCGCCTTTTCTCTCTCGTTCATCGTCAGCAACGTGTCCCTTGCCGCAGGCTTCGCTCTCCCACTCGCCATGCCTGTCCTACAGCCCCTCTTGGGCGTGCAATCCGACCTCATCCACTCGGGGTCACTGTTCGTCCTCGGCCTCCTCAACGTCCCAATCCCTTTCATCGTCTGGCTGCTGCTGAGGGGCTACAGAGAGGCGCCGAGGACTGAAGAGATGCGAGAGATTCCGGGAGAATTGAAGATGCTGTTGAAGTTCGCGGGGTTCAACGGCATAATTGGCCTCGGGGCTGGTTTGATAATCCCCCTGATGGGGACCTGGCTCCTCTACAAGTTCTCGGTCCAAGACACCTACAGCGGACCGTTCCTCGCGGTATCCAGCATGACCATAGCCCTTGTAGCCGTGGCAAGCCCGAGGCTCTCGAAGCGGTACGGCCCATTCAACTCAATCCTGATGACGGCGGGGACCTCTACCGTCTTCATGCTCAGCCTGGCGTTCGTTCCCAATGTGTTCCTAGCCGGGGGCCTCTATCTGATACGGGCGTCTCTGATGAACATGGCATCTCCCCTGATCGACTCCTATCTGATGGGTATCATCCACCCAGGCAGGAGAGGCTTGGGGAGCGCCATAGCAGCCATAGTGTGGAGACTCCCAAACAGTGTGACCACCATTATCGGGGGCTTTGTGCTCTATTCCGGATTCTCAAGTGGGAATGGCTTCCTTTATGACGTTCCGTGGCTCGGTGCATCTGCACTATATGCGGTGGGAATTGGACTCCTGTATGCCACCTTCAGGCACATCAAGCCCCAGGGCTAGGGGTGGGGCATTCGTCTAGGCTGGGACGGCGGTTCTTTCAAAGGTACACCCCCGATGTGGCGAGAGGGCTGCTCGGCTGTCGGCTGGTGAGGGTGGTCGGCGGAAGACGGCTTTCCGGGGTCATAGTTGAGACCGAAGCGTATCGGGGAAGAGGGGACCCCGCGAGTCACGCTTACCCGGGCAGGACGGCAAGGAACGCCGTGATGTTCGGCGAGGCGGGTCACGCATATGTCTATTTTTCCTATGGGTTTCATTACTGTCTAAACGTCACCACCGAAGGCGCAGGGAAGCCTGGGGCCGTGCTGTTCAGAGCATTGGAACCTCTGGAAGGGGCCCTGAAAATGGTCGAGAACAGAGGGGCGAAGGGAGGCGACCACATAGCCGATGGGCCCGGGAAGCTCACTCAAGCTCTCAGAATCGACAAGAGCCTCAATGGAGAGGACCTTGTAGCGTCCCACAGACTCTTCGTCGAATCCGGAGCGAAGCCGGCACGGATCAGAAGGAGTGAAAGGATTGGAATCTCACGCGCAACAGAAAGGAAATGGAGATTCTTCATCGCCAATAACGAGTTCGTTTCTTCGGGATAGCCGTCGATTATCCGCGGACAGAATCCATAACTACGCCGGGACGCGACGCCAGCATCGTGGGGTCGTCGGCTAGTCTGGTCTAGGCTTCAAGCCTTGGGCGGCCGTCCGGGTCACCGCGGGCGGTCAAGGTTCGCTTGAGATCCCCGGTTCAAATCCGGGCGACCCCACATCAGAGTAGCTC
>Ga0335079_10001462_pt1 | contig 26874 bp, 28 predicted proteins | sample Lox_Sample_33_FD_206719 | JGI IMG/M metagenome (GOLD analysis project Ga0335079, IMG submission 206719) | Soil microbial communities from Loxahatchee National Wildlife Refuge, Florida, United States - Lox_Sample_3.3 | ecosystem: Environmental > Terrestrial > Soil > Wetlands | place: USA...
TGTTAGCATGCATAAAGTTCAGAGAGGTGGCGATTGCGGCGGATCGTGCTTGGGGTGGCGGTCTTTTCAGTGGTCAGCGTGATGACAGGTTGGGGAGTTGCGGCGGCTTCGCCGGCGTGCGATGCGATTCGGGCAGAGAAGGCGAAGGTGTACGGCTATCACCTGTCGGAAATGAATGAACAGCAGATTGAGGCGAAAAGCAAAGAGCTGGATGCGTTCTGGAAACAGGCGCAGGCGGCCGGGCCAGAAGGCGTGAGTTGCATTCGGGTGCTGCTGGCGGAAGAGAAGACGGACCACGTGTTTCAGTTCGATGCGGCGCAGATGCTGTTTCCGGCGGACAAGTCTCCGGAGACATTGAAGCTGATTCGCGACGCATTGGTGCAGGCGGATTTTCAGGAGTCGGACCCGGCGAATTATCTGGAACTGGCGGTGGGTTTGAGCCAAGCCGGGGTGGACGTTTCCGCGCTGGGAGCGAAACTGCTGCGGTACCCGAATGCGACGATTCACATTTCGGAGCATTCGCTCGATCTGGATTCGGACACGGCGGCGCTGTTCGTGTTTGGGAGCATGGACCCAGTGCAGGCGAGCAATGCACTGGCTGAATTGTTGAAAGCGCCGGAACCGTTTGTGAGTTCGGCGGCGGCGCACCTGCTGGCGGAAGAGATGACGGAGGAGAGTTTCCGTGCGCTGAGCAAGTGGAGCGGCTTGAACGAAGTGGAGGAAGAGTTCCGGCGGAACGATATTGCGGCCGTCATGAAGTACAAAGCGCCGAATCCGGTGGATTATGCGCATCCAAAATTCACGCGCCAGCAGGTGCTGGAAACGATAGCCGGGCTGCCGCACACTCGGAAAGAGTTTGAGGAGGTGATGGCGACGAAAGGCGCGGCGTTCGATAAGCAGATGCGCGACACGAAGGCGACGCAGCAGCAGATTGCACAGGCGGTGACGGAGAGCCTGCCGATTTACGGCGTGGCGGATCACACCGCGTTCCTGACGAGCGCGATTGCAACGCTGCAGGCGGGGGACTTCGCGACGATCCATGAGGCGAAACGGAAGGCGTTGTACAACGTGTCGGACGAGAGTCTCTCAGAGTATCTGGCGTACACGCAGATTATGATTGGAATGCTGAACCGGCTGGACCTTTATCAGGAGTACCGGAGCCATTAGCCCGCCGCACGCCAAGAGAAGAGAGACTCATCGCGCGAACTGCGCGCGATGGGGCGGTGGTCCTCACTCCGCGGACTCCGTTCGGAATGACGAATCGCGGCTATGAGCGTGCTATCATCACAGCAGAACGCCGTGCGACGAAATTCGGATTGCCCTTCGCTTTCTGCTCTCTCCATTTTCCTGATTCTATTGTTGGCCGTGCCGGGCGCGTTTGGGCAGGGTGTGACTCCGGGCGGCGCAACCGTGACACTGGACGATGCGGTGCAGCAACTGGCGGATCGCGTGGCGGCGATTCCGAACCTGCGCGGGCCGCTGCGCGTGCAGTATTTCCAGGAAGCCGGATTCTCGGCGGAGACCGGCAGGGACTGGCAGGAAACATTCCGCAAGGAACTGGAGAAGTCGCGGCTGAACGTCACGGAAGATGCAGGGGCGAATCTGCTGCGCGTAGGACTGGCGGAGACGCCGACGGAAGTGGTGCTTTCGGCGGGCATGCGGCTGAATGAGAAAGAAGAAGTGCGGTTTGTGACGCTGGCGCGAACGGCATTGGCAATTCCGAGTGTGGCGGTTTCGCCGATCCGCGTGGATCGACAGTTGTTGTATCAAAGCAGCGACCGGATTCTAGATGCGGCCTATCAGGCGGGCAGTGGCGGACAGGACTTGGTGATTCTGGCGAACCTTCCAAACGGGTTGACTGTGTTGCGCCTTGGAAGCGGCGGAGCAGCCAAGCAATCGATACAGCTGAGCGCTGCCGGCGCACGCGCCGAGCGAGCCAACGACGGCCAGTTACTGTTTCAGGGCGAAGATGTATCTGTGGTATTCGCCGGAAGGGGTTGTCACTTCAGCTGGACAGCGACTCAGGATGTGTCCTGCCGTGCGGGAAAGGTTTTGCAGCGTGGTGCTGGCTCTCTTAGATCGGCGTGTGGAGACGGGGCTTGGAAATTAATCGCAGATGGGGCGGACTGGTTCGCGCCGGAGTTGCTGCAGGTGGTGCCGGATGGCGGCGCGAGGAAGGGAAGCACGGCGCTGCTGAGCGACTTTCCGGGGCCGATCTTGAGCGTGAACGTGGGCGGAGAGCAGAAAGCGGATAGTGCGCTGGTGGTGACGCGGAATCTACGGACAGGGAATTATGAAGTGTACAAAATCACATTGGCTTGCGGGAATTAGCGCGCTAGTGGCGGGACTGACGCTCGCGGCGGCACTGAGGGTTGAGGCGACGAAGCGTCCGCGATATGGCGGAACGTTGAGGGTGCAGTTGCGCGCGGCGAGCTTGTCACTGGATCCGCGGGAGTGGGAGGCGGGATCGCTGGCAGCGGCGGACAGCGAGCGGCTGGGTTCGCTGGTGTACGACCGATTGGTGACACTAGATGAATTCGGACGATTTCAGGCAGGGCTGGCGACGGAGTGGTCGCATGACGCAACAGCAAAGAACTGGCAATTCAAGATTCGGGCGGGAGTGAAATTCTCGGATGGAACGGCGCTGACGGGGAAGGATGTGGTGGCGGCGCTGCAGCCGCTGTTGCCCGCGGCACTAACGATCACGAGCGGTGAGGGTGGCGCGACGATTCGCTCGCAACGCGCTGTGCCGGACCTGCTGGAGCAACTAGCCTCGGGACGATACTTTGTATTTCGTGCGCAGGGCGGAAACGCGCCGTTGCTGGGCACGGGGCCGTTTGTGTTGGCGGAGAGTACGCCGCCGACGCCGTCGGAAGCGAATCCATCGGCGCTGAAGCCGGCGCGAATGAAGTTTCGGGCGAATGAGGATTGCTGGGCAGGGCGGCCGTTTCTGGATGCGATCGATGTGACGCTGGGCGATCCACCGTTGCGACAGATTTTGAATTTGCAGGTCGGGCGGGCGGAACTGATCGATATTCCGCCGGACCTGGTGAGGAAGGCGCGTCAGGAAAATTTGCGGGTGTGGAGTTCGCCGCCGGAGACGCTACTGGCGCTGCGGTTTGATGATGCGCAGGCATCGACGAAGGATGCGCGACTGCGGGAGGCTCTGGACCTGGCACTGGACCGGCAGACGATGGCGAACGTGTTGCTACAAAGGCAAGCGCAACCCGCGGCGGGCCTTTTGCCACAGTGGCTCTCGGGATATGCTTTTCTCTTCGGTGATGCGATGAATCTGGAGCGCGCGAAGGAGTTGCGGGCGGCTCTTCCGGCAAACGTGGTGGGAGGAACGGAGCCGTTGCGGATGCGTGTGGATGCGGTAGGGGATTTGATGAAAGTGCTGGGGGAACGCGTGGCGGTGAATGCGCGGCAGGCGAACTTGTCGGTACAACCGGTGCCGCACACGGCGAGTGCCGCGGGCAGGCCTGCGCCGACGACGGGGCTGCATTTGATCGCGTGGCATTATGACTCGCTGTCGCTGCGCGTGGCACTGCAAGAGATAGAGCAATATTTGCACGCGGAAGCGGGAGCGGACAGCGCGAGTGAGCCGACAGATCCCGAAAAACTGTTTGGCGAGGAACTGCGGCTGCTCGAAACGAGGCAATTGCTGCCGCTGGTGGCGTTGCCGGAGTACCTGGGCATGGCTCCGAACGTGAGGAACTGGTCGGTGGCACCTTCCGGGGAGTGGCGTTTGGCGGACGTGTGGCTGGATACGACGGAGAGTACGGCGTCGAACGGAGACGGCAGCGGCGAGCCGAGCGTGGCGCGGGGAGTGCATCCATGAGTTTTCGGAACAAGTTGTTTTTGATTTTCCTGGTGACGGTGCTGGCGTCGGTGTCGCTGGTGGCCTACGGGGTGACGCACTACACGGAGCAGTCGTTCGAGCAGATCGATGCGCAGCGGACGGAAGCCCTGGTGGCGCAGTTCAAAAAGGAGTTTGCGCAGCGCGGGGAGATGGTGGTGCAGCAGGTGGAAAACGTGCTCAACAGCGATCAGACCGTGCGCATGGCGATTGACCTGGCGCGGCCGAATACGGACACCTCGTTGTGGGTACATGACGCGAACGGGACAGCGCAGACGCACAATCTGGAATTCGTGGAGTTTGTGAATTCGGACGGAGTGCTGATTTCGTCGGCGCAGTATCCGGCGCGGGTTGGTTATAAGAACGATTGGGTGCTCGCGAACAAGAACTGGGACGGAACGCCGGCGTTCTTGCGACGGGAAGAATTGCCGGACGGAATGGCGCTGTCGCTGACGGCGGTGCGCACGCAAGCGGTGGGCGACAAGGTGCTGTATGTGATTGGCGGGCGGCCGCTAGACAAGAATTTCCTGGCATCGCTGGTGCTGCCGACAGGGATGCGTGCGCTGCTCTACCAGAACCTGGACGCGAATTTTGTGGGGTCGGCGCTGACCGATGCGAGCGGCGCAGTGCAACAGGTGGAACAGTTCCAGCCATTGATCGAGGAAGTAAGGAAGCAGACGCAGCCGGAAATGGTGGTGAAGACGATTCAGTGGACGAGCGATCCGGCGAGCGCGGAGACGTTTCATGCGATGCCGCTGACGGGGCGACACAACGAGTTGCTGGGAGTGCTGCTGCTGGGGAGTCCGCAGCGGGAGCTGGTGCTACTGAGGCGGCAAATTTTGAAGACGGCTGCGATCGTGGCGCTGGCGGCAGTTCTGATCGGATTGCTGGTGAGCTGGTGGGTATCAAAGCGGATCACGCGGCCGGTGGAAGAATTGGCGAACGGCGCGCGGGACGTGGCGTCGGGCCGGTGGGATACACAGATCGACGTGAAGGGAACGGACGAAGTGGGGCAGCTGGCGACGGCGTTTAACGATATGACGCGAACGCTGGCGGCGCAGAAAGAAAAACTGGTGCAGACGGAGCGCGTGGCGGCGTGGAGAGAACTGGCGCGACGGCTGGCGCACGAGCTGCGGAACCCGCTCTTCCCGATGCAGATCACGCTGGAGAATCTGCAGAGGGCGCGGCAGCTAGGGCCGGGACAATTCCAGGAAGTGTTTAACGAGGCGACGGCGACGCTAAAGGCGGAGCTGGCGAACCTGAACAGCATTGTGGGGCGGTTCAGCGATTTTTCGAAGATGCCCGCGCCGCAGGTGGCGCGAGTGAACGTGAATGAGACGCTGCGGAATGCGGTACGGCTGTTCGAACCGCAATTCACGGCGGTGGGGAAGCCGTCGATTACGACGGAATATTTTCTGACGGAATCGCTGCCGGAGATTGATGCGGACCCGGATCTGCTGCACCGGGCGTTTCAGAATCTGGTATTGAACGCGCTAGACGCGATGCCGGCAGGAGGCACAATGACGCTGCGGACCTCGGATGGCGGCGATACGGTGCGGATCGAAGTTTCGGATACGGGGAAGGGACTGACACCGGAAGAATGTTCGCGGCTGTTCACGCCGTATTACACGACGAAGCAGCAGGGAACGGGGCTGGGGCTGGCGATTGTGCAGTCTGTGGTGGCCGATCATCACGGGACGATTTCGGTTTCGAGTGACGAGGGACGTGGCGCCACGTTCCTGATTCATCTGCCGAAGCGGCAGGCGGGCGCGGTGGTCAAGGCGCAAGCAGCAGCGGCGGCCAGTGCGGCGGAGTCTGAGCGCACAGCGGCGGCGTTGGACTAGGAAATTTGCGTGCCTCGCAAAGCTCACCTTTTATTAATCGATGACGATCCGAATACGCTGGCGTCGCTGGCGCGTGCGTTCCGCATGTCGGGGCACGATGCGACAGTGTGCGACAACGCGGCGCGCGCGATCGAACTGATCCGCAGCGAGCCGTTCGATGTGATCCTCTCCGATGTAGTGATGCCTGGAAAAACCGGGATGGAGTTGCTGGAGGAGTTGAAGCAGGCGGGCGTGAAGACTCCGATCGTGCTGATTTCCGGGCAAGCGAATATCGAGATGGCGGTGAAGGCGACGCGATTGGGCGCGCTGGATTTCCTGGAGAAGCCGCTCTCGACGGACAAGCTGCTGCTGACGGTGGAGAATGCGCTGAAGCTCTCGCGCCTCGAAGATGAAAACCGGGAACTGCGCGGGCGGCTGGGGAAGCACGAACTGGTGGGGTCTGGAGCGGCGATGAGCCGGTTACTGGCGCAGATCGAACGTGTGGCGGCGAGCGAGACGCGCGTTTGCATTTTGGGCGAGACGGGCACGGGAAAGGAACTGGTGGCGCGGGCGATTCACGAAAAGTCGCTGCGGCGCGAGAATGCGTTTGTGACGCTGAATTGCGCGGCGGTGCCGGCGGAGCTGATTGAATCGGAGCTTTTCGGTCATGAAAAGGGTGCTTTCACGGGCGCGGCTGGCCGGCACGTGGGGAAATTCGAGCAAGCCGAGGGCGGGACGCTGTTTCTGGATGAGATTGGGGACATGCCGCTGGGGATGCAGGCGAAATTGCTGCGGGTGCTGGAAGAAGGGGAAGTGGAACGCGTTGGCGGAGATAAGCCGATCAAGGTGAATGTGCGGGTGATTGTGGCGACACACCGCAACCTGGAAGAACTGGTGAAGAAGAACGAGTTTCGGCGGGACCTGTTTCACCGTGTGTATGTGTTTCCGTTAGTGCTACCGACGCTGCGGGAGCGGCCGGAAGATTTTGCGGCGCTGGTAGCGCATTTTGCGCGGCAGGTGGCGAAGCAGAACGGCTGGAAAGAAAAGATTTTTTCGGAGGAAGCGATTGCGGAGTTGCGGCGGTATAGCTGGCCCGGGAATGTGCGAGAGCTGCGGAACATTGTGGAGCGGCTCGTGCTGCTCTCGAGCGAAGACGCGGTGAGCGATGAAGATGTGCGGCTGGCTTTGCCTGCCGGGGACTTGGTGATGGCGACGTCGGAGGGGAACACTCCAGGCGGAGGGCAGGGAACGCTGGAGGAACGAACGCAAGTCTTCGAGCGCGAAGTGTTGTTGGCGGAAATACGGCGGCAGAATTTTCACATGACGAATGTGGCCAAGGCGCTGGGGCTGGAACGCAGCCACCTGTATAAGAAGTGCCAGCAACTGGGGATCAATTTGCAATCGCTACGCAAGCCGGAATAAGAAATCCATAGAAAATCGATGGGGTTTTCGTCAGGCTATTTGTAAGCTATTGGTGCAATTGTACTTGTGTGGCAGCCCGATTTTGCTTGACAAATTACATATTGCTATGTAGTGTTTGCATATCGCAATACACAAAGAAAGGCACAAGCCATGACACTCGGTGACAAGCTGCGGTCCTTACGGGCGATCGAGGGTTCGTTGCGCGGGCTGGGCCGGCCGATGACGCAGTCGGAAGTGGTGGTGTCGATGAAGAAGGAATTAGGGCGGGGGCTGAGCCAGGCGTATTTGTCGCAGATCGAGAGCGGCGCGCGGCCGCACATGACCAACACGTCGCGCGACATGCTGGCGCGATTCTTCAAGGTGTATCCGGGATTCCTGGTGGACGATCCTCCGGGATATTCCCGCGAGCTGCAATCAGATTTACGGATGGCGGATACTACGGTGGATTCGTGGCTGTACGCCGGGGCGGAGCACTTCCATGGCGATTCGGAATTGGCGCGTGCGATCAAGGCCATTGCGCAGGAGCCGGATTCGCGGGGAGCGCTGCTGCTGTTGGGAGAGATTCTTCGCACGCCCGGCCTGGCCGAGCGGCTCGGCGAAGTACTGCAACCTCGACCGTTGATGGGATCGGGTCATCCACCGCCGGGCAACTAATTGGCGCCGAATGCGCGTAGGGTTGGGCGTCACCGAGGGACAAGATCCTCACCCCTGGAAGGGGTGAGCTACAGGGTCCCCAAGAAGTAGGCATGTTGAGCGACGGGGTGTCGCTTCACGAGGTGCCGTATGTCCTGGTCGGATGTCTACCTGTTTTGCTTCCTGGTTGGAACAACACTGAGCGTGCTGTCGTTTCTGGCGGGCGCGGTTCACGTAAATTTGCCATTCAAGGTGCACATGCACGTGCATCTGCCGCATGTGCATGTTCCTCATGGCGCGAGCCACGGTGGCGGGCCGCATGTTTCGTGGTTCAACGCGACGACGGTGCTGGCGTTTCTGGCGTGGTTCGGCGGCGTGGGCTATCTGATGTTGAAGTACTCGCACGCGCAGACGCTGCTGATCGCGGGCGTCGCGACGGCGGCGGGAATGGTGGCGGGATGGGTGATGCTGCGGTTCCTGGTAAAGCTGGTAGGTCCATCAGAGCCGCTTCGGGAATCGGACCGGCGAGTGATTGGAGCGCTAGGAACGGTGAGCATGAACATCCGCGAGAACGGCATAGGCGAAATCATTTTTCCGGTGGGAGGGGCGAGAAGGTGCTCCGGCGCGCGCAGCTCCGATGGAGCGGCGATCGGGAAGGGGACAGAAGTGGTGATCGAGCGGTATGAGAAGGGGATCGCATACGTGAAGAAGTGGGACGAGCTGATGAAGTAAAGAGTTTCTGAACCGGAAGAAGACGGCTCGAGCGAAGGCCGCGGTTCGGATTTCGGAGTTGGTTTGAAAAGCAAGGGTTCACGGCGGAAAAGCCTCACCCCTCAAAGGCGTGAGCTACAAGGAAAGAAGGAGGCCGTATGTTCGGGTTGCCGATGAATGTGGTGGTTGGGGCGGGGATTCTGGTGGTGGTCACGGTGATGCTGATGACGGTGATCGCCCGGATGTACCGCAAAGCGGGACCGCACGAAGCGCTGATTGTGTACGGACTCGGCGGGACGAACGTGTACACCGGAAGAGGAACGATCATCTTTCCGATGGTGCAGACCTGCAAGGATCTTTCGCTGGAGTTGATGTCGTTTGACGTGGCTCCGCAGCAGAACCTGTACACGAAGCAAGGCGTAGCGGTGACAGTGGAAGCGGTGGCGCAAATCAAAGTGAAAAATGACAAAGAGTCCATTCTCACGTCGGCGGAACAGTTTTTGACGAAGACGCCGGAAGAACGGGAAGGGCTGATCCGACTAGTGATGGAAGGTCACCTGCGCGGGATCATCGGGCAGCTGACGGTGGAACAGATCGTGAAAGAGCCGGAGATGGTGGGCGGACAAATGCGCTCTACGTGCGCGGACGACATGAGCAAGATGGGGCTGGAAGTGGTCAGCTTCACGATCAAGGAAGTGCGCGACAAGAACGAATACATCACCAACATGGGCCGGCCAGACATCGCGCGGATCAAGCGCGACGCGGAAGTGGCCGCGGCGGAAGCGGACCGGGATATCGCCATCAAGCGGGCGGAAGCGACGCGCGCATCGGCGATTGCGAAGGCGCAAGCGGACCAGGAACGGGTTGCAGCGGAAACGGCGTCGATGGCGAAGCAGGCCGAAGCGACGCGCGACCTGGACATCAAGAGAGCCAATTACCTGGAGATCAGCAAGAAAGCGCAGGCGCAAGCAGACAAGGCGTACGAAATCGAGACCAACCGGCAGCAACAGGCGGTGATGCTCGAACAGGTGCGCATCCAGCAGGTGGAACGCGAGGCGCAGGTAAAGGTACAGGAAGCAGAAATCACGCGGCGCGAAAAGGAACTGATTGCCACGGTGCTGAAGCAGGCGGAGATCGAGCGCCAGCGAATCGAGACGTTGGCGAATGCGGAGCGGCAGCGGCTGATGTCGGAGGCCGAGGGCAAGGCTGCTTCGATTCGCGCGCAAGGTGAAGCGGAGGCCGAGATCATCTTCAAGAAGGGCGAGGCCGAAGCGAAAGCGATGAACGTGAAGGCGGAGGCGTACCAGGAATACAACCAGGCGGCGGTGGTGGACAAGCTGATTACCGGATTGCCGGAAGTAGTGCGGGCTCTGAGCGAGCCGCTCAGCAAGGTCGACAAGGTGACCATCGTGTCGACGGGGAATGGCGATGCCGCGGGAGCGTACAAGCTCACGGGCGACATAACGAAGATAGCCGCGCAGGTGCCGGCGTTGTTTGAGGCGCTGAGCGGGATGCAGATGGGCGAGCTGCTGGGCAAAGTGCGGATGATCGGCGACAAAGCGCCGAAGGCGGATGGGCTGCCGCCGGTTAAATCGTAACTACGTTCCGCCGGGGCCGGACGCGAGTTTGGCTCCGGCGCAGGATTTTCGGATGGGGGGAGAGAGCGTCATGGCTGTGACGATGCAACAGAAGAGAGTGGCGATCCTGGGCGTGGGCGTGTTGATCGGGTTGGTGCTGATGAACCTGGCGTGGGCGCAAATTGCGGCGGGACTATGCCAGTGCTTCAAGTCGTTGTGAAGAGATTGTGTAGGCAGCGGAAACGCCTCACCCCTCAAAGGGGTGAGCTACAGATGAGGAATTTTGGAAGGTGAAAGGAGCAAGACCATGGGACTTTTAGAACGCGTGAGCACATTGATTCGAGCGAATTTGAACGACATGATCGATCGCGCCGAGGATCCAGAAAAAATGATCAAGCAGGTGATTCTCGACATGGAGAATCAATATTTGCAGGTAAAGACGCAGGTGGCGGTGTCGATCGCCGACCAGCACATCCTGGAGAAGAGGTTGGCGGAACAGGTGGACGCATCGAAGGACTGGATGCGCAAGGCGGAGGTGGCGGTGGACAAGACGCAGGATGACTTGGCTCGCGCGGCACTGGATCGTCACCAGACGGCGCAACGGCTGGCGCAGAGCTTCCAGGAACAGGTGAATGATCAGAGGGCGCAGGTAGACACGTTGAAGTCCGCACTGTTCAAGCTGGAGCAGAAGCTGGACGAGGCGAAGTCCAAGAGGGAAGTGCTGCTGGCGCGGCACCGGAGGAGCATAGCGATGGACCGAGCGGCGAAAGCGCAGGTAGCGATTGGGGACGATTCGAAGAGCGCGTCGTTTGACCGGTTGAAGGAACGGGTGACGCATACGGAAGCATCGGCGTCGGCGGAGATCGAGCTGTTGAACGACGACATCGCGGAGAAGCTGAACCGGATGGACCGGGACGCAGAAGTGGAACGGCTGCTTTTGGACCTGAAGACGCGGAGAGGGCTGCCGGAAAAGGTGGGATGAGGTGGTCGCGGTAGAAGGCTGTGCATTATTCTCGGTTGCGGACCGCTTCAGAAAGCAGTCCCTACAATGCCTACCAGGCGGGAACTATTTGAGGCGCGGCGGCCTCTAGCGAGTAGCACTCGGGGGAGGCGCTATTGTTCCGTCCGCGCGACGTGGTATGGCGATGAAGAACTTCCCCGGTGTTGGGATCGGCCCGCGAAAGGAGAATCGCTCATGAAATCCTACGCAACGTTTCGTCGGCACCCTTATGGACAGGTGGTGCCACCCACAAATGAAGACCTGGCGACCTGGGAGGTGGTGCCGTATGGCAAGTTTGGCGCGGGAGTGTGGAACGGGAATACCGCAGGGCTGATCACGGTGATCGGCGTCCTGATCGTGGGGTTGGTGGGCTTGCCGGAGTGGCGGTATTTCTTTGGCGCGACGGTGCTGGTGGGCAGCTTGGTGGCGTGCGCGCTTTGGCGCAGCCATAGTCGTTAAGATGGCGAGCCGGATCGAGCGAACCACTTGCAATCTCACAGGTGGTGTGTCACCGGCATCATCCAAAACTGGACGACGAAGAAGCATATGTTGATTCCGGCAGAGATGCCAAACGCCTGCAGGCGTTCGATGCCATCGACTTCCTCAAAAACCATCATTAGGACGGCGGTCCACCCTATACCGGCGAGCAACATCCCCACTGGAATCAGAGCAAGGCAATTTACCCAGCAGCCGAGCAGTAGTGGCCGCATTATTTCCAAGAATTTTCCGTTGGCGCCAAAGAACCACTTGGCAATCAAGTGGCATAATCCGAGTTGCACAAACGTGATTACGCCCATGATGATCAGGCCAAACGTTAGCCCGATGACAGCGCCAACCACCATCGCGGCGGGATATGCTCTTGGCAATGCTCTGATCATGGCGGGCAAACTCGAAGGCAACAGGACAACGAGCATTGCTGCGATCCAGACCGACACGCTATACAGCGTCGCGCGCGGGTCCTTTGCATTCCTCCGTATCGCAATGTCATCCCACCTGACAATCTTAAGTGCTTCGCCGAGGTAATACCCTAATCCGCCATCTGGAGGTGCATTGAGGCCGGCGTCGAGTATTTGCTGACCTCGCGAGGAGAGCAGACCCGGGCAGTTGTGAGAAAGGCCATACTCCAAGCCACAGACTTGGCAGACCATAGGTGCTCCTTTTGGTGGGAATTATTGCACGCCACTCTAACACAACGTTGTTGGGTCCATGACAGGGTGAAGGCGTCGTGGCAGAATACGGAGCGATGGATCCGTGGCTGATTGGTGTTCCCCTAGGGATTGCGGCGGGACTGGCGGGTGTAACGGCGTACGGGGCGGTGCATCCGCGGGCGCAGCTGTTTGGGCATACCATCACGCGGACCGAGCAGGCGCGCAAGCTGGCAATCACGTTTGATGACGGGCCGAATCCTGCAATCACGCCGAAACTGCTGGACCTGCTGGACCGCTACAAAGCCAAAGCAACATTTTTCGTAGTGGGGAAGTATGTGCGGGAATCGCCCGGATTAACGAAGGAGATTCTGGCGCGCGGGCACACCGTTGGGAATCACACCGAGACGCATCCGAACATGTTCTTCTGCGGGCCGGAGGAGACGCGGACGGAGTTGTTGCGCTGCAGCGAAGCGATCGGGCAGGCCACGTGGGAAGAGCCGCGGTGGTTCCGGCCGCCGTTTGGATTTCGGAGCCCATGGCTGGTGCCGATTGCGCTGAGTTACCGGATGCGGACGGTGATGTGGACGTTGATACCGGGCGACTGGCGGGCAAAACCTGCGGAGTGGCTGATTGAACGGATGAAGCCGATCAGCGAACACGCGCAAACGTTGTCGGCGAAGGGGAAAACGAGCCCGGGCGCAACGCACGGAGACATCCTGTGTATGCATGACGGAGATTACGCGAGGCCGAACGCGGACCGGGAGCACACCTTGAAGGCGCTGGAGTATTGGCTGCCACGATGGCGCGACCTGGGGCTGGAATTTGCTACAATCGGGCAAAGTTTAGGGAAGGCGGTCGAGGGCTGATGGACGAACGTGCGTTTTATACGGAAAAGGAAGAGATACGCAAGGTAAAGCTGGTGTGTCCGAGCTGCCGCGGAGAATTTGAAGCGCCGGTGCGATGGAAGGTCTGCCGGAAGAAGAGGGAGTTGCAGCGCGGGGCGAGCGAAGAAGACCGGCGGAAGTTTGCGAAGGCCAGTTCGTACATGGTGCGGCTGGATGATCTGGTGGCGTGTTACAAGTGCCGGAAGCGGTTTGAATTGACGGGGCAGTCGACGGTGCTGATCAACGATAATTTGGGGGACCCGAACGAGGATCCGGAGAATTTCGGGAATCGGTAGAAGAGAAGGGCGGCGACCAGGCCGAAGATGCGACGCAGCAGGTGAGATCCTTCGTCGCACAGAAGGCGCGCTCCTCAGGATGACATGTCGATTACCATGGTCTCCAAGCACGGTTGATCTGGTAGATCCGATAGGCAAAGCACGCGGGCTAAAGCCCATGCTACGGGACGGGTTCAGATTTCGGGATACATTTCGAAGAAAGCGTCGATGGACTGGCGGAAGGTGACTTCAATTTCTTCTTTGGAACCTTCGATGAGGTGCATGGCGACGCGCGCGGTGCGGCCATTTTTCAGTATGACGGTAGCTTCCTGAACTTCACCCAGATCTTCGACCGGCAACAAACGCATTCCGTAGATGAGCGCCAGTTTGGCCATGTTCGCCCCCTCCTTGCCCGATTCCGGCTTCGGGTTCAGCGTATAGACGGAAGAGAGTTCCGTCAAATGAGCGAGCGCTGAGACACATAGGTAATCATCCGCGGAAGATTCCGTACTATTTCGGGCCGATGGGCATTGCGGTAGACTCTGGGCAGCGCGACGGTACAGGCATCCGATGCGCCGTGCCTCGCATCGGAGGTTGCAGAAGGAGTGCGTGATGGTCTCGAGACAAGGATGGGGCTTTTCGTTAGCGGCGATGCTGATGCTGGGGCTGGCACAGGTAGCGGCAGCGCAAGCGTCCGACGGACCTCAGTCGGACGCGCCGCCGCCAGCGACGACACCCGTGCCGACGCCGGCAAAGGCCGCGCCGACGGGGGAAAAGATTCTGGTGCCAACGGGAACGCGGATAGGCGTGGTTCTGGAAAATGGCATTTCGACGGCGACGGCGAAGCCCGGCGATTCGGTGTACTTCCGGACTTCTTTCCCGATCACCATTAACAATAAAGTTGTAGTGCCAGTGGGCACATATCTGCGCGGCGAAGTGACAGAGTCGACGCGGCCGGGACGTGTGAAGGGGAAAGGCGAGTTGCGCATACGGCTGTTCACGATGGTATTCCCGAACGGCTATACGGTGGATATGAACGCGGAGCCGCACAGCAGCGATGCCTCGAATGTGAAAACGGATTCAGAAGGCAAAATGACAGGACCCGGTGGCAAGGGTAAGGACGCGACGACGATTGCCGCGACCACGGCGACGGGCGCGGGAATCGGCGCGATTGCCGGCGGCGGAAAGGGTGCGGGAATCGGCGCCGGCATTGGCGGGGTAGCGGGGCTGGCGGCAGTGCTGCTGTCGCGCGGACCGGACGCGCAGCTGCCGCGCGGGTCGTCGATGGATTTGCAGTTGGAGCATGATCTGCAGCTGGATGCGGACCAGATCAAGTATAAAGATGTCGGGCAGCCGGGCACGACGGTGGTGGTGCAGCCCGCATCAAGCAACTAAATTTAGATAGGACAGAGCTGGCATGACCCTTCGAAGCTTCTAGGGCAAGAAGCCAGCGCTACAGGGAAGAACTCAGCGAAAAACAGATACCTTGTGTCTCACGCCTTAGTGCTAAGGACGCGACTGCCTTCGAGGAAGCGCATGGGGCTGAGGCGCGACCAGTCCACGCTGACATCCTGTTTGGTGATCCATTCCTGAATCAACCGTGCGGTGACGGGCGCAAGCAGAATACCGCTGCGGAAATGGCCGGTGGCGATGAGCAAGCCGTGGAGGTCCGTAGGACCGATGATCGGAAGATGATCGGGTGAATCGGGGCGGAGGCCGGCCCAGGTTTCTTCGATGCGCGCGGCAGCGAGGCCCGGGACCATGCGCATGACTTCACGCAAGATCAATTCCACGCTGCCGGCAGTAACGTCGTGATCGAAACCGGTGTGCTCGATGGTGGAGCCGGCAATGATGCGGCCGTTGAGTTGCGGTACGAGGTATTTGTGTTCGAGCCAGAGGATGCGCTCGATCTGAAGTGACTCGCAACGGAGGGCGAGCATCTGGCCCTTGGCGGGAGTGACGGGGGCGTAGGGCGCGACGCCGTCGATTTTGGCGGAGAAACATCCAGCGGCGATGATGGTCCACTTAGCCGCAACCTGACCTTTTTCCAGCGTCAGACCCTTGCAGTTTTTGCCTTCTTTCCAGAGGGCTTTGGCGCCATTGTGAGCGTGGATTTCGACGCCTTTGTGCTGCGCGGCTTTGAGAGTGGCGTCGGTGAACGCGCGCGTGTTGAGAGAAGCTTCATCGGGCCGGAAGATGGCAGCTTGGATGTCTTCGGTGAGAGCGGGCTCCATGGCGCGAACACGTTCCGCGGTGAGCGCTTCGGCACGCAGGCCGACGCCATGTTGCAGCGCGACTACCGTAGTGATTTCCTCCTGGACATGGTCATCGAGGAGCACGTCGATGGCGCCCTTCTGGCGATAACCAACATTCATTCCACTGGCCGCTTCGACGCGGCGAATAAAGTCGGGATAAAGAGAGACACTGGCCAAACTGACGGGCATGAAGGGGATCATCCCGGCGTTTTCCGGGGCCGGGGAGATCATGCCGCCGCTGGCCCAGGAGGCTTCGCGGCCGGGCTCGCGCGCGTCAAAGAGGGCCACGCGCAAACCGGCCTCGGCAAGTTCGAGAGCGATGGATGCGCCAATGATACCGGCGCCGGCGATCACTGCGTCATACGTTTTCATGAATGCATTTTAATGCAAGAGAGGGGAGGGCGGTGTGATTAACGAACGTTGTGGATGGGGCAGGAAGAGAGAGTCCTTGTGGGGCTCGGGATGACGTTGATTTCTTTGTTGAGCAAGTACGAGGGGGCGCGAGCTCAGGCGAGGGACAGCACAGGCTAAAGCCTATGTTACAGGCTGGAAGCGAGCTGGGCGGAAAGAACTTCGGCCTTTTTGGAGAAGTTTTTGGCGCGGATCCAGTCACCGGCCTTCATGGCTTCGCGGGCGCTGTCGGAGAACCCGCGGACTTTGGAGATGAGGTCCTGCTGCATGGCATTCAGTGATTTACCGGAGGCGAGCGAAAGATTCCGTTCGGCAATATCGAGGCTCTGCTGGCTTTCATTTCTAGCGGCGACCATTTCTTCAGTAGTGACTTCCGGAACGATGATGGGTTCCTTGGTCTTATCGGTGCGCGAAGGCTCCGGAGCGGGAGCGGATGCGACGCGTGGGCGTGGGGGAGCGTTGCGTCCAAAGACGAGTTGCGGGAAGTCAGGAGATTCGTCGAGCGAAATGTCGGGCGGATTTGCCGCCAACTGCGTGGCGTTTGCCGCAGGAACGTTGGGAGCGCCGAGATGGATGGCAGCGAGATGCGACGCAGGCGGCTTGCGGGTGAAACAGCCGGTGGTGAACAAAACGCAGAGACAGAGAAGCGCCAGGGACAGGTTGGGTTGGAGGCCGTGGTGTATGCGGATGGTCATATCAGGCGGCCAGCGGCAATTCGATTCGGAAAGTGGTGCCGCGACCCACTTCGGAAGTGAAATCGATGGAACCATTGTGGAGTTGGACAATACGAAAGGTGCTCGCTAGTCCGATACCACTACCTCCGGGTCTCGTTGTAAAGAAAAGCTGGAAAACTTTCTGGCGAAGTTCCACGGGGATGCCCTTTCCGGTATCGCCGACGGTGATTTCCGCCATTTCGCCGCGGCGGCTGAGAGTGAGCTGCAATTGCCCGCCGTGCGGCATGGCGTCGACGGCGTTGAGGACGAGATTCAAGACGGCCTGCTTGAGTAGGGCGCGGTCGACAAAGACCTCGGGAACGCCGATGGGGAGAAGTTGCGCGACCTGTACATTGGCCTTTTCGAGTTGAGGCGCAGCGACTTCGAGAACTTCGCGGAGCAGATTGGCCAGCTGGGTGGGCTCGAGGCGAACTTCCATGGGGCGGGAGAAATCGAGGAAGCGCTTGACGACGGCGTCGAGACGATCGATTTCGCTGTCGAGGACGTGGACAGCCTGGAGGGCGGAACCGTCGGCATCGGAGGGGAGAGCTTCCTTGAGATTTTCGAGCCAGAGGCGCATGGAGTTGAGGGGATTCTTGACTTCGTGAGCGACACCGGCGGTAATGCGGCCAAGAGCAGCGAGACGTTCGCTGACTTGCAGCTGCGTGTTGATGCTCTCGAGGGAATCGAGGTCGCGGAGGGTGACCAGCGCGCCCATGCGTTCGCCGTTCTCCTGAATTTCCTGAACGCTGACACCGACGCGCTTGGTGCCTTCGACAGTCTGCAAATCGGTTTCCGATGCGATTTCGCGCAACAGTTCACCGTCAAGTTGCAAGATCGCGTGCAAAGGATGACTAGGCGGGAAAATGTCTGTCACCTGGCGGCCGAGGAACTGGGACGACGGCGCCCCGAGAAATTTTTCGGCAGCCGGGCTGACCATCACGGCGCGCGCATCGCGAGTGAACAAAATCAGACCATCTTCAAGGCCGGCCATGACGGAATTCATGTTTTCGCGGAGGGAGCTAAAGATTTCGTGGACGCCGCGCAGTTGCTGACCGACTTGTTTGATTTTACGGCGCACCTGGCCGAGCTCGTCGCTGCTGTCGAGTTTATCTTTTGCGGTGGTAGCGCCGGTGTCGTACTCGCCGGCGGAGATGCGATCGAGCTGTCGATTGATATCGCGAATGGGAGCGAGGGCCGCGCCGCTGACGACGGCGGCGAGGATGGTCGATAGAACCAGAGCAACCAGCGCGATGGAGAGCCAGCGGATCAGCTGGGATTTGACTTCGTCCAAGAGCAACGCGGTGGACACGGCGACTCGCACTTCTCCGAACGGGTTGCCGCGCACGCCGAAAGGAAATTCCACCTCGTAGACTTGCGGAGGGCCGGCGAGGATTCGCGCCTGACGCACGGCGGGACTCTGCACCAGCCGGGAGAGAGGCGGGCGGCGTGGCTGGATTTTGCCGGGGGCGTTGGCGTCGCTGGAGACGAGGACGACGCCGTTGTCATCGACGATGGAAGCCTCATAGACAGAGTGGATGTCGGTAGCGTTGTTGAGCGCCGAGCCCAGCGCGTCGCTGGTTTGAAAGACCTGGCGAACGAAATCGTGAATTTCCTGAGAATCGTCGGAAGCCGGGCGAAGGCCCATGGATTTAGCGTCGGCTTCGGCGTGACTGGCTTCATCGAAGATGGAGCGGGCGAGTTCGTGGGCGCGCTTGTCGGTGTTGTTGAGCGCCTGTTGTATGAGCAGCTGAAGGAAAACCAAAGAGAGGACCGCGGTGGTCAGGAGGACCATAGCGGTCATCAACATCGTCAATTTGGCTCGCAGCCCAAGCTGCATAGGCGATTAAGACTCCGCTGCTTCGGACTTTTCGCTGCCGTATTCCTTGAGCTTATTGTGCAGGGTCTTCAGGCTAACGCCCAGGAGTTCGGCGGCGCGGGTTTTGTTGTTACCGGTGGCCTGAAGGGTTTGCAGGATGAGTTCCTTTTCCATGGCGTCGACGGTGGTGCCGACGGGGAAACGAATTCCGGAGAGATCGCTGGCGCTCTTGCCGGTCATCTTGCCGAATTCGCCGGGGAGCGAAGAGCGCGTGATGAGGTCTTTTTCGCTCATGATGGCGGCGCGCTCGAGAACGTTGCGGAGTTCACGAATATTGCCGGGCCAGGTGTGGCTCATGAAAATGTCGAGAACCTCGGCGCCGATACCGCGGACGCTCTTGCCGTGCTTGGCGTTGATGTCGCGGAGAATGTGCTCGGCGAGGAGCGAGATGTCTTCCTTGTGGTCGCGGAGAGGCGGCAAGTGAATGTGGAAGACGTTGAGGCGGAAGTAGAGGTCCTGGCGGAGTCCGCCGCTGGCGACGGATTGTTCGGGATCTTTGTTGGTGGCGGCCAGAACGCGGACGTCGACAGGCGTTTCGGATTTGCTGCCGAGGCGGCGAACTTTGCGATCTTCGAGAACGCGCAGGAGCTTGGCCTGCGTCGGAGCGGGCATTTCGCCGATTTCGTCGAGGAGAAGGGTACCGCCATCGGCAAGTTCAAAGCAGCCGATGCGACGCTCGGCGGCACCGGTGAACGCACCGCGCTCGTGGCCAAAGATCTCACTTTCCATCAGAGTTTCGGGGATCGCGGAGCAATTGATGGCGACGAAGGGAGCGTTGGCGCGCGGAGAAAGCTTGTGGATGGTGCGAGCAACGATTTCCTTGCCGGAGCCAGTTTCGCCGGTGATGAGGACGGAAGCGGAACTGGGAGCAGCCATCTCGATGACGCGCATGACTTCCTGCATAGGCTTGGAGCCGCCGACAAGATCGCCGAGGCGGCCGGTGTCGCGCAACTGTTTCTGGAGGATGGCGAGATTCTGCGCGTCGCGAGCTTTACTGAGGGCGCGATCGAGAAGCGCGCGGAGCACGGGGCCCTTAAGGGGCTTTTCGATGTACCAGAAGGCGCCGGCTTCGATGGCCGCTACGGCGCGCTCTTCGCTGCCCTTACCGGTGATGATGATGGCGGGAACGTGGCGGAGTTCGTCGCCGAGCTGACGAAGGAGGTCGAGTCCGTTCATGCCGGGAAGTTCAACGTCGGCGATGAGCGTGTCGGGCTGGAAGGTGGAAAAGCGGGCGAGGGCTTCCTCGGCGCTGGGAACGCCGACCACGTCGTAACCCCAGCGCTGCAAGAGCTGTTCGTAACCTTTACGGGCGTTATCTTCGTCTTCAACGATCAGGATACGGTCTTTGCGTTCCCCTGTTTCGACCGTGCGGACTGCTCTGGTTTCCTCTGGCATACCCCCGCCTAGCTGGAATGAATGGTGCAATTCCGATCGATTCCGCTGGGTTTTACGACTTTAACAAGAGGTTAGGAGAATGCCAAGCGGCGCGAGTAGATTTTACACAGGGCGAGAGTTGGGTGAGCGAGACGGAGCAGCCGCAGCCCACGGGAGGCGGGGCGGGCAGCAGACTAACCGGATGGGTGCGGATTCTGCTACGCTGTGCAGTTCAAATCTCGTTCAGGAGTTGCGCATGGACGTTGTCGCCGGAGTGGACCTCGGGGGAACCGCTGTCAACTACACGTTGATCAATCAGGAAGAGAAGTTTTTGATTGATGGGCTCTGCGAGCATCCGTCTCTTTCAAAGCAAGGGCCGGAGGTCTGTCTGCAACAGATTGCGGATGGGTTGGCGATTGCGGCGGGACGAGCGGGCGTGAGTTTATCGGACGTTGTGGCGATTGGACTGGATACACCGGGACCGGCGAGCGCCGCGGGGCAGCTGAGCGCGCGCGGGTCGACGAACTTCGTACATCCGAAATGGGCGGGATTCGATATTCGCGACGGGTTGGCGAAGAAGCTGGGGAAGCCGGTATGTTATTTGAACGACGCGAATGCAGCGGCGCTTTGGGGGCACTACGCGATTTTTGGAGCGCACAGCAAACAGACGTCGATCTCGATTGTGATTGGGACGGGGAACGGCGGCGGAATCATTCTCGACGGTCAAGTGGTGAAAGGGAAAAACGGATTTGGCGGGGAACTGGGGCACGTACTGATTCCGTATCAGAGTATTTCCGGGACGAGCGGAATTAAGCCGCTGTGTAATTGCGGGCGCGTGGGTGATCTGGAGTCGTTGTGCTCGTTGACGGCGATTGAACGGAATATTCTGCCGTATCTGCTGCCACGTTATTCGGGACACGAACTGGCGAAGCTGGATCTGCATCAAGCCGCGAAATTGGTTCGCGGAATGGCAGACAAGGGCGATGCGCTCTCGAAAGAAGTGTTCCGGATTCAGGCGCACGCGCTGGGATTGTTCTTCGACGAGATGATCAACACATTTGATCCGGACGCGCTGATTGTGGGTGGAGGAGCGATTGAGGCGAGCCCGGAGTTTCAGCGCTGGTTCGTGCAGGAGATCCGCGCGGGCATGCCGACGCAACGAGAAGAGCAAGCTGGGATTCCGATTCACATCATGCCGAACGGAGACACGGCGGGGGCGCGCGGGGCGGCGATCGAAGCGCTGTCCATGGCGAGGCAGGGCGGGCTGGCGTGAGCCAGATTGCTTGCTGCGTGGCCTGGCGAGAAGTTGGCGCCAAGACTCGATGGTTGAGAGCCTTCGTCGCTGGAAGGGGCGACCTCCGGGGCTAAAGCCCATTTCTTGCGGTGGCTATTTCGGCACAGCTGAAGCCGTGCCCTCCCTCCGCACGCGTAGCCCATCAGTCTCTGACTAGGTACAAGGCGCGCTCGAGTTCGAGTTCGAGTTTTGCGCCGCGCGGCAAGTTGAGTTCTTCACCCCGGCCGGCTTCCATGAGGTAGGCTTCGAGAGCGCCGAGGGCTGCACCTTCGGCGGCTTCTTTCTTGTTGCGATCCTTTACACCTTTGATGGCTCCATTGGCGGCACCGGCGGCAGCGGCTTCGGCGGCGCCTCTTTGCGTGCTGCCGCGGCCTTCGATCACGCCTTCCTGTAGGGGACCGGATTTGATGCTGTGATCGCCGGGAACGGCGGTGACTTCCGCAACGATGGGGAGCTTGCCGAAACGAGTGAGGACGTCGTCGAAAGTGAGCCACAGCTTGGCGCGGCCAGTGGTGCCGGCGGATTCGATACGGCTGACATGACCGAGGATCTGAGCACCGGCGGGAAGGTAGAAACCCCGGCCGGCTTCGAGCGGTTCGAGTGTGCGGACGCGAAAGGACTGATTGCAGCGAAGGTCCTTGGTGCTCATGTCGTCTTCAAGACGAACGAGGAATTTTGTGCCGGGAGCAACGGCGAGGGCTTCGAGGGGAAAGCCGTGGCGTTGGCCATCGGCCGCGCGAGCGGGATAGGGAATCGTCGTGGGCGGAGTTTCGGTGGCTTCCTTCGGAGGATCCTGTGCGTCTGAACGAACAGGAAGGAATGTGCTGAGGGCCAGTGCCGCGGCGGTTGTCAGAAGGATGAAACTGCGATTATTCGCGAAAGTCTGCATGGGCGTAATGGTCTCCCGTTGTCGATCAGAAGGAGAGCAGGGAGACGGCCAATGAGCAAAGAGTGTGGAGCGAGGATAAGTCATTGGTGCCGGGCGGGTTAATTTAAAGGCTTGGCAGGGAGGCGGCTTGCGGTGTCAGGAGCGTGCTGCAGTGGTGGTGGATTCGCCTTACACTGGGCGGAACAGGGGGAGATGGCGAATGAGGCGAGTTCTTTCGGGCTGGATGGCGGTCTTGCTGATTTGTGCAGCCGGGCTGCGGGCTCAACAGCAGAGTGAGCCAACGCACGAGCACGACCACGCGAAGATGATGGAACGGGGTGGGGAGGGGATGGGCTTTTCGCAGACGGCCGCCACGCATCATTTTCTGCTGACGAAGGACGGAGGGGTGATTCAAGTGACGGTAAACGATCCGAAGGACGCGGCGACACGCGATGAGATACGCACGCATCTGCAGCACATCGCGCAGCTGTTTTCGACGGGCGATTTCGACATCCCGATGTTCATTCATGATCAAGTGCCGCCGGGTGTGCCTGAGATGAAACAATTGAAGGGCGAGATTCGCTACGCGCACGCGGAAATTCCGGATGGGGGCAAGGTGGTAATGAGCAGCAGCAATCCCAAGGGCGTGGCGGCGATCCAGAAATTCCTGCGATTCCAGACCGAGGAACATCAGACGCACGATTCGGTCAGCACGAAGTAGAGGACTAAGTCAACGCTTGCTGAGGAATTTGCCGAGGCGAGTGAGGACTTTGGCGTACATGGCTTCGGTGACGCGGCCGGTCTGGGTGTTTTGCTGCGAGGGATGAAAAGTTCCGAAGAGGCGGGGGAGGTCGGGAGCGATTGTAACTTCAGCACCGTGGGAAAAGAGGTAGGGTGCGCGTGACGCGATTCTGCCTTGTTGCTTGAGGAGATCGAGGTAGGCGTCCCAGGCGATGCGGCCGAGCGCTAGGATGGCTTTGGGGCGGAGAATGGCGAGTTCGCGCTCGAGATAGGGGCGGCAATTCAGGATTTCGGTGGGGAGAGGCTTGTTTTCGGGGGGAGCGCAGCGGACGGCGGCGGCGATGTAGGCGTTGGTGAGTTGCAGGCCGTCGTTGCGATGCTGGGAAGTGGGTCGATTGGCAAAGCCGGCTTTGTGGAGGGCCTTATACAGGAAGTCGCCGGAACGATCGCCGGTGAAGACGCGGCCGGTGCGGTTGGCTCCATGAGCGGCGGGGGCGAGGCCGAGGATAAAGAGCTGTGCGCGGGGATCGCCGAATCCGGGCACGCCGCGTCCCCAGTACTCCCAATCGCAAAAGGCGCGGCGCTTTTCGCGGGCGATTTGCTCGCGATAGGGGACGAGGCGGGGGCACTTGCGGCAGACGGAAACTTCATCGGAGATGATCTTGAGCGCGGCGGCGGGTTTCACTTCTTACCTTTGAGGATTTGCGCGAGGATGACGGCCTGATTCTGTTTTTCGTCTTTGCGGCCGAAGAGCAGAGTGACTTTCTTGTGCTGCTTTTCAAGTTTTTTGATTTCGGCGAGAAGGTCTTTTTTCCCGGCAATTTCTTTGCGGTAGCGCCGTTCGAAATCCGGCCAGTCTTCGGAGGCGTGGAAGGATTTGCGGAGCGCGTCGCTGGGGGCGACTTCCTTCAGCCACAGATCGACCTGGGCGCGTTCCTTGGTGAGACCGCGCGGCCAGAGGCGATCGACGAGCACGCGGAAGCCGTCGGAATTTTCGGGTTTATCGTAGACGCGCTTTGTGTGGATCATAATGATTCCTCTCCCCGGAGCAGACGGAGAACCTGATTGTGGAGGATACCGTTGGTGCTGACGAAACGGCCCTTGTAAATGGTGTGCTCGCCATCGATGGTGGTGGATTTGCCGCCGGCTTCTTCGACGATGAGGCCGAGAGGGGCGAGGTCCCAGGGCTTGGAGACCCAGTCGACAGCGGCTTCGACGGCGCCTTCGGCGACGAGCATGTGTTGCCAGAAACCACCGATGGAGCGGCTGCTGCGGGCGGCGTCGGCCATGCGCCGCATGGATTTGCGGGCTTCCATGTTCTTGGCCCAGCCCGTGCCGGTGGTAAAGAACATAGCTTCTTCGAGTTTTTTGCGCTGCGAGACGTGGATGCGCTCGCCGGAACGATAGGCGCCTTCACTTTTATAGGCCCACCAGCGAGTGCCCCGCGAAAGCGCGGGGGCGCTGACGATGCCGGCGACGATTTCGCCGTTTTCCTCGATGCCGATGAGCGTGCCGAAGGTGGGAATGCCGCGGGAGAATTCTTCGGTGCCGTCGATGGGGTCGATGATCATGCGCGGACGGCCATCGCGGGCGGGCTCTGTGGGGGGAGCCGCGCTGGTTTCCTCGCCGACAATATCAAGGGTAAGTCCGCTCTCCGCGACTTTCTTGATGGCCATGGCCTCGACGGCTTTGTCGGCGATGGTCACAACGGTTCCATCGCTCTTTCGCTCTGCACCCATCGCGCCGGTGCGGAAATACTTCATGGCGATGGCGTCCGCTTCGGCGATAATTTCTTGCAACAATGGTTCGTACTTCGCTCGAAAACTCATTTCCTCTCCACGCGCTGCCACATTTGACAGGTTTCTCTACTCTCCCTAGCATACAAGTTCGACGCTATGAACGCTTCATCCAACGCGGGAACGGCGCTGGAGCGGATTCTGGCGGCGCGGCGCGCGGAAGTGGAGCACCGCAAGCGCGTGCTGCCGGAAACCGCGCTGAAGTATGGCGCGATGGCCGCGGAAGCGGTGCGCGATTTTGCGTCGGCCCTTTCGCGAGACGGGTTGAACGTGATTGCGGAGTTGAAGCCGGCGTCGCCTTCGCGGGGGGTGATCCGCGAGCCGTTCGATGCACCGGCTTTGGCGAAGGCGCTTGGGGATGCGGGTGCCGCGGCTCTATCGGTGCTGACCGAGGGCGAGTTTTTCGGCGGGTCGCTGAAGAATCTACGGGATTCGCGGAAGCAGGTGGCGCTGCCGGCGTTGCGAAAGGATTTTATTTTTGATCCGTGGCAAGTATGGGAGGCACGAGCGAACGATGCGGACAGTTTTCTGTTGATTGTGGCAGCGCTGGAGGATGGGCAGTTGCGGGACCTGATCGCACTGGGGCGCGAATTGAAGATGGAGCCGCTGGTGGAAGTACATACGCAGGCAGAAGTGGGGCGCGCTCTGGAGGCGTCGGCGCGGATCGTGGGAGTGAATAATCGAGATTTGAAAACGCTGACGGTGCGAATGGAAACGTCGTTTGAATTGGTCGAATTGATTCCGGAGGAATGCGTAGCGGTGGCGGAATCGGGCTTGCGCACGCATGCGGACCTGGCGGAGTTGCGCCGCGCCGGTTTCGACGCGTTTTTGATTGGAGAGCACCTGATGGCGGCCCCTGATCCGGCGGCGGCGCTGTTTCACCTTCTCACACCTGCAAAGTAACCCGCACGGGCGATTCTTCCGGTAAGATGCTTGCATGGTTCGCGTAAAAATCTGCGGTATTACGAAGTGGGAGGACGCCAAGCTGGCAACGGAGCTGGGCGCGCATGCGATTGGGCTGAATTTTTATGAGCAGAGCCCGCGGTCGGTGACGCCGTTTACCGCGACGGAGATCCTGCGGCGGCTGCCCCCCTTTGTGGTGCCGGTGGGCGTATTTGTGAACTGGGAAGAAGCGGCGGTGGTGGCGTTGGCGAAGGCGCTGCGGCTGACGGTGGCGCAATTGCATGGCGACGAACCGGCGCGAGTTGTGGAACGGGTGGCGGAACACATGCCGGTGATCAAGGCGTTGCGCATGGGCCATGGAACGGATGCGCCGGATTTTGCGAAGTACCGGGCGGCGTCGGCGTTTCTGCTGGACTCCGCGGTTTCAGGACACTACGGCGGAACGGGCGCCACAGGGAACTGGCACGCCGCGCGCACGTCGGCGCAATCGCACCGGATATTGCTAGCGGGCGGATTGACACCGGAAAATGTGGGAGAGGCGATTCGCATTGTGCGGCCATACGCGGTGGACGTGGCGAGTGGGGTGGAAGCTCGGCCGGGGAAAAAAGATCCTGTGAAGATGCGGACGTTTTTCGAGGAAGTATCGCGGGCAAGCCGCGAGATTTCGTAAGGCGGCGAGGGCTGGACCTCAGGGGCCGAAGCCGTGCTCTCCCGATGGAAGCGCGCCCACCATTTACGAACCGACCGCGCCAAGGACGGTCACCCGCGGGCAACGATTGCGAAGACGCTGAATATGAGCGAGACTGCCGGAATCCTGCCCAGGCAAGGTACAATAGACGACTCCAAACATGAGTAGCCAACTGACTATACCGGCGTCGGTTCCGGGGCGGTTCGGTCCCTATGGGGGCCGGTACGTGCCGGAGACGTTGATGGTGCCGCTGTACGAACTGGAACGCGCCTACGAACAGGCCAAGAACGATGCGGCGTTTCAGGCGGAATTTCAGGGACTGCTAGAGAATTTCGCGGGACGTCCCACCGCACTGCAGTTTGCTTCGCGGCTGACAGCGAAATTTGGTGGGCCGCGGATTTACCTGAAGCGCGAAGATCTGCTGCACACCGGCGCGCACAAAATCAACAACGCGATCGGGCAGGGACTGCTTGCGGTGAAGATGGGCAAGCCGCGGATTATTGCGGAGACCGGGGCGGGGCAGCATGGGGTGGCGTCGGCGACGGTGGCAGCACACTTGGGGCTCGAGTGCACCGTGTATATGGGCACGGAGGACATGGCGCGGCAGGCGCTGAATGTGG
>Ga0335079_10001463_pt1 | contig 26862 bp, 21 predicted proteins | sample Lox_Sample_33_FD_206719 | JGI IMG/M metagenome (GOLD analysis project Ga0335079, IMG submission 206719) | Soil microbial communities from Loxahatchee National Wildlife Refuge, Florida, United States - Lox_Sample_3.3 | ecosystem: Environmental > Terrestrial > Soil > Wetlands | place: USA...
TTTTCATCGCCTCGACCACCACGAGGGGCGCTCCCTCCCGCACCTCCTGCCCTTCGCGCACCAGGATCCGCACCACGAGACCCGGCATGGGAGCGTGAATAGCCTGGGGCCCGGTCCGTGCAACGCGGCGCGTGCCGAGTGCCTGGATTCGCCGCGTGGTTTCATCGACCGCTTCGACCTCCGACCGTTCTCCAACGAGCCCGAGCATCCACTTCCCTGGCTCTCGCCGCTGCACGGCGATGGTCCAGGACTCACCATCGAGTAACAGATTGATGAGCGGCGTGCCGGGAACGGCAGACCATTGGACGTGGTGTGCGGTTCCGTCGAGCGAAACTTCAACCCCGCCCTTGGAGCCGCGGGTTACGTCGACCTGCCGCTCTGCCCCTCCAACCGTGACGTAGTACTTCATGTTGGAGAACTCCTCTCCGTTTCGTTCACGCCCCCCTCCCCTCCCCCTCCAGGACCGCGACGGTCTCCACGTGCGCGGTTTGCGGAAACAGGTCGAAGGCCCGTACGCCCGCGAGTCGATACGTGACGCTCAGGCGTTCGAGGTCGCGCGCCAGCGTCGCCGGGTCGCAGGAGATGTAGACCAGGCGCGCCGTTGGACGCTCGCGTAGCCGCAGTGTCACGTTCCAGTGCAACCCACCGCGCGGCGGATTGAGCACTATGGCGTCAGGGTCAGGCAGCGTGGGCAGCACGTCCTCCGCTCGCGCCGCGATGAACCGCGCTCCAGCCACCCCGCGGGTCCTGGCCCATGCGATGGCCTTTTCATCCGCGTCCACACTCACGACCTCCGCTCCCCGCACGGCGAGCAGCGCAGCGGTGTCGCCGATCCCGCCATACAGATCCCACACGAGCCGCCCCGGTGCGACGCCGAGCTGCTCCACCGCCCAACGCCGCGCCACCATGCCCATTTCCGGATTCACCTGCTCGAACGCGGTCGCGGGAAACCCGGTGGCGGGCCCCGCGACCACCCGGGCCGCTCCATCCACGGGTCGCCACCAGCAAATGATGGATGGCGCATCGCCAAACTGCGCTCGCAAGGCGTGGGCATTGAGCCAGGGCTCGCCGGGAGACTCCGCGATGATATGCCGGCGCCCCTCCCGATCGAGCCGCAGCACCAGGCGCGTGAGGCGCGCCGGCAGCAGATCGAGCCACGCCTCGAGGTCGCGCCACAGCGTCATGAGCCGCGAGTCCGTGATGAGACAGTCGCCGAGCGGGAACACCTTGGACGGTCGATGATAGGGATGCAACCCCACCGCGCGCGGTCGCCCATTACCGCCGATTACCGCCAGCGAAATCTTGGTTCGATATCTGAGCGCTGCGGCCGCCTCGACGATTTCCGGATCCGGTACGTCGAGCTTGCCGATGCGCCGCAGCGCGTCGCCGACCAGCGCGCGCTTCGCATCGAGCTGACCATCGTACGACAGCTGCTGCAGCTGGCACCCCCCGCATCGGTCAGCGGTGAAATGCGGGCACGGCGGCGTCACCCGGTGCGGGCCGGCGGTGACGATCGCGTCGACTTCGGCGCGCGCGAAATGTCGATGGATCTCGATGTCCCGCCGCAGGCTGACTTCGTCGCCCGGTACCGTGCGCGGCACGAATACCGCCCGTCCATCCGCGAGCCTCCCGACGCCGTCTCCGCCCGCCGCGATTCCCGTGATGCGCACCGATTCGCTCAGCCGGCAAGCTCCTCGGAGTCGCGGAGCCCTTCCTGGAGCGCGGCATCAACCCAGGCCGAGCGGCGGGCCGGCGGATCGGCGGACCGGGAAGGCTGGATGCTTCCGCGTTCTTCGTCCGCCAGAAGCGCGGCGAGAATCGCGAGCGGCTTGGCGAGACCCTCGCTCGCGTCGCGGGCGAGCAGCACCGGGGCCAGGCGTTCCACGTAGGAAATGTCGATGTCGCCGCGCCGGAACTCGGGCTCGCGCAGCACCCGAAGATGGAAGCTCTGCGAGGTCGGCAGGCCCACGATCACGAGCTCACGCAACGCGCGCTCCATGCGCTGAATCGCGGCATCGCGCGTTTCCCCCCACGCGATCAGTTTGGCAAGCAACGGATCGTAGTGCAGCGTGACCGTATTGCCCTGCTCCACTCCCCCATCCCAGCGGATTCCGGGCCCGCTCGGGATCCGGAGATACTCGAGCACGCCGGTCGCAGGCATGAAGTGATCGAACGGGTCTTCCGCCGTAATCCGGCACTCGATGGCGTGGCCGCGCGGATGCAGCGTGCCCGAATGGACGCGCATCGGCTTGCCGTCCGCGATCCGCAGCTGCTCGCGCACCAGATCGATGCCGTACACCAGCTCGGTCACGGGGTGCTCCACCTGAATGCGCGTGTTCATCTCGAGAAAGTAGAACTCGCCCGTCCGGGTCGAGCCGAGCAGAAACTCGATCGTTCCCGCGCCGACGTATCCCACCGCGCCGGCGGCGGCCGTGGCGGCTTCGCTCATGCGACGGCGCAAGGCGGGGGACAGGGCCGGCGATGGCGCCTCCTCGATCAGCTTCTGATGGCGACGCTGAATGCTGCACTCGCGCTCGCCCAGGGCCACGACCCGGCCGTGCGCGTCCGCAAGCACCTGAATTTCGATATGCCGCGGGCGCTCGAGATTTTTCTCGATATACACGTCTGAAGAGCCGAACGCGCGCTGCGACTCCCCCTGCGCCGCGGCCAAGGCGCTTTCCAGCTCCCCCGCTTCCTTGACGAGCCGCATGCCTTTGCCGCCGCCGCCGGCGACCGCCTTCAAGAACACCGGGAATCCGATCCGCCGAGCCTGAACCACCGCATCGCGGACATCGTTCACCGGCCCCGGCGAGCCGGGGACGATGGGCACTCCGGCGGCCTGCATGCGGCGGCGCGCCTCGGACTTGTCGCCCATCGCTTGAATCGCCGCCGGCGGCGGCCCGATCCACGTCAGTCCGGCCCGCTGCACGGCCTCGGCGAACGGGGCACGCTCGGACAGAAATCCGTATCCCGGATGCACCGCGTCGCAGTCGGTTTGCCGGGCGGCGTCGAGCAGCCGGCCGATGTTGAGGTAGGAATCGAGTGCGGGCGCCGGTCCGATCGGCACGGCGCGGTCCGCCGCGCGCACGTGCGGCGACAGCCGGTCCACGTCCGAGTACACCGCGACCGCTTCCATTCCTTCTTCGTGGCAGGCCCGAATGACGCGGAGCGCGATCTCGCCCCGATTGGCGACCAGCACGCGCTTCACCGCTTGCACCCCGTGCGGTCCTGGGGGATGGCAAACGTCGCGAGCGGTTCGCACAGGGCGGGTGCCGCTCGGGCCGCGCGCCCGTATAACGCGACCACGGCCTCACCCCAGGGATTGTGGTCGTGCAGCGACAGTTGCGCGGCGGCGAAGACGAAATCCCGCGGCGGAACGGGATCGGTCTTACGGTTTTCTCCGCCGAGCCACACGAGCGGCTGAACGCGCCATTTGATGTGTTTGTGCGGCGGATCGGGGGGATGGGTGAATCCCATGCTGATGCACACCGTGCGGCTCTCGACCAGCGCGCCCAACCAGCCTTCGCCGGCCCCGTCGGATGGGCGCAGCTTCAAGTCACGGGCGAGTCGCGCGCGCAGCACGGGATCGTCGCGCCAGGCCGCGTACGGGACCACGATCCGGTCGCTGCCGAGCCCGCGCGCGTAGCGCATGTACCACGCGGCGTACGAGTCGGCATCGCCGGCCGTGAGCAGCACGCCGTGGGCGGGACAGGCGCGGAGCAGATTTTCGCCGAGCTCTTCGAGCACCGGCGAGAGCCGCAGGTCGTCTGGCAACGGACCCACCGCTGCGCCCAGCCCGCCGGTTTCCCACGCACTCATCGTGCGATCGGCCCAGCCGCGAACGCGCAGCACACGCGCACTGTCCCCCTCCGCGGTGGAGCCCGGAGCGCCGAACGCGTCGACCGCGTGCGCCAGTACGTCGTCGGCGCTGTCGAGCGCATGGCGCTCCCACACGGTATCGGTGTGCACGGGACGCGTGTGATAATGTTCGAGCCACTCGAGATAGGCGCGTCCCAGCGCGAGTTGCGCGGGGCCATCGAGGGAGTCCTGCGCGCGAGCGCGCAGGGCGACGAGCGTGTCGGGTGTGGAGGGCGACGATGCGACAGAACCCTGGAACAGAACGAAGAGGGCCGCCCTAAAGAGGAATGTTGCCATGCTTCTTGGCCGGGTTTCGATCCCGCTTGGTCGCGAGCACCTGCAGGGCGCCGATCAGACGGGGCCGCGTGTCGCGCGGATCGATGATGTCGTCCACGAACCCCCGCGCGGCGGCGAGGTACGGATGCGCGAACTTCTCGCGGTACTCGGTTTCGTGTTCGGCCGTCGCCTCGCCCCGGTGCAGGATCTCGACGGCCCCCTTCGGGCCCATGACGGCAATCTCGGCCGTGGGCCACGCCACGTTGTAATCCCCACGGATGTGCTTCGAGCTCATCACATCATAAGCCCCGCCGTACGCCTTTCGCGTGATGACCGTGAGCTTCGGCACCGTGGCTTCGCAATAGGCGTACAGCAGCTTGGCGCCGTGGCGGATGACGCCGCCGTGTTCCTGTGCGACGCCCGGCAGGAATCCGGGCGTGTCCTCGAACGTCACGAGCGGCACGTTGAAAGCATCGCAGAAGCGAATGAACCGCGCGCCTTTGGTTGACGCGTTGATATCGAGCACGCCGGCCAGCACCGCGGGTTGATTGGCGACGACCCCCACCGGCCGACCCCCCAGCCGCGCCATTCCCACGATCAGGTTCGCCGCAAACTCGCGCTGCACTTCGCAAAATACGCCGCCATCCACCACGCGCTGAATCACGTCGTGCATGTCGTACGGCACGCTCGGAATGTCGGGAACGATCTCGAGCAGCTTCTCGTCGCGCCGATCCGCGGGGTCGTCCGTCGCCTGGTGGGGCGGCAGCTCGAGATTGTTGCTTGGCAGGTAGGTGAACAGATTGCGGACGGCGGCGAGTGATTCGAGCTCCGAGTCGTGGACGAAATGGGCCACTCCGGACGTGGCGGCGTGCACGTCGGCGCCGCCCAAATGATCGAAGTCCACGTCTTCGTGCGTCACGGTTTTCACGACGCTCGGACCGGTGACGAACATGTAAGAAATGCCCCGGACCATGAACACGAAGTCGGTGATGGCCGGGCTGTACACGGCGCCGCCGGCACAGGGGCCGAGCACGACGCTGATCTGCGGCACCACACCCGAAGCGAGCGTGTTGCGCAAGAAAATGTCCGCGTAGCCGCCCAGCGAGGCCACGCCCTCCTGGATCCGCGCCCCCCCCGAGTCGTTCAACCCGATGACCGGCGCGCCGGTTTTGAGCGCGAGATCCATGATCTTGCAGATCTTCTCGGCGTGGGCCTCGGAGAGCGAGCCGCCGAACACCGTGAAGTCCTGCGAGAACACGAATACGAGCCGTCCCTCGATCAAGCCGTGCCCCGTGACCACGCCGTCTCCGAGATATTTCTGGTCCTCGAGTCCGAAATCCGTGGCCCGGTGGGTCACGAACCGGTCCAGCTCGACAAACGAGCCGCGATCGAGCAGCGCATCGAGCCGCTCACGCGCGGTCAGTTTCCCTTTTTCGTGCTGGGTCTTGATGCGATCCGCGCCGCCGCCCTGCTCGGATTCGGCCCGCTTCTGGTTCAGGAGATCGAGCTTCTCGCGCATGCTCATAGGGGACAGAATCTAGGGGGAAAGCGACTGGAGAGGCAAAAGGCAGAAGTAAAAAGGGGACAGGATTGACCTGTCCCCCACCGACTGTTCACCGCTATGCGTCTATGCGTCGAGTGTTGGCGTTTCCGGCTTACCGTTCTCCTGGCCCCCGTCTTCCTTCGGCCACCCGGTCGCCGCAAGAACAATCCGGTGGTGGATTGGATCCACTTCCAGAACTTTCATCTCCACCGGCTGATTCTCCTTGACCGCATCGGCCGGATTCTGCACGTCCGGTATCCCGAACTGGGACATCGGGATGAACCCTTCGATGTCGTTGCCCAGGTCGACCACGGCGCCCTTGTCCATCAGACGAACCACCCGGCCCCGCATTTCGGTGCCCACTGGGTACGTCTCTCCGATCCGGAGCCACGGGTCTTCCTCGGCCTGCTTCAACCCGAGCGAGATACGCTTGTTTTCCGCGTCGACGTTGAGGATCAGGACTTCGACTTCATCGCCCTTCTTCACGACTTCGGAAGGATGCTGGACGCGTTTCGTCCACGACATGTCCGAGATATGAATGAGGCCGTCAATGCCCGGTTCGATTTCGACGAACGCGCCGAACGACGTGAGATTGCGAACCTTGCCCTTGATGCGCGTGCCGACCGGGTATTTCTGCGGCAGCGCCATCCAGGGGTCTTCTTCCGTCTGCTTCATGCCGAGCGAGACTTTTTCCTCAGTCTCGTCGACCTTGAGCACGACCGCTTCGATCGTTTCGCCGATCGAGACGAGCTTCGAGGGATGGCGCACGTTGCGGGTCCAGCTCATCTCCGAGATGTGCACCAGGCCTTCGATCCCCGGCTCGAGCTCGACAAAGGCGCCGTAGTTCGTGATCGAGACCACCTTGCCCTGCACGCGCGTCCCCACGGGATACTTGGCGGCCACGTTTTTCCAGGGGTATGCCTGTAGCTGCTTCAAGCCCAGCGAGATGCGCTCGCGGTCCCAGTCAATATCTAGGACCTTCACCTCGAGCTCCTGGCCGATGTGCACGACCTCGGATGGGTGCGACACCCGGCCGTAGCTCATGTCAGTGATGTGCAGCAGGCCGTCCACGCCGCCCAGATCGATGAAGGCGCCGAAATCCGTGATGTTCTTGACCACGCCCTTCCGCACCTGGCCGACCTGCAATTCCTTCATCAGCACGTCGCGCTTGGTCTTGCGTTCCGCCTCGAGCAGCACGCGTCGGCTGACCACGATGTTGCGGCGGCGCTTGTTGAGCTTGATGATCTTGAACTCGAACGCGTGGCCCAACAGCTCATCGATATTCGGAACGCGTCGCAACGCGATCTGACTTCCCGGCAGGAATGCATCGACACCCATGAGATCGACCACGACCCCGCCCTTGATTTTCTTCACCAGGGTTCCGGAGACGGGCTCGTCCTTCTCATAGGCTTCGCGAATGCGCTCCCACACCCGCATGAAGTCGGCTTTCTTCTTCGAAAGCACGACCGCGCCTTCCTGATCCTCGAGATGCTCGAGGAAGACTTCGATCTCGTCTCCCTCCTTGAGGCTGTGCGGGTCCTTGAATTCGTCGATGGCGACCGCGCCCTCGGACTTGAAGCCCACATCGAGGATGACGGCGGTATCGGTCACGCGCAGCACGCGCGATTTGACGATTTCGCCTTCTTCGATGTTCGAGAGCGTGCCCTCGTACAGCTCCGTCATCCTTGCGATTTCGTCGGACGAATACTCTTCGTGAAGATCGGAGCGGACGCGCAGTTGCGAGTGAGGCGAAGGTGGTGCAGCGGGAGCTTCAGGCGTTGACACAATGAGTTCCGAACTATCAACCAACATGCAATACACCGGTTTGGTTACGAGTTTTAGTGTTCCGGATATGTATCCGGAGGCCAAGCTGCTGAACTTATCCTGTAAACCGCTGCTGCGCCAGCCTAACAACCTGTGCCACTTGGTCTTCGAGTGACAGTGAGCTGGTATCGAGCCGCACCGCGTCCTGCGCCGGACGCAGCGGCGATGCCGCCCGACTCGAGTCGGCGTGATCCCTCTCTGCGAGGCTCTGCGCCTCGCGGCGCACGTCTTCAGCGTCGGGCGGGGCGGCAGGATTCCCGCCGCGCTGCGCGATGCGGCGCCGGGCGCGCTCCTCGGGGGTTGCCGTCAGAAAGACCTTCAGCGGTGCGTCGGGAAAGACCGCCGTCCCGATGTCGCGGCCGTCGACGACCACCCCGTGGGGATGCTGCCGGACCGCCTGTCGCTGACAGCCATTGACCCATTGCCGCACTTCCGGGATGGCCGCCACCTCCGACACCGCCCGGGTCACCCGATCCTGCCGGATCGCTTCGGCAACCGAAACTCCCGCAATCACGGGTCGATACACGTCCTTCATGAGGACCAGGCGCACCGGCAGTGTCTCGGCAAGTGAGATGAGCGCCTGCGGGCTCCACCCTTCCCCCTTCCCTCTTCCCGACTCCCCAACATTGTCGAGCGCCGCCAGCGTCACCGCACGATACAACGCCCCCGAGTCGAGGTGCGCCCACCCCAGGCGGCGCGCGACGGCGCGCGCGGTCGACGACTTGCCCGAGGCTGCGGGGCCGTCAACGGCGATGACGCGCATCCGCGATCCGGCGCAGGTCGTGGAAGAACCGGGGATAACTGATCGAGACAGACTGTCGCTCAGACAGCCGAACGTCGGCCCCGGGAAGCGTCCCGAGCACTGCGAACGCCATCGCGATCCGGTGATCGTGGTCCGTTTCTACCGTTCCGCGTGGCACGCGATCCGTACCGACGACGTGCAAGTCGTCTCCCGCCACCGCCGCCTCCGCGCCCAGCGCGCGCAGATTCCGCGCGATCAGCTCGAGCCGATTGCTCTCCTTGACCCGTAGTTCGCCGACGTCGCGGAACACCGTTTCCGATCCGGTGGTGGCCCGGCTTGCGATCACCGCCAGGATAGGCACCTCGTCCACCAGTGTCGGGATCTCCGCCGCGGTCACCTCCGTCCCTCGAAGATTGGGCGCCGGAGTCGCCACCAGGTCCGCCACCGGCTCGCCCGCCGCGGCTCGCAAATTCACGCGCTCGACCTTGGCTCCCATTCGCTCGAGTACGACCAGAAACCCGGTGCGCGTGGGATTGACCCCGACGTTTTCGACCAGCAGCTCTCCCGATTCGGCCAGGGCAGCCGCGGCGACGAGAAAGGCGGCGGACGATGGATCGCCCGGAATCGCGAACCGGAAACCCGGAAACCGGTTGGCGTTCGGATGGAATACAATCGCGCCGTCGTGTTCCCGCAGGTCACAGCCGAGATGCAGCAGCAGTCGTTCGCTATGGTCGCGCGATCGAAACGGCTCGCGCAACGTGAGGGGTACGTCACCGGTCAGGGCCGCGAGCAGCAGGGCACTTTTCACCTGGGCGCTTGCAATCGGCATGGCGTACTCGAATGCGTGCAGCCGCCCGCCGTGGATCGTGAGCGGCAGCGTATCCTGTTCGGGGTCCGCGATCCGAGCGCCCATCGCACGCAGCGGATCCGTGACCCGCCGCATCGGGCGCCGCCGCAATGAGGCGTCCCCCGTAAGCGTAGCTTCGAACCGCTGACCCGCGAGCATCCCCAGCGACAGACGCGCGGTGGTGCCCGAGTTGCCGCAGTTGAGCCGCGACGCGGGCGCCGAGAGACGCGAGGCTCGTACCCGGACATTCGCGCCTTCGCGAACCGGGGAGATCTCGGCTCCAAGCTGTCGCATCACACGCGCGCTGCTCTTCACGTCTTCGCCGGCGAGCAGTCCCGTGAACTCGCTCTCGGAACCGGGTCGCGCGAGCACGCTGAACAGCAGGGCGCGATGGGAAATGCTCTTGTCGCCCGGAGGGCGCACGATGCCGTGGACGTTCATTGCTCGAGGCCGCGGCGCCATTCCGCGGGGGCGCGAAACCATTCGAGCACCCGCGGCGCGTCGCCCTGCTCCAACGCGCGGGCGAGATCGGCAAGCGGTTCCTCGAGCGCCCGGAGCAGCGGCACGACCTCGTCCCGATTCATGAGCAGAATCTCGGTCCACAGGGCAGGTTCGCTCGCCGCGAGGCGCGTCGTATCCCGCGCGCCCGGGCCGAACGGCGTCCTGCTCGTCGCGTGCGCCGCGAGATAACCCCCGAGCAGCGACGCCACGACCTGCGGCAAGTGACTGGTCAGGGCGATCTCCGCATCGTGGGCCTCGGCGGAAACCGTCACCGTCCGCGCCCCGCAAATCTGCTCCCAGAACCGGGTCACGAATTGCGCCGCGGCCTGGCCGTCGCTCGTGGGTGTGACATACACGACGGCGCCGCGAAACAGGTCGGCCCGCGACGCACCGAAGCCCCGCGCGTGCGTCCCGGCCAGAGGGTGACTCCCGGCAAATCGCGTCAGCCCGAGCGCCTCGGCACGCGCCACGATCGCCCGTTTCACGGAACCGACATCGGTAATGAATCCCTGGGGCGGCACGCGGGCGTGCAGTGTAGCGAGCAAACTCAGATTCGCGGCCGGAGGAGCGGCGAGCACGAGCAGCTCGGCGTGCTCCGCCACGCCGGCCGGAGCCGCGGGCGCGTCATCCAGCGCTCCTGCGCGGAGCGCCGCAGCTCGTTCGGAGGGATCGGGCGACCAGCCAAGGACCCGACTCACGCCGGCCTGCTTGGCCTGGCGCGCGAGCGAGCCGCCGATCGCGCCAAGGCCGATCACGCCGAGGGTCCGGGGTTGCACGGCCTAGAAGCTAGCCGAGCGTGAACACGTCGTAAACGACGCGCTCTTATGTGTCGCTAGGAAATGCCGCTGCTACGGCGTCAGGCTCCCGTCTTCACGAGAATCACATGCGTCTTGCCGTCGGAAGGCGAGCAGCTCGGGCCAGCCGCGTTTCCCGTAACGAGGATCGGTGTTGGCACCCGCCGCTCGGTGACCGTGATTGGCTCGAGCATGCCGCCATACCAGAGTTGCGCCGGGCTGCTCATCTCTCGATCGACGAGCCAGAGGTGCACGGCCGGTTGAACTCGTCCCAATCCCGCCGACGAAACCGCGACGTCGGCGGTGTACGCGAACAGACCGGTGAAGAGAATACCGAGAACACAGCTGAGCGCGCGCATGCCAAAGCCTCCAATCCGGACGGAACGTCGGGAACCCGGAATTGGAGACTATGACGTGGCTTTTCCGAAAAAGGTTGCAGCTACTCGGCCAGGTAACCCTCGGTCCAGTCGATCTCGAATTCGCCCCGGCAACGGTCGCAGGTCAGGGCGCGAGGGGCACGGGGGCTGGCCTTGAGGGCCGTGCGCTCCCGGCAGCTCGGGCAAACGGCGTAGCGGGCGCCCAGGGCAGCGGCAAACCGGGTTGCCTCTCTGGGCCTGGGGACGACCGTCCAGCGCTTCGGGGGAGTCGAGACAATCTGGAGCAGGAAGCTCGGCACGGCCTGGGGCACGCGATTGACTTCGACGATCGCTTCGAGCCCCGTGAGATGGCGCACGCGGTACCATGCCCCGCGGCGCAAAGCGCAATTGACGTCAGCTTGCAACCGAGCCCACTTGAATCCCGGCATGCGATCTCCGAGGTGAACCCTGGCAGACAGACTCAACGCGACGGCGCGCCGCGCAAGAAGACCCGGGGCCCAACATAGGGTGTCACACGGCGGTGGCCGTGACCCGAGTCACGGGTGGAAAGAGTCACTCTCCATGCCGAGGGCAGGACTCGAAACCTGCACGGGAGTCGCCTCCCAAGGGATTTTAACCGTGCCCGCGCATGCCGCATCGTCGCATATCTGCGCTTAGGAGCACGAAATCGGGCGTTTGCGCGCGCGGGCCGCGACGTGGGCTGCCAGAGCGCTTGTGAGAAGCCGCTTCAACCCGAACGCCGCGGATGTGTCTGCCCCCGTGCCGGATGCGTCGACGATGCGGGCCGTCGAGTACACGTCCGGGGCATGAGAAAGCGCTCCCGGGGCTTCTAGGGATGGAAATCGATCCCCCGGGCCGGGTAAGCATGGTTGCGCCGCACACCCTCACCTGTCACTCCACGTCCGGCCAGAATCCGCTTCAATTCCGCCCGTGCCTCGCCCGCAGCGCCTATCACACTGCCGAGGCGCCGCCACCGCAGCGTGCCCGTGGAATCGATGATAAACGTCGTTGGCACGCCCAGGATCTGAAATCGATCCTGGACCAACCCCTCGGCATCATGCGCCACACTCATGCGCAACCCCAGATGTTCGGCATACCGCCGCACGACAGCGTCCCCGCCACGATCGACGCTCACCGCCAGCACGCGAACGCCGCGCCGGGCAAATTCGTCATACAGCGAATCGAGCGTCTCCATCTCCTCCCGGCACGACGTGCACCAGGTCGCCCATACGTTCAGTACCGTGACCGGCTCTCCCGAGCCCACGCGCGCCGTGTCGCCGCGCAGCGTCGCGATCGCGTAGAGCGGCACCTGATCCCCTGGCTCGAGCGGCCGGAAGCTGCCGCCGCGCGCCGCGTTCCCGCCGCGGCCGCATCCAGCGGTGACGCAGAGACCGACCAGTATGCCCCACGTTACCACCCACCGCTGCCGTCTCACGGCAATGCCGCGCGACGCATCAGCACCGACCACGACCCGACTCGATTAATGAACGAGTCGGGCGCCGCGAGCGCCGACCCCGTCTTCATCCCGGCCATCGCTCGCTCCATCCGGGTGGAATCGGCGGCGGCCGCCGCCGGCGTCCGCTCCTGCCACGCCACGAACACCGAATCGCGCGCCACGGCCACCACGGGATAGCCGGCGCTCCGTCCCGCGGCGCTGAGCGCTTCGCCCGGTCCGAAATTGCGACCGCCGTCCATCGACACCTTCACTACGATGACTGGGACTTTCTGCGTTCCGTCATCCCACGCGACAATCACCCGCTGCCGATCATCGACGACGAGCTGCGCGTGCGCCGCCCGCGATACCCGCGCCACGCCGAGTGCCACCGGCCGCTCGAACGAGCGCCCGCCATCCCGCGATTGCGTGTAGTGCACCCCCGCTGCCCCCGGGGCGCCGGTCCACCACGCCACGTGCACTACGCCGTCGGATCCGACTTTGATCGTCGGTCCCGCGTCGGGGCAGTAGTCCACGTGCCAGTCATCGGCATGCACCTTCACGGGGGCGGACCACGTGGCCCCGCGATCGGCGGTCGAGGCCACGACAATGTCGCGGACCTGCATCGTGTCACCGTACCCGAAGATGCGGCGCCAGGAGGCAAACACCCGGCCGTCCGGTCCCACAGCGAGCGCCGTCCGGCAGCACGGGCACGCCGCACCCAACTCGATCGCCGTGGGTCGGGACCAGCTTTGCCCGTGATCACGCGACCACGCCACGTAGACGTGCGACGTGTCGTGCCGGAGCGCGAGCCAGCTCAGGTAGATCGTGCCATCGGGTGCGGCGAGCAGCGCGTGATCGTCGGTCGAACCCCCATTGGCCGTGTCCGCCTGCACCGTGACGGCGGCTGCCCAATGCCGCCCGCCGTCGACCGAGGTCGCGAGCCGCAGCGTATTGGTGGGCCATTCGTGACCCGGTTCCGCCTTGGTCAGGAGATAGGCCGCGTACAGCATCCCGTCCGGCCCGTAGGCGAGTTTAGGTGGTGTCTCGCCGTAGATCGTGAGCCAGCCCAGCGGATCCCGCAGCTCGACGTCGGCCGGTTGCCCCACGTCGGGACGCACCATGAGACGTCCATCGCTGCCGCCGCCCCGCGCTCCGGTCCACGCCGCTGTGATGCGTCCCGTCTGGCTTACGGCGAATGCCGGAGCGGCCCCGCTTCCCACGGGCGGCGACAACGCCGTCGGCGCTTGCCACCGTAAGCCGCGCGCGCGTCCCGTGCCGCCGCACCCGGCGACCGAGAAGAGCACGGCGAGGCCGCCACACCACACGCGGCTCACGTCACTGCCCCCACGCCAGCCGGGTCTGGAAGCCCGCGAAAATCTGCCGCGGCGTTCCCCGTGCATCGAAGCCATACTCGCTCACCACGTACAGCGCGTCGAACAGATTTTGCACCTCGAGGAACGCCTCGAGCCGCGGTCCGATGGCCACGGAGGCGGAGAGGTCCGCCACGGAGTAGGAGGCGATCTGTCGCGTGTTGCTGATATCCACGTAGCGCTCGCCTACGTAGCGACCGCGCAGGTAGACCGACCATCGTCCGCCCAGGTACCCCAGCGAGGCGGATGCCTGGTGCTTGGGCGTGTCGCCCTGGGTGTTCCCGACCACGGTCGTGTCCGGCGGGTTGTCCGTGATGATCGACTCGGTATAGGTGTACGAGGCCGAGAGTCGCCACGCCCGCGCCACGTTCCAGCTTCCGAACACTTCCACGCCGCGCGTGCGCACCGATCCCACGTTCACGGGCTGCGTAGTATACACGGGCGCGAACGCAATCGGATTGTAGCTGATGACGTCACTGATGTTGTTTTGGAAGATATTCGCCTGCACACTGCCTCGGCCGCGCGTGTACTCCACGCCGGCTTCGCCGCCGAGCAGCGTCTCCGGACCCAAATAGGGATTGGGGACGTTAGCGTAGCTCTGCGCCGAATACGGGCGATACAGCTCGTCCAGGTTGGGGGCGTTGAACGCGCGGTATACCGCGCCCCGCAGCGTCCAGGAGCGGGCTGCACGGTAGCGCAGCGCCAGCTTGGGACTGAGGCTCGTTTCGGTGCGATTGGCGAAGGTGGAATCGAACCCCGGCGTCCTGGAGTGATGGCCATCGTTGTTGGCCCAGCCATCGAACCGGACGCTGCCCAGCAGCTCGAACGCCGGCGTGGCGTGGTACTCGAGCTGCGCGAACGCGCCGCCCGTGAGCTGCGTCCCACCGCCCACCTCGTGATACGCGAAGCTGTCGGGTGCCGAGTACACGTCTCCCAAGTCGTCCCCGCTCACGACCCGCGTGTCGACGCCCAGCGTGGTTTCGACCCGGGTATTTGCCGACAGTGTCGACCACAATGCCGAGGCGCCGAAGAAGTTCGCGGGAGTCCGGTGATAGTTCGACACGAACTCGTCCAGGCCGCGCTCGGTAATCGGATCTGTGTTATACGTGAAGGGCACATCGCGCTGGTAGAACACCGTAGCGGATGCACGACCGCCTGAGGCGGCGCGGTGCTCGATCTCCCACGCCAGGTCGAGCACGTTCTGCCCGTCATGCCCGAGGGGCGATCCCTGATTCTGATACATGTTGTAATAGTTGGCCCGGATGAATGAGGACGAGTGGTCCGAGAGGTCGGTGCTCAGTTGGGTGAAAACGTTGAGCGCCCGACTCCAGGCGGGGATGTCGATGGGCCCGGCATCCTCCGGGACGGGGCGGATGTAGCCGGTCGTGTTGTAGTAGTTGCCGTTGACCATCAGCCGCAGCTTCGGGCTCAGCACAACGTTGGCCATCGCATTGGCGCGGGGTGTCGAGTTGCTGCCGTAGCTCAGCAGCGCCTCACCCTGGTCGGTCGTGGGCTGCCGGGTGACGATATTGACCACCCCACCCAGAGCGTAGGTGCCGTACAGCGACGAATTGCCGCCGCGCACGACCTCGACCTGATCCACCAGATCTTTGGGTACCTTGAGCCACTGAATGTATCCGGAGAACGGGTCGTTGAGCGGGACGCCATCCAGCGTGACCAGCGTCGTCACGTAGCCGCCCAAACCCCGCATCGAGAGGGCGTTCGACGTGTAATGCCCCACCACCGCGCTTTCGAACGGCACGTTGAGGCTCGGAATGGTGCGCACCACGTCGTCCAGCGTGAGCGCGGGCGTCGCCCGCGCCTCGTCGCCGCGCAAGATCGTCGTGCTGACCGGTAAATCCGTCAGCGTGCGTGGCGTGCGCGTGGCCGACACGACCACCGGCGCGAGCTCGGTCGGGTTCGTCGTATCGGCAATGGCGTGCGTCGTATCCTGCGCCACGGCCGGCAGCGCCGCGCCGGCGGTGAGCGCGGCCGCAAACATGATCGAGACCAGTCTGGATCGCATGTATCCCTTCTCCGTGAGGAGGCCTGGCGAGCGCCGACGCCGTCCCCGAGCGAACCGCACGTGCATCGTGCGCGCTCGCACCAAGGGCCGAGCTCGGGCGGCCCGCACCGTCGTTCAATTGTCAGGAATGGCTGGGGCGGAACGTCAGGCGCTGACGGGAGGGGCCGTGGCGAAGGGAATGAAGTGAGCGGCTCGGGTGCCCGGTTGCACGGGAGCGACGCGCGCCCACGCCACAACGACGGCGACGGTCTCGACGAGAGTAGCCGCCGGTGGCGGGAGCGTGATAGTGGCCTGCGCGCAGCACGGCCGCACGCAGCAACCATCTGGCACTCCATGATGCTCCCCATGCGGCATCCCAGGCATGCCCGGCATCCCGCGAGGGGCGCTGGGAGCCGAACCTCGAGCCTCCTGTGCCGCGGCGTCCGTTGGCAGGCAGGCCGGCGCAACGCGCTGCGTGCGCTGGAGCAGCGCGAGCGCCAGGAGAATCGACGCCAGTCGGAATGCGGCGGAACGTCTCACGGAGCGAAGATGCTCCCGGCGCGCAGCGACGTCAATTGCAGTGGGCTGCTCGTCGGGCGCTCGCTTTCGCTCGCGGCGTTCCGGTCAAATCCCGCCTTGCGTTTCCAGGATCGTTAACGACCTAATGGACATTCTGTGGGACAGCAGAGGGCGAAACAGAACGGGCCGCCGAAGATGGCGCCCCTATCTCTTCGCGATTGCATGCCGAGGGCAGGACTCGAACCTGCACGGGAGTCGCCTCCCAAGGGATTTTAAGTCCCTTGCGTCTACCAATTTCGCCACCCCGGCCCGCCGGAAAAGTTACCCCGCTCGGGGCGAATTGCAGAACGCCCTCAGCGTGTGAGCAGCCAGAGCGTCAAGGCGCCGAGCGCGATGAGCGCGAGCGTGGAAAGGGTCTTTTCCTGCGATTCCGTCAAGGCGGACGGGACAAACTGCGTGGCAGAACGGCCATCACCGCGCCATGAGAACTCGTACCGCGGCCACGGCGGCGCGAGGCGCGCAGGCACCGCAGCGTTAGGCGCAGAGTCGCGCGGATCCTGAGCACGCTGCGCCCGAGCGGGCGCACTCGCCAGTACTAACAGAAGGAAGGCGACGACACAGGGGCGCATCGTTATGCAAGAAGCCTACCTCACCGTGCCGCTCGGCTCAGCGCACCTTCCTCTTATTAAGCGCTGCGTTCCAGTCGCACGCCCTCCTCTGGAATAACGAAAGCAATCGCGGCTGTTGCGCCCACGCTACGGAGCGCCGCCGTGATCGCCCGTTCCACCTTCGCATGCGGCCCACGCACGAACACCAGCACGTCGCCCTCGAGGCCCGTGGCTCGCGCGCCGGCGGCGCCCGCCCGCTTCGCCGCGCTCACCACCCGGTCCGCCACGCCTGAGCTCCCCTCGTACAGCCGGCGCCAGGAGACATGCGACTCGTAGATCAGCGCTCCGAATCGCTTGTATTGCCGCGACAAGAGCAGCTCGGCACCGAACCGCGCCCGGGCGCTCTCTCCCAGAATGTGCAATGCCCGCGACCGGAGCGGTTGGGCCAGCACCTGCTTGAGCTTCGCGAGCCAGGCCATGGGCCAGCTCGCCAGCCACACGAGCTCGGGCAGCTCGAGCTGGAGCGCGCTCAACGCCGCGGCACACTCCGCGGCGCGTTGCGTCGCGAGCTCGGAACGAGGAGCCCCGCACCGCACGAGCAGCAGCTTGAACGGCAACGGCACGCGCTTCACCTCGGTCGACGCCGATTCCACGAGCAGCGCCGCATTGGGGCGCGCCAACGCCGCAACCGCGTGCTCGACCACGGCCGTCGGAGTGCGATCATCGCCCTGACCGTTACGGCCCGCGCGGAACCCAACGCCGGCAATCTTGCGGGGTGGGATGGTCATTCCCCGCAGGGCGGCGAGCGCTCTGGCCAGCGCCACATCGTAGGCCGGGCCGGGAACCGCACTCGTACCCGTTGCGCTCACGACGACTCGTATGCCGCCGCGGTCGAGGGCCCTGGGGCCGCCCTCGAGCGCGGCGAGCTCGCGTAGCACGTTGGCAGCCCGCCTCCGCCACCCGTCGTCTTTTGAGTCTCGAGCAGAGAAATCGTGGATCGAGCCGGCAACAACCTCTACTTTCACGCTATCCGCGGCGGCCACCGTCACGCGAATTCGCGGTTCGGTCGCGCACGCGAGCACCGATCCGCCGTTTTGGCCGGTCTGATCGCCGAGCAGCGCTAAGCACTCCGGCGCCGACGCTGTGACGCGGGGCACGCTTCCGAACGCCTCGGCGAAGCTGTCGATCCCTCGGCGCTGCCGATGTTTGACTTCCATGGGGGCCAATGCTACCGTTGGCCGACCTTTTCCACCATGCCGTACATCTGCTTTCCGGAGCCTTCTGGTATGCAGCGGTTTGCGCGGTGCGTGTGGTTGGTGCTCGTCGGATTCCCCGCCCTGCTTAGCGCCCAAGGCTATGGCGTATATGAGTTGAGCCCGTGCACGTTCGGCCGCGGTGGAGCGGCGGTCGCGTCCCCCTGTCCTGATGCGTCGGCGATATTCTTCAATCCTGCCGGTCTGGCGGACTTGAAGGGTGGCCACGTGAGTGCCGGCGTGACGTTCATCAAGGTGAACGGCGGCTTCACCGATGACGTCTTCGGGCAGAAAACCAGCCTCGACGACCCTCTCATTCCGGTCCCGGAACTGTACGCCTCGTACCAGCCGCGGCCGAAACTGGGGCTCGGGATCGGCCTGTTCGCGCCGTACGGCCTGCAGACCAAGTGGCCCACCGATTTCGAGGGTCGTTTCGCCGGCTACAACAACATTATCCATACTTATTACGTGCAGCCGACCGCCGCCTACCAGGTGACGAAGCAGCTCTCCCTGGGCGCGGGGCTCGACATCGTTCATGGATCGGTAGAGTTGCACCAGCGAATCGACCTGTCCACCACGCCCGTACCGGGTTTCCCGCCCGGCACGACTTTCGGAGCGTTCGGCATTCCGTATCAGACGGACTTTGCCGACGCGACCCTGACAGCATCAAAGACGGCCTTCGGGGGGCATTTCGGCGCGATCTTCAAGGTGAACGACCGGATCTCGCTGGGGGCGCGCTACCTGATGAAAGTCAATCTCAATTACTCCGGCACCGCCTCGTTCACGTCCGTCCCGACGAACCTTACGATCCCGGCCACGATCACGATTCCCGGCATCGGGACGATCCCGGCCGGCACGCCGCTCGACGCCTTTCTTGGCAGCCTCGGCCTCTTCACTGCGCCAAACGGCCCGCTCCAACCCCAGACCGTGACCGCCACGCTGCCCAACCCCGACATGTTCGTGGGGGGGATCGCGGTCAAGCCGACGGCGAATCTCCTGGTGCTCGTGGATTATCAGTGGACGCATTGGAGCAGCTTCCAGACGCTGACACTGAACTTCACACCGACCACGGCCCTGAATCAGGTGCTGTACGAGAGCTATCAGAACACGAGCGGCATCCGGTTCGGTGCTGACTGGACCCAGAGCCAGCACCTGAACCTCCGCGCGGGATACCTCCACCATCAGGGGGCCGCGCCCGATCAGACGGTCACGCCGCTCTTGCCGGAAGGAGCGCGCAACGAAGTGAGCGCGGGATTGTCGTACAAATTCTCGCCCGCCATGAGCCTCGACCTCGCGTATCAGTACATTCGGCAGGACGATCGCCGGGGCCGCACGATCGAGACACCGAATGTTCCGCCCACGACCGCGTTGAACAGCGGCCTGTACACGTTCAGCGCGAGCTTGTTCGGCGTCGCGTTGGCGTTCGCCTTTTAGGAGGAGCGGGCGATGACGATTCGCGGACTTTCGATCTCGGCCCTCCTCGCCGCACTGGCGCTGGCGGGTTGTAACGATGAGTCGCTGCAGCCGCCGCCTGCACCGTCGGCCGGAGCGCTGTTCCAGCGCTACGTGTCGATCGGGAACTCCCTCACTGCGGGGTTACAGTCGGCTGGCATCAACGACTCGACCCAGCTCCAGGCGTATCCGGTGATCCTGGCGCACCAGATGGGCACGACGTTCTATCCGCCGCTCTTGAGCCGGCCCGGATGCCCGCCCCCGTTCACCAACGTGTTCACGAACACGCGGCTCGGCACCGGCAGCACCGCGAGCACGTGTTTCTACCGGGCACCGGGCGTCCTTCCCTATGTGAGCAACGTGGCGGTGCCGGGTGCCGCAGTCGGTGACGTGACATCGAACACCGGCGCCGGCACCAATGCCAACCCGCTGACTCAGCTCGTACTGGGTGGTCGGACGCAGCTTCAGGCCGCGATGGCCGTGCATCCGACGTTCCTGAGTGTGTGGATCGGGAACAATGACGTGCTCGGGTCGTTCACGGCGCTGCCAAACGCCGGCGATTCCACGCTGATTACCCCGGTGGCCACGTTCCAGGCGAGCTACCAAAAGATCGTCGACAGTATCAAGGCCTCGGGTGCCAAGGCTGTTTTGATCGGCGTGGCGAACGTTACTGAGATTCCGTACGCCTCGACGGGATCGATCTATTTCGAGATCGCCAACAATCTCGTTGCGGGCGTGGCATTCCCCCCGACGTTCCATGTCGATCCGCTGTGCGCGCCGGCGTTCATCAACCCGGCCGGCAAAGGCGACTCGACGCTCGTCCCGTTCCCGTTCGGCGTACAGCTCATTGCGGCCGCCGCGGCCGGAGCGACCGACACGCTGCACTGTACCGAAACATCCACCGTGCAGCCGGCCGAGCTGCGGAAGCTCGTGTCCACCATGCTCGCATACAACGCGTTCATCTCCGCGGCCGCGAGCACGAATAGCTGGGCGTATGTGGATCCGAATCCGGTGCTCGATTCGCTGCGCCAGGACCCGCAGCAGGTGGCGCCGTTCCCGAACGTCGGTTCACCGGCGTCCCCCACTCCGTGCTCCGGCTCGCCGTTCGGGCTCGCGTTCACGTGTGACGGGGTGCATCCCAGCGCGTCCACGCACATCCTGATCGCGCGCCATCTGGCGCAGGCGATCAACGCGAAATTCTCGACCAACATCCCGTTACCGTGAGCCACGCCCGCTGACCCCTCTCCGCGATGCGGAGAGCGGGAACGGTGATTAAGATTCGCTGCGCATGATCTCGAATCGCGTGAACGGCATCCGTCGGCTGGCGGGTGCCGTTCTGGTATTGGGAAGCGTTGGCGGCGTGCCGCTTGCGCGCGCGCAAACGGTCGAGCGCACCGACACGCCCCGCAAGGGAGATGTGCGGGTGAGCTTCGAGCCCCGCATCGACACCTGGGATCAGATCTTCACGAACAACGGCGAAGAACGACTCGGGTCCCCGTTCACGACCGATAGCGTTGGACCGTTGCAAATCCCGATGCTCGGACGGCTCGAGCAGGATGTGCGCACCGCGAGCGGCATTGGCAGTTACGTGCCGACGCTCGGTGCGGGCACGCTCAACGTATACCAGGAAAAACGCGTCACGCCGTTGGGCGTGGAAGTCGGCCTCACGAGCCGCTTCTCGCTCTCGGTCAATGTCCCGATCGTGCGCGTGGCCACGCGCAGCAACGTGCAGCTCGCCCAAGGCTCGGCCAATCTCGGGGCCAACCCGCTCGCGACGAGTGCCGGGTCGGTACAGCAGTACGCCACGTTCTTCGGCCAGTTCAACGCGGCGCTCACGACGCTCCAGAACAACATCAACGCGGGCATGTACGGCTGCGCGGGCAATCCCGCGTGCGCGGCGAGCGCGACACTGGCGCAGGGTCAGGCCGTGCGCGACGCGCTCGAGCGCACGATCTACGGCGTGGGCGCAGTGCAGAACCCGTTCGTGCCGCTCGCGGGTTCGGCTGCTGGAGTCGCCATCGATGCGTCGATCGCCCAGCTCCAAGCCCAGCTGTCAGGCGTGTACAACGTTCCTGGCTTTACCTCGACGCTTCTGCTCGCCACGGACACGCTGGCCGCGCCAGCCGGGTTCAACGACTTCCTCACCGGGATAGCCGGCGCCAACGGCTCGATCTTCGGCTTCGGCTATAACCCGCTCGGCTACAACTGGCATTACGGGCTCGGTAACATCGAGCTCGAGGCGAAATACCGGATGGTCGAGCGGCCACACTACGCGCTTGCCATTGCGGCGATCGGGCGGCTGCCGACGGCGACCCGCGACACCACGCTCGACTTTCTCGGAATTCCGGTGGCCGATCTCGAGCCCGGGTTCGAGGGACGTGTGCTCCAGGAGCTGATCGTGGCGAAGCACGTCTGGCTCAACCTCGCGCTGCGCGGCGGCGTACAGCTGCCGGGCACGGCAGCCCGGCGCGTGGCGCCGTTCGATGCGTTGTTCGTCCCATACCAGGCGACGACCACGCTCAACTGGGACCCCGGAGATTATTTCGCAATCGATTTCGCGCCGCTGTACCGATTCACGCCGCATTTTGGCGTGGGGCTGACCACGGCGTTTTGGTCTCGCGGTGCAGATCACTACAGCTACCGGACCGCGGAGGATTCCGTGGCCCTTGCGGCGGCTCAGGGCTTCGCGACTCCGGCGGCGATCCTCGACGCGGGAACCGCACAGCAATGGGTCCGCGTCGGGTTCGCGATGACCTACGCGGGGCCGGTTGTCGAAGGGGGCTTTACGGTCGAGGAGACGGTGAGCGCGTCGGGGGACGTGGTCCCCGCGGCGGTTGTGTATCGTCTGCGGCTGCGGATTTCTCATAAGCTTTTTTGAGCAGCTCGGCGGCGTGGCGCAGGGCCGTCGTCATGTCCGGATCCCCCAGCATTCGCGCCACCTCACGCCGCCGCTCCTCACCGCTAACCGCCCGCACGTCGCTCGTGGCGACCCCACCGCGCGCGCCCTTGGCGACGACCAGGTGATGATCCGCACAGGCCGCGATCTGCGGCAGGTGCGTGATCACCAGCGCCTGGCGGCCGGACCCGCGTGCGACGGTTTGCAGCGCCTCTCCCACGCGCGCACCGGTTTCGCCCCCAATACCCTGGTCGATTTCGTCAAAGATGAGCGTGGGCACGGCGTCGTGTCGCGCCAGCACGACCTTCAACGCGAGCATGAGACGGGACAGCTCGCCTCCTGAGGCGACGCGCGCAAGGGGGCGAGCCTCGAGTCCGGCATTGAGGGCCACATCGAACGTCACGTCCTCGGCCCCCGAAGCGTTCGCCGCGGCGCGCGGGCTGAGCCGCACCGAGAACCGGCCGCCCCCCATGCCGAGCGCGGGCAGCAGCTTGTTCACCTCCCGGTCCAGCCGCTCGGCGGCCGCGTTGCGCTTGACGCTCAGCGCATGCGTGGCCGCAACGAAATCCGCCTCCGCGCTGGCGCGCTCGTCCGCGAGCTGGCGCAGGTCGAGATCGGCGGTATCGAGCAGCTCGAGCTCCCGTGCGGCGCTATCGCGCGTGGCCAGCACGTCGGGAATGGTCGGCCCGTACTTCTGCGTGAGGCGATACACCACGTCGCGCCGCGCTTCGACCGCCGCAAGCCGGCCGGGATCGCTGTCGATGCCTGACGCGTAGTCGCGTACCATCCGTGCCAGCTCCTCGAGATTTGCCGACGCCGCTTCCACGAGCTCCCGCCAGCTTCCCGCCCCCGGATCGAGCCGCTCGATTTGCGCCACCAGCTTGGCGGCTCGACCCATACCCATGCCGTCGACCGCCGTCTCGAGCTCGCGCGCCAGCGTGCCGAGCTCTTCGGCGTGCCCAAGCCGGCTCGCCTCGCTCGCCAGCGCCTCGTCTTCCCCGACCCGTGGCTTCGCCTTCCCGATTTCATCCATCACGTGGCGGAGATAATCGGCTTTGCGGCGCACCTCGTCCTGACGCGACTTGATGGTGGTTTCCCGCTCCACGAGCGCCTGCCAGCGGTCGTGGGCATCACGTACGGCGGTCCGCTCCACCGTGGCGTCCCCCGAGGCGTCGAGAATGTCCCGCTGAGCATCCGGCCTGAGCAGAGACTGCGTCTCATGCTGTCCATGCAGATCGACGAGCAACGCGCCGATCTCCGTGAGCACTCCGATCGTGGTCGCGCTACCGTTCACCCAGGCGCGGGAGCGGCCGTCTTTGGAGATCTCGCGCTTCATGATCAGGAGGCCGTCTTCGGACTCGACACCCTGGGCGGAAAGGGACGGCAAGAGACGGGACGAGACGGACGAGTCCAGCTCGAAAACGCCTTCGATCACCGTCTTCTGCGCCCCGGCGCGAACGACGTCCGCGGAGGCACGTTCGCCGAGCAAGAGGGATAGCGCGTCAACGAGCATGGATTTGCCAGCCCCGGTTTCGCCGGTCAGGACGTTGAGACCGGGGCGGAGCGGCAGGGTCACGTCTTCGATGACGGCCAGATCGCGCACCCGGAGTTCGGTGAGCACTACTTTCCCTCCCGGTCCGCGGGCTCACCCCACTGAAGCTTTCGACCCATCCGCGCAAAAAATCCTTCACCGCCGAGGCGCACGAGACACACCGGATGCTCGGCGCGACGCACCAGCAGGCGCTCGCCGGGCTGCATGGTGGTTCCCACCTGCCCGTCGAACGACACCAGGATCTGATCGGTCCACGGGGGGACCGGTTCGATCGACACCGTCGAGCTGGGGGGCACCACCAACGGCCGTATTCCCAGGGTGTGCGGACAAATCGCGGTGACGATGATGGCGTCAACGCTCGGGAGCACGACGGGGCCGCCCGCCGACAGCGAATAGGCGGTCGATCCGGTCGGCGTCGCGACGATGATCCCGTCGGCCGAGTACTGCCCGACCTCTTCGCCATCCACCACGAGACGCATGCGAACCACGCGAGCCACGCCGCCCTTGTGGACTACCGCGTCGTTCAGCACCATCGGCTCGGGCCGCGATTTGCCCTCCCGCTCCACGATCGTGGGCAGCAGGGCAAGGCGCGACTCGGTCACGAAACTCTGGCGGACGAGCGATTCGAGCGCGGTTTCGATGGTTTGCGAGGTCGCGGTTGTGAGGAATCCGACGCGACCGAGGTTAATGCCGAGGATCGGCGTCTTGGCGCCATTGAGCGAGCGCGCGGCGCGGAGCAGCGTCCCGTCGCCGCCCAGGGTGATCAGGAAGTCCAGCTTCGGGGCGGCGTCGAGCAGGCGGGGGGCGGGAGGCGTCCCTGGCCACACATGCGCCAGGCTCGGCTCGGCGTAGAGCGTGAGGCGCAGGCGCGGCGCGGTCTCAGTGAGACGGACGAGAACGCTTTGCAAGTCGCGGTAACTGGGGTTACCAACGACTCCGATATTCATCGGGGCGTGAGCGATTCCTCGGCCGCGAGCGCACGAATGCGCGCGGCGATCCCGGGTCCCGTGAGCCCAACGGCCGCGAGTTGCGCGGCCCGAGGCGCGTGCTCGTACGTGCGATCCGGCACGCCGAGCGGGACAACGCGGACCTCCGGAGCGGTCGTCTGCACGACCGCGGCAAGGTGCGCGCCGAAACCGTTCACCACGGCGCCGTCCTCGAGCGTCACGAGCAGGCGGTGATCATGCATCACCGCATCGAGCGTCACGCGGTCGAGCGGCTTCAGGAAGCGGCAGTTCAGCACGCTCACCGAAAGTCCGTCCGCCGCCAGGATGTCCGCGGCGTCGAGCGCCGGCTGGCACATCACTCCCACCGCGAGAATCGCGCAGTCCTTTCCTTTGCGCAGCAGGTCCCACGTGCCGTAGGGAACCGGTGCCACCTCCGCGGCCGGCGGCGCTTCGCCCGGCGCCTTGTCGCGCGGATACCGGATCGCAAACGGGCCGTCGGCGTGCGCGAGCGCGCAGCGCAACAGGCCGATGAGCTCCGCGCCGTCCTTGGGGGCCGTCACGGTCATATGCGGCACGGCCAGCAGGTACGCGATGTCATACAGCCCCATGTGGGTTTGGCCGTCTTCGCCCACCATCCCCGCCCGATCCATGCAGAATATGACGGGAAGCTTCTGAATCGCGACGTCGTGAATGACGCTGTCGTACGCCCGCTGCAGAAATGTGGAATAGATGGCTACCGCGGGCCGGAGCCCCTGGGCCGCGAGCCCGCCGGCAAACGTGACCGCGTGCGCCTCGGCGATGCCGACGTCGAAAAAGCGTTCGGGAAATTTCTTCTGAAACGCGTTCGTCCCGGTTCCCGAGGCCATGGCCGCGGTGACCGCCACGAGGTCCTGATACTCGGCGCCGAGCTCCACCAGGGCATCGCCGAAGATCCGGGTCCAGGACGGCGGACCGGGATGGATCGGCTTCAACTGTCCGGTCACGGGATCGAACGGAGCGCGGGCGTGGAACTTCTCGAGGTCCGGCTCGGGGAGCGGGAAGCCCCGTCCCTTCTCGGTGATCACGTGCACGACACGCGGACCCTTGAGCTCCTTCACGAGCTGGAACGTGTGCACCATCTGCTCGATGTTGTGCCCGTCGATTGGCCCGAAATAGCGGAACCCCAGCTCCTCGAACAGCATCCCGGGAGACCAGAGATTCTTGACACTTTCCTCGAGATTCTTGGCGAACTCCACGAGCCGCGTGCCGCCGACCACGTGCGACGCCTTCTCGATCACGGCCTTGACGCGCTCGCGCACGCGGACGGTGACCGGGCTCGCGATGATCGAACCCAGATACTTGTTGATGGCGCCAACGTTCGGCGCGATGGACATGCCATTGTCATTCAGCACCATGATGATGTCGCGGTCCGAATGGCCGGCATTGTTCATCGCCTCGTAGGCGAGGCCGCACGTGAGCGCGCCGTCGCCGACGACTGCCACGACCTTGTGGTGTTGACCCTTGAGATCCCGAGCCGTGGCGAGCCCCAGGGCCGCAGACAGACCCGTGCCGGCGTGCCCAGCCCCGAACTGGTCGTGCGGGCTCTCCGACCGGCTCAGGAAGCCCGAGAGGCCGCCTTCCTGCCGCAACGTGGGAAGGCGTTCGTTCCGCCCGGTGAGGATTTTCCAGGGATAGCCCTGGTGCCCAACGTCCCAGATGATCTGGTCGCGCGGCGAATCGAATGAATAGCACAGCGCAACGGTCAGCTCGACCACGCCGAGCCCGGCGCCGATGTGGCCGCCGGTCTGCGACACGACGTCAATCAGGCGCCGGCGTACCTCTTCCGCCAAGAGCGGCAGCTGTCCGCGCGACAGCCGGCGGACGTCCTGGGGACCGTGGATACGCTTAAGAAGAGGCATGGGAAGGACGGATTGCAGATTCCTCAGCGTGACCGGTTCACCACGTAGGACGCCAGGGCTTCCAGTATCGCAGAAGCTAACCCCCCTACCCGCAGGCGGTCCACCGCTTGCGCCGACAGGCGAACGGCTTCGGCGCGTGCGACGTCTATGCCGTGCAGGGCGACA
>Ga0335079_10001465_pt1 | contig 26839 bp, 22 predicted proteins | sample Lox_Sample_33_FD_206719 | JGI IMG/M metagenome (GOLD analysis project Ga0335079, IMG submission 206719) | Soil microbial communities from Loxahatchee National Wildlife Refuge, Florida, United States - Lox_Sample_3.3 | ecosystem: Environmental > Terrestrial > Soil > Wetlands | place: USA...
TATCGAACGCCTTTCTCAACCATTTCAGAGGAAGATGGAGCGCTTGCTGGAGACACAAGTCCAATGAGATCTCCTTTGCGAAGACGCTGTGGCTTGAGAACCATTGCTTATTCCTTGTTGTTGTACTCAGTGGTCGAAATGTATGAAGAAATAATCGGAAATCAACGAACTGTGCTATACGCCCGTACCACGTTCGTGATGGCCACAATTTGGCACAGACAACGGAACGACAGATGACGCTCTTCGTTCCGGCACGTCGGTTCGATCCTGATCTTCCCGAGATGATGGATCTCCCCAATCCGGACGCCTGCGTCCTGCGAGAGGATCTTGGAAATCTGCGGCTCATCAACAGATATTTCGGCGGCCTTCGTGCAGTTCGAAAACACGCAGTCGGGTTGATGTCGAAGATCGATCACTCTCGAACCATTCAGATTCTCGACCTCGCAACAGGTTCCGCCGACCATCCAATATCGCTGGTGCGCACGGCACGTGCATTGAACAGAAGGATCAGGATCACTGCCGTGGAACGAAGTCCGCTTACTCTTACCGTTGCGCGCGAACGAACAGAGAATTACCCGGAAATTGTCATCGAAGAAGGCGATCTTCTGCAACTCGGTTATCCACCAAAGAGTTTCGATGTTGTGCTCTGTTCCCTCGCGATACACCATTTTTCACGTCCCGATGCAGTCAGGATTCTCAAGAAGATGATCCAGTGGAGTCGAGTCGGTTTGATCATCAATGACCTACGGCGCAGTTGGCTGGCCGCCTGGACGGCGTGGATCTATACGCACGTGACCACAACGAACCCCATGACACTGAACGACTCGTACGTTTCCGTCCTGCGGGCATTTACGTCCCGGGAACTTCAGGAAATGGCTGACGAAGCGGGTGTACGGGATCCCCAGGTCTTTCGACATCCGATGTTCCGACTGATTCTTGTCGGTGTGCACTGATGCACTCAGAAAATTCGATTTTGATGAATGCCCGCCCAGAGCAGATTTTTCAAGTCGCCGCTGACTTGTCGCGCTGGCCCGCCATCCTTCCGCATTATCGAAGGATTACGTACCTCGACCGCTCGGCAACGAAGAATCTCGTCATCATGACAGCGTGGCGACGCTTGCCATTCCTTGGCGGAGCAAAAATACCCGTGCGATGGACCTCCGAACAGGAAATCGACTATCACAAACTGGAGATCCGGTTTCTTCATCTCAAGGCGTTTACCAAAGGAATGCGTGTGATTTGGACGTTTGTGCGAACGCACGAAGGCACAATGGTGCACATCGTGCACGACTTGCAGAGCAAGGTACCCGTTCTAGGAACCCTTGTCGTGGAACCGATCGTTGGTCGGTTCTTTGTTCATTTCATCGCCAATCAGACACTTCAACACATGAAGGCTTTTGTGGAGAGAAGCAATGGATCGTAGACGCGTGGTGGTCACAGGCATCGGAGCCATCACTCCTATAGGAAATGGAAAGGATGGATTGTGGGAGGGCGTACGACAAGGTCGTACCGGCGTTGTGGAGATTTCGCGGTTCGACACTTCACAGATTCAAACGAAGGTCGCCGCTCAAATCGATGATTTTGACCCACTCGACCACTTTGACTCGAAACTTGCACGACGAATGGATCGCTTCGCACAGCTCGGTCTGGCGGCGTGCGAGATGGCCATCAAAGACTCTTCACTGCAGACCAATAAGAACGGAACGAGTGAACGCACGGGCGTAACCATGGGAACTGCGCTCGGAGGGATTTCCGGCGCTGAACGCCAGCACGAACAATACGTCAAGTCCGGGTTGCGCGCAGTCGACCCGAGCCTGGCCTTGATGGTGTTTGGAGGGTCGGGTTCGAGCAATATTGCAATTCGGTACGGTTTCACAGGACCAAGCAATGCCAACTCGAACAGCTGTGCCTCGGGCACGATTGCAATCGGCGAGGCATATCGGTACATCAAGGACGATTACGCCGATGTGATGATCGCCGCAAGCGCTGAGGCTCCTTTGTATGAGCTTACTTTCAGCGCTTTCACAATCATCAAAGCAATGTCCACCAACCACGACCCTGCGACGGCCTGTCGGCCATTCGACAAGAATCGTGATGGATTTGTCATGGGTGAAGGTGCCGCTGTTCTCGTCCTTGAAGAATTGGGCCACGCTCTAAGGAGGGATGCGCACATTTATTGTGAAGTTCTGGGTTATTCCTGCAATAACGATGCACATCATATGGTGGCGCCAAGACCGGATGCATCATCCGCGATCAGAGCAATGGTATCCGCAATCCGCGAAGCCAACATTTCGCCTTCGGAAATAGGCTATGTCAACGCTCACGGGAGCTCAACGACGCTGAATGATAAGACTGAGACGTTTGCTTTGAAGAAAGTCTTCGGAGAGCGCGCCCGAACGGTTCCCGTCAGTGCGACAAAGTCCATGCACGGACACGCACTGGGAGCTTCCGGTGCCGTCGAAGCGGCGATCTGCGCTCAAGTATTCGAAAAAGAATTCCTTCCTCCGACGATTCATTATGAACAACCTGATCCGGACTGCGATCTCGACTACATTCCAAATGCGGGGAGGACTTCCCGCGTTGACCGCATCTTATCGAATTCGTTCGGGTTCGGCGGTATCAATGCCGTCCTCGTGTTGGGACGATATTCTCAATGAACGCAGCCGGACATTTTGACGTCCTTGTGGTTGGAGCCGGCCCGGCGGGGTCAGCCTGCGCAACGCTCCTGGCCCGGGCGGGACTGAGTGTCCTCTTGTTCGACAAAGAAAAATTTCCTCGCGATAAAATCTGCGGCGATTGTGTCAATCCTTTATCCTGGGAATACTTCGAATTGCTTGGAGTCGCCGATTCTCTCCGAAGCCTCAATTTTCATTGCATCGATTCGGTTCGAATGACAAATCTGCAGGGAAAGGAGATTACGATTCCGGTCCGATCAAACCGCGGAAGGCCGTTTTTCAGCATTAACAGGGGTACTCTTGATGACCTTCTTGCCCGGAATGCCCAGCGGGAAGGTGCGACTCTGCTTTATCAGACGAGACTTCTGGATGCTACTGAAAGTGACAGGTGGGATGTGCTCGTTCGAAGCAGGGGCAGTCTTTGGCAATATAGCTGCAACTATCTTGTGGGAGCGGATGGGAGAAACTCAACCGTGGCAGGGAAGATTCGCGCGTCCGACAAAACAAAGACCTCCAGAGCTGCGCGGCGCAGAGTTGGAATCCAGTGGCACGCAGATGTCCAGCCGCTTGTGGGCTCTGAAGTCCATCTTTACAAATTCGAGAGCGGGTACTGTGGTGTCGTCAATCTCGACGACAGAACGTCAAATATTGCCATGGTGACTGACCCACAGTTCGCTCAACTCGCCTCAACCGATTTTTCGAGGTTCCTGGAAAAGACGGTCTTGAGCAATCCTGCAGGAATGCGGTCGTGCGATGACCTCACACCGGTGAAAGACTTGTCGCTGACATACCCAATTAATCCCATCGTTCGGCGTTCCGGGATACCCAAGGCATTCCTCATCGGAGACGCACGTCGCACCGTGGAACCCTTTACTGGTGAAGGGGTCTGTTTGAGCTTGCAGGACGGGATTCGTACGTCACAGAAGATTCTGCGAGCGTTCGACAAGGGCCGGGGCGGCGCACCTATTCCCGTGCGAAGATCGTTCTGGGTGAATCGGGTCTATTCCCCTGTTCTGCGCAATCATCAAATGGCAGAATCTGTGGTCTCCACGGTTGCACGCTACCCCGTACTCTCGCGTCTGCTTGGCAGAACCGTATTCGGCGCGCAGGTTCAATCAGCGCACGCAAGGAAGTGATTTCGATTTGTTAGCAAGAAAATCCTTTTGTATGTTCTCCAAACATAAGCCCATTCGTCGACATGTAATAATCCGTCAGGAGGCCCCCATGAAGCACTATTTCGCATTTCGACTTGTGCTGTCCATCTCCGTCTTGATTGGCTGTGCAACGATCTCCCAGGCTCAGCTGGACACCGCCCTTTACTCCGGTATGAGAGCACGGAGTATCGGTCCCGCAGGAATGAGCGGGCGAATCGAGTCCATTGACGCTGTCACAACGACCCCCGAAATAATGTACGTCGGAGCCGCAACCGGGGGACTTTGGAAATCGACAAACAGCGGAATCACCTGGAAACCGATGTTTGATGATGAGCCTGTGAATTCAATCGGTGCCGTGACGATCTATCAGGCGAATCCGGCAATCGTTTGGGTCGGAACGGGGGAAGGAGATCCCAGGAACAGCGCCGGTGTGGGCAATGGTGTCTACAAGAGTCTTGACGGCGGAGAATCATGGACACACATGGGTCTTGAACGAACCGAGCGCATTCCGAAGATTGTGGTGAACCCGACCGATCCTAATGTTGCATACGTGGCAGCGCTTGGCACCATGTGGGGAGAGAATCCGGACCGCGGGGTCTTCCGGACCGTCGACGGAGGCAAAACGTGGAAGAAGGTCCTTTATGTCGACGAGAAGACCGGGTGTGCCGACCTTGTGATGGACCCGAGTAACCCGAACAAGTTGTTCGCAGCTATGTGGGAATACAGACGATGGCCGTGGTTTTTCAAATCCGGCGGCCCTGGAAGCGGACTCTATGTCACATATGACGGTGGCGACACGTGGAAAAAGATCACGGAAAAGGATGGCTTGCCAAAGGGTGACCTTGGCCGCATTGGTCTGGCGATAGCAAAAAACAATCCGTCGGTCGTCTACGCCCTAGTCGAAGCAAAGAAAAGTGCGCTGTGTCGATCCGAGGACGGGGGACAAACGTGGCGAATCGCGAATCAGACTACCAATATCGCCCATCGCCCCTTCTATTTTGAAGAAATACGGGTCGACCCCGAGAATGAAAACCGGCTCTACAGCTTGTATACGGAGCTTGTCGTGAGCGATGATGCGGGCAAGACGTTCACCGACTTGACACCCGGAAACCGGGTGCATTCGGATCACCACGCTTTATGGATCGACCCGAATGACGGCAAATTTCTCATTGATGGCGACGATGGCGGAGTCTACATCAGCCACGACCGCGGTAAGACGTGGCGGTTCGTCGACAATATTCCGTGCGGGCAGTTCTATCACGTCAGCGTGGACAACGCCATCCCGTACAATATCTACGGTGGAATGCAGGATAACGGCTCGTGGCGCGGTCCCAGCGATGTGTGGGAAAACAACGGGATCAGAAACTTCGAGTGGAACGAGATCGGATTCGGCGACGGCTTCGGAGCGCTCGTGGACGGTTCGAACCCTGCGTGCGGCTATTCCATGTCGCAAGGTGGCTACCTCATGCGCTACAATCTGACAACGGGTCAGCGGAAGAATATTCGTCCGTGGGCTCCCGACTCTGTCGAACTGAGGTTTAACTGGAATGCCGGTCTGGCTCAGGATCCATTCGACGCAAAGACTATTTACATCGGAAGCCAATTCCTTCACAAAAGCACAGATCGCGGCGATTCCTGGAGCATCATCAGTCCCGATCTCACCACCAACGATCCTGAAAAACAAAAGCAGGATCAAAGCGGCGGTTTGACCCCTGACGTTACTGAGGCAGAAAACTATACCACGATCATGACGATCGCACCCAGCAGCGTGCGACAAGGGGTCATTTGGGTTGGTACAGATGACGGAAACGTCCAGGTCACGCAGGATGGAGGAAAAACCTGGGCAAACGTCGTTGACAATGTGCCCGACGTTCCCAAGAACACGTGGGTTCCTCACATCGAAGCTTCAAAATTCGACGCGGGCGCCGCCTATGTCGTCTTTGACAATCACAGAAGAACAGATTTGAAAACGTATGTCTTCAAGACCGAGAACTACGGGAAAAGTTGGACGAGCCTTACAAGAAAGGATCCGATGGCAGGGAGCGACCGGATGTGGGGTTATGCTCTCACCATAGTCCAGGATCCGGTGGATAAGAACCTGCTGTTCTTGGGAACGGAATTCGGCCTTTACATCAGCTTCGATGACGGAAGAGAATGGATGAAGTTTTCTAACGGATTCCCGACTGCATCGACAATGGCCCTGGCCATCCAGCCGCGTGAGAGCGACCTTGTCATTGGAACACACGGAAGAGCGGCCTACATCCTGGATGATATTGCGCCGTTGCGGTCCTTTACCAGGGAGCTGTTTGATGAGACACTGCATTTGTTTTCTATCCCTTCTGCCTACGAGCATCGCATCAAACAGATGGACGGGTATCATTTCCCCGGGGACGCTATGTTTCGGGGTGAGTCGAAACCATACGGGGCCTTGGTGACCTACATCGTGAATCCTCCAAAAGAGGAAAGGATGAGACGTTCGAGCGATAATGAGGAAAATAGTGGCGCCGAAATGCCAGAGTTTCGACGTTCCACAGATTCCGCCAAGGTGAAGATTGAGATCCTGGACTCTGTCGGTGTAGTTGTACGAACCATGGAAGGTCCCGCCAAGAAAGGAATCAACAGGGTGACGTGGAATTTGAGGCGGGATGGATTTAGAAGACCGCGCATGGCGGCCCCAGGTGCGGAAGAGCGCCGATTCGTGCCGCTCGGACCCGAGGTGTTGCCTGGCAAGTACACCGTTCGAATCAAGCTGGGAAAATCCATTGTAACTCAAGGTGTCGAAGTTCTTCCGGATCCACGGACGAACATTCCCGCCGATGCAAGGAAACAGAAGTATGACCTTATCATGCTCATCGGCCAAAAGAGTGAAATTGTCGCCGAGGCAGTTGACCGCATCCACAACACAACAAGAGCAGTCGATGTCGTGCTGGGCGAACTGAGAGACCGAAAAGACTCGACGGCAAGAGATCTGAGGAAATCCGGAGAGGCACTGAAGAAGGTCCTCGGAACTCTGTTGGATAAGTTCGTCCCGCAGTTCGATAAGCAGGGCACATTCCGCGGCGATGATAACGTATCCGGCAAATTGCGCTCCGTGTTGGGTTCACTAAGCTCGTCTTACGATGCCCCCACCGATGCCCAGGTGCGCTACTGGAATCAGGCGCAAACGTTCATGGAAAATGCGTTGAAGGAGTTTAATCAGACCTTCGGTCAGAATGTCGCGGAATTCAAGAAACAGGTGGAAACTGCCAACTTATCGCTCTTCCCGTCCGGAGAGACCCTGGACATGAATTGGAAAAACAAGAAGGAAGACTAGGCCTCTGCTTTGTAGTCGAAACCGATCTATGATCGGCCGCTGGGCACCCTGAACTTTGACAGCGCACTTCCTGAATGCAGAGAGTATTCCTCCGCTGATTGCAGATGCTTGACCATTGGCGGAACTATTCAGTGCTAATAGGCTGTTAGTATGCAAGTCTGACCGGCCACAAGGTTGTTCTGAAGCATGCAGTTTCCGAAGCACTCGGGCAGGGCGGAGACAAGAGTGGTGAAAATCCGACCTCGGCCTGTTCGCGTCACAGCAGTCGCCAACCATCACACAGGAACATATGAAGGTCATCGTCCTCGCGGTAATGCTTTGGACCCTCTCCGCTTCGTCTTCCGCACACGCGTCCGGCAATACTGCCAATGTCATTAGTGCCAATCATCGGACGACCCAAAGTCGATTCAACCTGTTGGGCGAAAACGCGCCAGCAAGACCCGCCTCGTTCTTGGGAACAGATTCCGAAGAGACTGCTTCGGACTCAAACTCCTCTGCCCTGCTTGAGTGGCCAGAATTCCCAAAGTCGGTCGAAACCAATCGCGGAGAGGATATCACCGCAAAGAAATCGCCAACATTTCTGAAACCAGCACTGTTCGTCGGCGGATCACTTGCGATCACCGCCGCACTTATTCGGACCGATCAGTCAACGTACAACATCATTCACGGGTGGAGAATGAAGAACGATCCCATTGAAGATACGAGCCCCGTGATTACGAACCTGGGAGACGGACGAGCATCAATGGCGATCTTCGGCGGTTTTCTCGCCTATTCTTACCTGGAAAAGGACAGGACCGCTTTTGAAGCGGGCAAGATCGGTCTCGAGTCATTTCTCGTGAGCGGCGTCGTTACACAGATATTGAAACACACGTTCGGTCGGCAACGGCCAAGCACGGCAACTCAAAGCGGCGGCAGGTGGAACGGGGCATTTCTCCTGCTCAATCAAGGCTCCGGTAAACGAGGCAGCTACGCGCAGTTTGATGCTTTTCCATCCGGCCATACCGCGACAATCTTTGCGGCCGCTTCAACCCTCGCGGAAGTCTATGACCATTCTCGCTGGGTTTCGTACGCTTCTTATGCTGTTGCATCAAGCGTTGCGATCAGTCGCGTCATGGAGAGGGATCATTGGTTGAGTGATTGCTTCGTCGGAGGATTAATAGGCTATTTTAGCACGGAAGAAGTGCTTCATTTCAATCGCTCAAAGGAACAGATCGCATTGCTCCCAGTTTATGACGGCCGCTCCACCGGCCTTGCTCTCAATGTCAGCTTCTAGTGCAGCGACAATGATGTTCCGAGCACATCCTCTCATCCTCTGTCTCTCCGCATACCTTGTCGTCATTCCCTTGTCCCTCGAGTGCAGTCCAATCGCAGATAGAGCAGGTGATCGATCTCAAATCGCTACAGATTCGTCAAATTCTGTTGCGGAAGACTCATCGCTCCCGGTAGCACATACTCCCTCTGATTCGTTGAAGTGGTACACGTTCATTCAGAACATTCCCCGGGATTGGTCACAATGGGCACAGACCTCGTTTCGGGCAGACAAGGTGGGAGATTGGTCGATCGTGGCGGGTCTCACGACGGCCCTCATGCTCACCGATGACAAAACCTACACACCGTCAAAGCATTTCTTCCAGAGTTCGAGCGTCGCGCGGAACTTGAGTAATCTCGGCGCAATGATGGGGGATGGAAGTACGCAGTTCGCCATCGCAGGAGCGCTTGCGACCTATGGCCTTTCGTTTGGCGATCAGCGGGCCGTTCGGACGGGAAGCCAGATCGTCGAGGTCGTTCTCGGCGCAGGCGCCGTCGTCCAGGTTCTCAAACATATCACCGGACGAGAGAGTCCATTCACGAGATCGTCGCCAACGGGGGTTTGGAAGTTCTTCCCCGATCAGATTCAGTACCTCAAACACGTTCCGGCGTATGATGCATTCCCGTCGGGTCACATATGCACGTCCGTGGGAACGCTCGTCGTGCTGGCGGAGAATTACCCTGACGTGAAGTGGATACGCCCGGTGGGCTATCTCTTCTGTGCATACATCGGCGTGGGGATGGTCAACAACGGTATTCATTGGTACAGCGATTACCCGCTGGGTATCTTTCTCGGGTACTCCTTCGGCATGATTGCTACACATCAGGAACTGTTTGGCGATTCCGTTCGGCAGAAGGAGAATTCTCTGAGCATCTCGCTTGCACCCATCATCAACCGGCGTGGAGCCGGATTGGCCCTCAACGCGACATTCTAGCGACACTTCGAATAATAGATCTTCTATTCAAAAAGGGGCAGTTCCGCTCCAAAGTGTGCTTTCTCTGTTGGTAAACACACCATTGTCTTTTGGGAGCGGCACTAGCGCCTCGGACGTTTGCCCTCTTCACGCGAACGAAAGCCTGATATTGATGACTTCGGGGGTATTCCCGGTTCGTACCGGGGGACCCCACGTTCCAACACCACACGATACGTAGACGTGCGTGCTCCCTTTCTTCTTGTATCCCCAGCTCACCTCAAAAATCTTCTGCGAGATGTAGTTGAAGGGCCACAGTTGGCCGTGGTGTGTGTGGCCGGAAAGCTGCAAATCGACGCCGTGTTGTTCCCCATCTTCCAGGTGAAAGGGTTGGTGGTCAAGAAGAATGAGCGGGAGCCGCATATCGACATCCTCAAGCAGCGTCTCCAGGTTCTTTCGCTGTTTACCGCCGAACTGGCGGCTGCTGATATCCTCTCGTCCCACCACGGTGCAGATGCCATCGATCTTGAGGGAGCTGTCTCTCAGAACAATGATGCCGTGATCCGTCAAATACCTGCACGCCGCCTCTTCTCCTCCGATGTACTCGTGGTTGCCGGTAATCGCAACAACCCCGTACTTTGACCGGATTGTCCTCAGCGTTTCCCCAAGATTCTCTTTGATGACAGGGCCGATATCTTCATCGAAGACATCACCGGGAAGAAGCACAAGGTCGGCGTTCAAGACGTTGATGAGAGCAACAATCCGCTCAAGTCTTTTTTTTCCGATGATCGTGCCGAGATGGATGTCGGAGACGGCAACGATATTCAGTGCTTGCGTGATCGTTGACGTTTTGCCTACGGACAAATACAGCGATTTGACTTTCGGGTGCACGGCGTTCAAGTGACCAAGAAAGACCGTGATCACAACGACCGTGATCACGACCAGCGCAACGATATCCTTTGTCCGAACCGGATCAAGAGTCACGATCGAAGGAAACCAGGGAATGATGTAATTCGACAACCGGAGGATGTCGAGCGCCAGCGCAATGATGACAAAATACGTCATCGCAGCAAGCCAAAAGGATCCAATCCAGACAATCATACTGCTAAACCAGGTGAGACGTACCCGCTCGAGGATTCTTCCGGCAATGAAAGCAGATGCGAAAACCAGCATAATGATTATCGCGTAGGTTCTTAATTCCGGATGCGGTGAAAGAATCTGCCAGGCGCGCAGAACGACGTATGTATTGATGAGGGCGTACACCGAGAGGGCAACGCTGAAAAAGATCGCAAAGTTGAATTTTCGCATACTCGAGGGCAAATCCCCTGCAATTATTGGGGCTCAGTATAAGGCTTTCTCCAGTGAACAGCAATCGAACGTGACGAGCTACAAAATGACAGCCACTTTTCTCATAATTTGGAACGGTTCCTGAAACTTGCAAAAGGTAGACGCTGAAAGGCGGTGGAAGATGGGAGATTGCTGGCAAATCAGGGACTCGGATCTCCGAAATTGCAGGAAATGGAATGTTCGCAGACTTGGCATATTCCTTGCGGAAGCACAATGAGGAAGCGATCGAGCATCTGATTGCACTATTATCGGATACCCGAATCAAGAAGTGGGAAGGATAGCCAGGAGGAGAAGAGTATGGATCAGTACTGGGATTCAATTCGGCAAAAGGTGTGTCGCAAGTGCATAGATGGAGATGGCAAAGGGGGATGCCGGCTGCCAATCGATGAGTCGTGCGGACTGGATACGTTTTTCCCCGAAATTGTGCAAACCGTCTCCAACGTCCGATCAGATTCCTTCCAGGATTATGTCGATGCGTTACGTGCCAACATTTGCGCTAACTGTCAGCATCAATTCGCCGACGGAGTCTGTAAAAAGCGCGACACGTTGGAGTGCGCCCTTGATCGCTATTTACCCGTCGTCATTGATGTCATCGAGTCAGTGAAAATGTCCGCAGTCGGAACGGAACACGGCCCGTCATAATTTCACACCGGGGACTTCCGTACTCCGCGGGCAAGAGATAGCAGCATAGCGTTTCGGCCGAATTTGCCCCAAGATCGAACAACGATAGGGTCAACGTAAGCAACATCACCCCACAACGTTGCCGTCCAGCACAAAGCAACCGCTGTTACTGAACTACCATGGCTACTGCGAAACAATGGAATTATGTATTCGGACCCGTGCCTTCAAGAAGGCTCGGCTTATCTCTCGGTGTGGACGTTATCCCAAAGAAGGTCTGCACCCTCGATTGCGTCTATTGCGAAGTCGGAGCGACGGACAAACGCGCGTTGCGCCGGCGCGAATACTTTCCCGCGGATGCCATCATTGCAGAGATCGAGCAGGCTCTCACCGGCCGTGCGAATCTTGATCATATTTCATTCTCCGGATCCGGCGAGCCGACGCTGAATTCAAGGCTTGGCGAGATTATCCGTGCCGTCAAACAGATGACGGCCATTCCAATTGCCGTCATAACCAATGGCACACTGCTCTCGTTTGAGGACGTGCGCTATGATCTCCTGGCTGCAGACGTCATCCTCCCATCTCTGGATGCCGTTACTCAGGAAGTGTTTGAGAACATTGACCGCCCGCACCCGCAATTGCGCATCGACACGATCATCGAAGGCCTGAGGCAGTTCCGAGCAGAATACAACGGACAAATATGGCTTGAAGTAATGCTTACAAAAGGCTACAACGACGGAGACGCAGAGGTCCGCAAATTGGCAAATGTCGTCAAGGGAATTCGGCCCGACAGAATCCAGCTGAACACTGTCGTACGTCCGCCTTCAGTGCGTGGCGTTGAGCCGGTTACCCACCTGCGCTTGAAGGAGATACAGGCCCTCTTCGGAGAGGGTTGTGAAATCATCGGCACCTTCGACAAACACGGGATCGAGAGCAGCCGAAAAAGCAGCTCCACAGAAATCCTGGCGCTCCTCGAACGGAGGGCGATGACGCTCGACGGCCTCATCAGCTCACAGAATTCAAGCAAAGAAAGTGTCGTGGAATCGGTCCGAGCACTGAAGAATGCGGGTTTAATCGTCTCCTTTATCCATCAGAATGTCGAACACTTTCGTTCAAAAGATCTTGCCGTAGCAGAAGTCCCTCGGAAAACTTCGCCGAAGCGGGCATCGAAATAGGATTTAGACGCTGAAGCGAATGAAGACAATATCGCCGTCCTCTGTCTGATAATCCCTTCCTTCCGTCACAACAAGCCCGCGCTCCCTGAGAGCGGCCTCCGAACCATAACGATCCAGGTCCGAATACTTCATGATCTCTGCCTTGATAAAACCCTTTTCAAAATCAGTGTGAATGACACCGGCTGCTCGCTGGACGGCCGTACCGCGTTTCACTGTCCACGCACGGACTTCCTTCGGTCCGACTGTGAAGAAGGTGATAAGTTGGAGAAGATCATACCCCTCCCGAATTACTTTGCTCAGGCCTGATTCCTTCAATCCGAGGCCATCGAGAAATCCTTGACGCTCCTCCGGCGGAAGCTCCATCACCTCTGCCTCAACGGCCGCACTGATAACGACGACCGTTGCGTTCTCCTTTTCGGCAACAGCACGAACGTTTCGAACCAGCGTGGACTCGGCATTGAGATCGTTCTCGCCGACGTTGCAGACGTACATCACGGGTTTATTCGTTAACAAATGAGCATCGCGCAACCACAGATTCTCTTCATCTCCGTCCGCGGAAAAACTGTGAGCGAGCCTGCCGGAGGAGAGTTCATGGTTAAGACGGCCGAACATCTCGGATTCGGCCTTCGCCTTCTTGTCACCGCCTTTCGCCCGACGATCCGCATCCGACTGTTTTCGCTCCACCGTATCGAGATCCTTCAGAATCAATTCTGCCTCAACGATCTCGATGTCCCTTTGTGGGTTGACTGATCCGTCGACATGGACAACGTCCGGATCCTCGAAGCACCGAACCACGTGCGCGATTGCATCGACATCCCGAATGTGCGACAAGAACTGATTGCCAAGACCTTCTCCTTTACTCGCTCCACGGACAAGCCCTGCAATATCGAGGAATTCCAGCGTGGTGGGGATCGTCTTGGCCGGCTTGAATATCTCTGCCAGCCGAGCGATTCGCCTGTCAGGCACCGAGACAACGCCTATGTTAGGATCAATCGTGCAAAACGGATAGTTTGAAGCCTCTGCTCCAGCCGCCGTCATTGCGTTGAAGAGCGTCGACTTGCCTACATTCGGCAGACCGATAATTCCGCAAGTAAAACCCACAGGACTCCTTACAAAGTATACCCAAAGATACTGCTTGGATAGTTATATTCCAATTGAATATCGATTTTGGAGAATTAGCAAAAAAAGACCAACAACAAAGATTCTTCTTGCATAATTATCCGAATAATCGTATAATTATACAAAAGTAAGGATAGGCAGAAACATTGGAAACAAAGATCAAGGCTTCAGTTCTCGGCGGGTCAGGATATTCTGGCTTAGAGCTTCTCAAACTGCTTTCTGGCCATCCGCGCGTTCATATCGACAAGGTATTCGCCAACAGCTCCGCCGGCAAATCTCTTCACGATGTCAATCCGTGGTTTAAGAACCGTCTGGATGTTCGCCTCGAACCATTTGCGATGGAATCCGTCTGCTCAAGCGACATCGTGTTTGTTGCCCTCCCCTCCGGGGAAGCGATGAATGTCGTTCCCCAGCTTCTGAGTCTCGGCAAAAAGGTTATCGACTTCGGCGGGGATTTTCGATTGAAAACCATCTCGCTGTACGAGTCGTTTTACAAACGGGTGCACTCTGCGCCAGCCACTGTTGCGAAAGCGGTGTACGGATTACCCGAATGGAATTCTACTGAGATCAAAAGCGCTTCGCTCGTCGCGAATCCCGGATGTTATCCCACGAGTGCAATCCTTCCTCTTGCCCCGCTCCTGAAAGACGGATTGATCGTGAACAAGGGAATTACTGTGAACGCTCTCTCCGGCGTTTCAGGTGCAGGTAGGACCGCGTCCGCTGAGTATTCATTTGTCGAAGTTAATGAGACCGTCAAGGCGTACAAGGTCGGCACCCATCAACACATTCCCGAAATCACGACAAGCCTCGAAGAAATTGCAGGTTCCCCGGTCTCAATGACGTTCGTGCCGCACCTTATTCCCATTACGCGCGGGATTTATTCGAGTATCTATGCCACGTTAAACCGCGACATTACTGTGCCACAGGTCATCGAAAGCTACGACAAATACTATTCATCGGCGCCCTTCGTTCGCGTCTCTGGTACGGAGATCCCCGAAATCAGAAATGTGGTATACTCCAACTATATCGATATAGGCTTCCGACTATACCCAAACAACAATCAGATCATTGTGTTCTCAGTGATCGACAACCTCGTAAAAGGTGCTGCCGGCCAGGCGGTGCAGAATATGAACATCCAATACGGATTTGACGAAACGGAGGGACTTGTATGAGCATTGAAGAATCCTTGAACGAATGCACCGGCGGTGTCACCGCACCACACGGTTTCACTGCAGCCGGAATCTATGCAGGCATTCGCAAGGCAAAGAAAGACATCGCACTGATTCACTCACAGACGCCCGCCGCCGTTGCCGGCGTGTTCACATTGAACAGGACACAGGCAGCATGCGTCATTGTCGACAAGTTGCAGCTTCAGCGCTCGCCGCTTTGTTCCGCTGTGGTTGTCAACAGCGGCAATGCAAATGCCTGCACCGGCGAGCGTGGCCTCAACGATTCCTGGACAATGATTGAATCCACCGCTTCTGCTCTTAACCTTCCGAAGGATCAAGTCCTTGTCTCCTCCACCGGAGTCATCGGCCAATATCTTCCCATGGACAAGGTCATTCCGGGTATCCAGCAGCTTGCCGGCTGCCTCAGCCAAACGGGCAACCGCGATGCCGCTGAAGCAATTATGACCACAGATACTTTTTCGAAGGAGACCGCGGTGCAGTTCTCGCTCGGCCCGTCTGTCATCACGATCGGCGGCATGGCCAAGGGTTCGGGCATGATTGCACCAAATATGGCCACAATGCTGGCCTTCATTACAACCGATGCCGTCATTGCTCAACCGCTCCTCGCGAAAGCCCTGCGTCAGGCCAACGGCAAATCGTTCAACCGCATTACGGTTGATGGCGACATGAGCACAAACGATATGGTGCTCATCCTCGCAAACGGTGAAGCGAGGAATAAGACGATCAAAGACCACACGGAGGAGTATCAGTTGTTCGCCGCCGCATTGGAGTACGTGCTGATCAAACTCGCGAAGATGATTGCTCGCGATGGCGAGGGGGCAACAAAACTTGTCGAAATCCTCGTAACCGGCGCGAAATCTGAAGATGACGCTGCACAGGCGGCAAAGGCAGTGGCGAATTCGAACCTGGTCAAGACTGCGATTCACGGATCCGATGCGAATTGGGGAAGAATCCTTGCTGCTGTGGGTTATTCCGGCATTGATTTCAACCCTGATCTGGTCGAAATTGCCTTCGATGACGTGCAAGTCCTCAGGAAGAACTATGAAATCGTGCTGGACGAGCAAAAAGCAAAGGCTGCACTTTCCAAAGACTCTGTCGTCGTCACGATCGATTTGAATCAGGGAGCGGCGAGTGCCCGGGTTTGGACCTGTGACCTGACAAAGGAGTACGTTCACATCAACGCGAGTTATCGGACATGATCGACGCCACGACCAAAGAAGAAGTCCTCGTTGAGGCGCTTCCGTATATCCAGACGTACGAGGGAAAGACATTTGTCATCAAGTATGGCGGCGCTGCGATGACCGACGGGCAGCTCAAGCAGACGTTCGCCAAGGACGTCACGATTCTCCGCAAGATCGGCATCAATATCGTTATCGTTCACGGTGGCGGCCACGAGACAACCGATGTCGCGGCGAAACTCGGCCTCGAATCTCGCTTTGTTCACGGCCATCGCTATACCGACCCGCAGATGATGAACGTGATTCTCATGGTTCTTGCCGGCAAACTCAACAAAGAAATCACCAACCTCATCACCGTGAACGGTGGGAACGCCGTTGGCTTGTGTGGCGTGGACAACAATCTTCTCCGGGCCCGGAAACTGACAAACGGATCCGCCGACCTCGGGCTTGTTGGCGAAGTCTCGTCGGTCAATACCGCCTTCATCAATTTGCTGCTGAAAGAAGGCATCATGCCGGTAATTTCGCCGATTGGTGTGGGAGCAGAAGGCGAACTCTACAACATCAACGCTGACCTCGCCGCAGGCTCAATTGCTTCTGCGCTCAAATCGGAAAAACTCGTCTATTTGAGTGACATCGAAGGCGTGCTCGTCAACCAGAAGCTCATTTCTACGTTAACCCAGGCTGAGGCGAAGCAGTACATTCGAGACGGGGCGATTTTTGGAGGGATGATTCCGAAGGTCCAATCCGCCTTCGACACGCTGCGCAGCGGTGTGAACAAAGTCCACATCGTCGATGGGCGGGTGAAGCATTCGCTGCTTCTCGAGATCTTCACGGATGAGGGTGTCGGCACACAAATGGTTCACGAGGAATCCAACCGGAACACCATCCCCGTGAATGAAAACCCGACAAAAGCCGTTCCTTAGATACTCCATGCCAAGGCAGAGACTATGAACAAAGTGAATCGGCAAATCGCGACCAAGCAAATAATCTCGGAGCAGGTGATTGGATCACAAGAGGAGTTGTGCGCTGCCCTCCACAAGAGTGGGTTTGACATCACGCAAGCGACGCTTTCCAGAGATCTGAAGGAATTGGGTATCGTTCGTGTCAACACTCCGGAAGGCTTGCGGTATGTACTCAATCCTCTGAATGAAGAACGGCGACTCCAGTCATTCATTGGCTACGAAGTCGAACAGATCTCGGCCAACGAATCGCTTGCGGTCATCAAGACTTTGCCCGGGAGAGCGCAGGGTGTCGCGGAAATCATCGATAATCTCCACAATCCCCTTATTCTCGGGACGATTGCAGGCGATAATACAATTTTTGTGACCCCGACGTCCGTCGGCAACATGGGCGAATTGGTTAGACTTCTCAGGGGTTTAACGACAGAGAACAAGAAGGTCGCCTGATGTTCCGGGACATGAACCCGACGATACGAGCGTTCATCAATCTACCCCACGAAGAATACTAAACGAAGGAGAATTTCATTTTGAAAAAACAACGAATAGCAGTTGCATATTCCGGCGGTCTCGACACCTCCGTCATCGTGAAATGGCTACAAGAGAAATATAGTGCTGATATTATTACTGTCACTGGTAACTTGGGACAGAAGAAAGAATTGAGCGGTATCGCCGACAAGGCCTACAAGACCGGAGCCAAAAAAGTCTACATCCAGGACTTGCGAAAGGAATTTGTTGAAGACTATTTGTGGCGCGCGTTGAAGACCGGAGCCCTGTATGAGCACACCTATCCCATGGCGACATCCATCGGCCGTCCGCTTCTCGCAAAAGCACTTGTGGAAGTGGCCAGACGGGAGCGCTGCACTGCCATTGCCCACGGATGTACCGGGAAGGGGAACGACCAGGTGCGATTCGAAGTCGCTATTGCCGCGTTGGCACCTGAAATCAAAGTGATTGCTCCGCTCCGCGAATGGGAGTTCCGGTCCCGCGAACAGGAAATTGCATATTGTGAAAAGCACGGAATTCCCGTTTCGGTCACGAGAGCGAATCCGTATTCCATTGATGAAAATATCTGGGGAACGAGCATCGAATGCGGTGTCCTGGAAGATCCGATGGTGGAACCGCCGGCCGACGTGTACCAACGAACGGTTTCTCCCTCAGAAGCGCCGGACAAAGCCAGGACCGTCAGCATCGAATTCAGTCACGGCGTTCCCGTGGGCCTGAACGGCAGCCGGATGGACGGTATCACGTTGCTCGAACAACTCAATGAAATCGCGGGTGCCAACGGTGTCGGAAGACTGGATCTCGTGGAGAATCGCCTGGTAGGAATCAAATCCCGGGAAATTTATGAAGCCCCTGCAGCGGTCGTGCTTCACTTCGCTCACCGCGAGCTGGAGCGATTGACGCTGGACAAGGACGTTTCCCACTACAAGGCAAAAATCGCTCACGACTACGCCGATCTCATCTATAACGGTCTCTGGTTCACACCGCTCAAGAAATCGCTCGACGCCTTCGTCGATGAGACCCAGAAGACAGTCAATGGTCTGGTCAAAGTGAAGCTCTACAAAGGAAACGTGTCCATCGAGGGAAGAAGCTCACCCAATTCACTGTACGACACGAGGCTCGCGACGTATACTGAAGAAGACAAATTTGACCACAAAGCAAGCGTTGGGTTCATAACAATCTATGGGTTGCCGGTGAAGACTTTCTATCGGGTCAACAAGAACGGGCATCTGAAGAAGAAAAAGATACCACGCAAGCAAAAGGTCGGATGAGGATCTTCCGTTTTTCTGTATTCGAAAGCCGGTGGCACAACAACCACCGGCTTTTTTGTCTCGGAGTCACTTTGATTGTTACAGCTTTTCCTGGAAGTGAGTCCCCTGTTATCCTTGCACGGACTGCTGTTATCAAGTCCTGAAGACAAGAAGCTGTTGATCAACAAAGGTATACGGTGCCAGCCGGGACTAGTCCTTGCCGGCGGAAGAGGCCGTCAGAGTTGGGGTGTTTTTCCAATCATATTCGCTTGAACCGCACTACATTCTGACTTCTCGAGTATCCCTCATTCATGGTGTTTCGGCCTTTTTACTCAACGTTCCCGAATTCGCCGTGTTCCTTTATCTTCACCATTACTACTTTTTTCCCTATCTTGAAGTGTGTGTCAAACGCTCTTCATTCTCAAGCACGACATTGCTCACTTAAAAGATCGGATCTTATATGTCGCACGAAACATTATGGAGTGGAAGGTTCAAGGAGCCTCTCGCCGAGATTGCACTCAAATTCTCGTCATCGATCGATGTCGACAAGCAATTGTACGAAGAGGATATCGCCGGCAGTATTGCCCACGTTGAAATGCTCGCAGCGACAAAAGTGATTTCTTCTTCCGAGGCTCGCAGAATACGGACTGCCCTGAAAACAATCAAAAAAGAGATCGAGGGCGGCAAGTTACAACTCACGAGCGATTATGAAGATATCCACATGGCCATTGAACAACGGCTCATTCAGAAGCTCGGTCCGCTCGGTGGAAAGCTTCATACCGGCAGGAGCAGGAATGATCAAATCGCTCTTGACGAACGACTCTATGTGCGCAAAGCTATCCGGGAAATCAACAAGCTTATTGTGCAACTGCAGCGCGTTCTCTTGTACAAAGCCGAGAAATATTTTGGTGTCCTGATGCCCGGCTATACCCACGTCCAGAGAGCACAGCCTGTCATGCTGTCACATCACATCCTTGCCTATTCGTGGATGCTCGAACGCGATTACGAGCGGCTCGAAGATTGCCGGAAGCGAGCCAATAAGTCGCCGCTTGGTGCTGCTGCATTCGCAGGAACATCATTTCCCATCGATCGCGCGCTCGTTGCCAAAAAACTTCAGTTCGACGGCATCGTCGAGAACAGTGTCGATGCAGTGAGCGATCGCGACTACTTGCTCGAATTTGCCTCTGTGTGCAGCATCGTCATGATGCACTTAAGCCGTTTCGCTGAGGAGCTTGTATACTGGTCCACCAAAGAATTCGGATTCGTCCACATAAGCGACGCATATTCGACGGGGAGCAGCATCATGCCCCAAAAAAAGAATCCGGACCTGGCCGAACTCGTCCGGGGTAAATCCGGCAGGGTGTACGGCGGACTCATGAATCTCCTGACCGTGATGAAGGGACTTCCGCTAGCGTACAACCGCGACATGCAGGAGGACAAAGTCCCGTTGTTCGATATTGTCAATACGACCCGCCAGTGCCTGTTCATCTTCTGCCACCTTCTCGTGCACACGACGTTTGACAAGGAGCGATTGGCCGAGGAGTTGAGAACGGACTTCCTTTCAGCCACCGACATGGCCGATTATCTCGTACGTAGGGGGGTTCCATTCCGGCAAGCGCACGAAGTAACAGGCAAAGTCGTTGCCTATTGCATCAGCCATAAAATGTATTTCGGGAATCTGGACCTTGAGACCTTGAAGGAGTTTTCGGGAGCATTCGAATCCGACATCTTTGATCACATTCTCCCTCAGTCGAGTGTCGATCAGAAGCAATCGGCGGGAAGCACCAACCCGCACGAAGTGAAGCGCCAAATCGTGCACTGGACAAGAGTGCTTAAGAATCGAAGAGCATAACGTGCGCAAGCGATGATTCACCCGAAGGGACCGCTTCGCCGGAATCATCGCTTGCTGCTGGGGATGAAATCACCACACATACCGTATCGTGTAACTCACCTTCTTTTCTTCGTCCTTCTGCAATGTTACCGGGAAATCGATCGTCGTCTGGTCGACCTTGTTCCACTCGGTATTGTGCTTCACTATCTCCCAGTCGCTCCATCGCCACGGGTGTTCATAGACCTGTACTTCCACGGGCTCGGCTTTGTGATTCCGCAGGGTGATCTCGAAGGACTCTTCGATCACGTGCCCCGAAACAACGATCTTGAAATTAGTCTGTTTTCTCTCACCGACAATATCGAAGGCGTTCCCGAGGTATAAACGCACTGCTTCGTCTTTGGGCGTATGGTCAATTTCGTCTTCACCGATGAACTGTTCTTTACCGTCATCGTCCCTTTTGTACACGCGCACCCTTCCTTTGGGGAGCGGAATACCAAGCCCCGATTTCTTTTCGTTCTTGAAGTTAATGTAGACCCCTACCTTGTTGTTCGATTGCTGACCGAAGCTCTCCTGCGACCGGTACGAATAGTTGTTGTAATACAGCCTCCAGTTATCGGCAATGCCGTCATAGACAAACAGTTTGGCGGCGGGGATGTTGTGACCCGAAGTCAGCTCGATTTGCTTTGTCTCATTGTTGGCAAGATCTGTGTGACGTTGCAGGGAATAGAGTTTATACTCGAAGAGCTCCTTCTGTTGAAACTGGGGTGCGTTCATATCGGTTGCCATTTTCATCGCCACCTGCGGGGCATACTCTCGTTGCGGCTGAACGCGATTCACATCGCCCGCAACGAGCTTCAGACCAGCATCCTTGAATGTCGTCCCCGAATTGTTCGTCAAGGTGACCCATCCGGTCAGATCCAACTCGGAATCCTTCCTGTCCAGCAGCGCGACGTAATTACAGTTCCAGCTGATCCCGTTGGCGATGTAGCTCATCTCGGTCCTTTGTACTCCTTCGTTGCCGGAATTGACCAGCCATTCCAGCTGCGGTTTCAGAATGAGTCCTTCGGAAAGACTCGGGAGTTCGATTCTGCCCGGGGGACCAATCTCGACCTTCCCGTCAATTTCCACGATCATTTGACCGGTATAGACATAGGCGGGTGACGCTCCTCCGTATTGGAGTTGCGGCTGCCAGCCGGTAGCGAGTAGCTTCGCCTTCACGGTGTATTCCTTCTTTGTCAATTCATCCAATCGGATGAACTCGATCTCTTTGCCGATGTACTTATCCAGAAGCTTTGCCTGGTGGACAAGGTCGTACTGGAAATTTTGTTCAAGAATTGTGACGGACGACGGATCCGTAAGGCTCGCAAAATGAAGAGAGGTCCCGTCGATCGTCGCGGGAATATCGGGGACAACAATGCGGTTCAATCCCCTCACGAACGATATCGGTCTCTCTTCCCGGATAAGAGCCATGTTCGAATTATAAACGGTCAGATCGACCGACGTTCGGTCTCCTGCCGTTTGCGGCTTGTTCTGTGATCGCGCCGTTGGAATTGTCGCAAGAGAAAGCGCGAATAAAAGCAGCATCCCGATGCACTTCATAGCGTCCTCCTTGGTATTGAACAGATTGGTTGTGCTACCAATATATGAAGCGAACGCGCAAAAGGTGAACGGCGTGGCGTCGTTGTTCCTAACGTGCAGGAACGGCGGGCCTGTTGTTGTGCGACCGGCGCTCGACAACCCTGTCCCAGAGACGCACAAGCACGGGGACCAGTTCGATCGCCAGGAAGGCTACTGCGATGCCGACGACGGAATCAGTCACATAATGGTATCGTCCATAGAACGTGGAAACATAGAGTGAAAGGACGATGGGGGTAAGTACATAGAACGAAGGTCGATGGTATCGGTACGCCATCATCCACATGATGGTTGCCGCTGCAGCGTGGGGACTCGGGATTGTTCCTCCGACGTAGTGAACGTGCGATCGCATCAATTCGCCGAAATAGGTCCAGAGATACCCTTTGAGCGGCACCGTGTAGAGCTTGCCGATCGTAGCCATGGGGCCTGCCACGGGGAACAAAATAAAGCCGATGTCGCAAAGGATATTTGCGAACCCGAGGGTGAAGAAGTAATCCTCCATGGCAAGCTCGCCGCGCAGATAATAGATGATACCACAGAGAACGGGATACATCGGCAGGTAAACGACGTAGGAGAACATCATCCACTCGGTGAGCGGCGGAGAAATGAACTTTTGGAGCCACAGGGTGGGCTGTACCCCGAATATGAACTGTTCTCCGTCGAGAACATAGTCATCCAGCCAATGCCCGTGAAGAATGAGCTGAAGTTTATCGACAGCCCCAAAAAGGTACGCATAGGTCAGTGTTACCGCCGCGACACGGAGAAAGAACTTCCAAAACTTCTTGTTCGCTTTCTGGCTGAATTCATTGAACAGCAGATACAGGATGGCAACACCGATATTCTTGAGCACCAGCATCCACCAGCCTTCAACTCTCTGAAAGAACACAATGGCAAGAATGGTGAAGAGAGCGAGAGTCGCGAGGATGAGTCCATCGGTTGCCAGCAGTCGTATTGTTCCAATGCGCAAACTCTTGTTAGTCATGGGAGCGGAACGATCATGGGAGTGACTGGGCGGGAAGAATGTGAAGAGGATACGCTACCGCACGAAACAAATAAAGAAATCAAGTGAGACGCCGAGAAGCCAGTGGACGAGAAGAACGTACAGCAATGAGCGCGATCGGAACACCACAATGCCCCAAATCAAACCTCCGATAATGGAAGAAAATATTTCCCCGTCTGGCTTCCCGATGTGAAAGAGTGATGAAACTGCGGTCTGTACGAGGATGGCGTTCCAATCACCAAGTTGGTCGCGGAGTCCGAACTGGATGAACCCCCGCATCAGCATTTCATAGCCAAGGTAGTACGTAAGGTAGAGAACACTGTGCGCAGCGAAAATTCCGGCAGACGCACCCGCACCTTTGAATAACGGGTACTCTGCGAGAAACTGCGGATTGTTCGCCGAAGGATACGTCAAAGCGATCATGACCGGCGCCATTACTGCAACTGCCAACCACCCAAATTTCCAGTCCCCGATCTGCACGCCATATTTCGAAAGCGGCTCGTGGAAAACCATCTTGATGATGAGAATCGGGATAAGTCCAAATAAGAGGAGTCCGGTGAAGAAGCTGTACGTCGCCCCCGTCCAATCGGGATTGTTAAAAAGCGTCCAGGCAGTCAAATGAGCAGCGTAAAAGGCTTTTGTCCCGTAATACTTCCAAGTAATGATGAGGACCGGCGCAACGAGAAGAATGAGCGTCGATTTCTTGTTTTCACCGGAGAACAGACCGTTGAGGGATAGCGAGGAATCGAAGCGGTTCATTTCCTGTTCCTTCGCAGTTCAAGGAGCCATTCATACGTCGTGCGGACTCCTTCTCGAAAGGGTGTGATGGTGTAACCAAGTTCCTTCTCCGCTTTCGCACAACTATAGACCCAGTCCTGCAGAAATGTGCTTACCCAACCGGGAGTGATCTGCGGATACAGTCCGAACCACTCAGCCTTGAGTTGTTCCTCCCTGGCATAGACCATTGCGAGAGCAGGCGGAAGGCTCATTTGGAAGTGTCGTTTTCCGCTCACTTCATCGACCGTTCGATACACCCTCTCGAGCGAAACGTTTTCTCCTCCGAGGATATACCGTTGTCCAATTTTTCCTTTTTCCATTGCCAGAATGTGTCCGCGCACGAGATCGTCAACATAGACATAATTCCCGATGTTGACGCCCCGGTTCAGAAGGACCGGCACCTTTCCCCGATCATACTGATCGATCATGAGGCTGACGGAGTTTCCTTCCGTCATTTTGCCCGGCCCGTACACCCGGGTTGGATTGACAATCACAACCGGAAATTTCTTTGCGGCATACGAAAGCGCCTCGCGTTCTGCGAGAGCCTTGGTTTCTTCGTATTCCGTGTAATAGTGGCTCGTGATTCGAGGCATAGTTTCGTCGCCTATCACGCCCGGCCTCGTGGGTCCGAAGGCGACAATTGTCGACGTGAAGACCACTTTCTTCGCTCCGACCTTTTTAGCGGCTTCGAAGACATTTCGCATGCCGACGATGTTCATCGTATGGAAAATGTCTTTGTCCTTTGCCCAATTTTTCGCGTAGGCAGCCAGGTGGTAAACTTGAGTGCACCCCTGCATTCCACGTTCAAGCGATGCGCGGTTCAGGATGTCGCCTTCCACAATCTTGATTCGTTTGTGTTCCAAGCCGGATCGATTGCTCGTCGATCGTGACAAGGCATGGACTGTGTGCCCTTTCTTCACGAGCTCATGCACAAGCTTGGTGCCGATAAACCCCGTTGCACCAGTCACAAAGATCTTGGTTGGTTTTGAGAATGACTTCGCCGAGCCGGAGCGCATCTTCCTTGGTTGAATAAACAGGTTCCAAAGTATGCAAAAAAGCACAAAGAGACAACGAATCCTTGTGGTCTGAGCCGGGAAAAGGGAGGAAGGTAGTCCTTCAGATGGCTGAACGCAGCTGGAGCCTTGACCTCTTCTGAAGATTACGTGTGTCGGTACTGCGCCAACAAAACTATTCTGTTGATGTGGTGTTTCTCTGACAACAATTGTCGTCAATACTCGCGGTGTGTCGTCCAGGCGGCGCTGTCAAGTGAGTGTATGAATGCTTCCGCTGCCTGAACGCCGAGTCCCATGCCAAGTCCTATAAGGAGGCCATCGACGAAATTGTCACGAAATACCGTGGCTGGGATAGACGATACACTTTCCAAAACGCGAACGAGCAATGTCAACAGGACGAACATTGTTCCGTAGACCGCGCCGACGACCAAGAATTTCCCGCCGTGGAACACCGAGAGTTTCCGCTCGAACAGGAATGCCAGCCACACGACAGGGAGATTGACTCCGAACGACCAGAGTACGGCATTCAACGTCGGCATCCACACCGAAGCAATCACAAATTGAACGGCACTGACACACACGGCTGCGGTGACCGTATTTGAAAGCCCCCGCACGTGGTAGAACGCAAAGATGAAAGCACCGCTGGCCCCGAATGCGACATACGCGAATTCAGCTCCAATCGGATCGAAGACATTGCTTCCGTGCATCAAGAGGCCAAGAGTCGTGCTCCCTGCGAGACCGATGACGGTGATCAGTGCCAGTTTCCAGAGCAGTGAGAGAAGAACTTTCATATGAGTCTCCTTCCAAAAGTGCAACGCTTGTGAAGCGCCTGCCCAATCGAGCAACGATGGAATGCATGAGATGGCAAGATGCTGGAAATCAACGGGCGGGGGTATCGTACTTCGAACGGATCGTAGATCGAATGCGGTCCGGAACATACTGACCATCCTTTACTCGAAGTTGGGACCATTGTTCCTCCGAATCAAGAATCTGCCAGCCGGTAAGACGTCGAACGCCTTTTGCTAGAGTGACAGAAAGCGACCGACAATTACAATATAGACACCAACGAGAGGAATATCAATAATGAAGGGAGATCGGTCTACCCGACGAAGGTGCGATCCAAACACTTTCCGATGAACGATTGCAAATTTGAGAATGAGGTCTCGTTTGTTGCCGCCTCCTTGTTTTCGATTTACTTTCCGGGCTTCTGAGCTTTTTGCAGCTCGTCAAAGTATTTGCGGATCAATTCTTGATAATCCTTCGAGTAGCCTTGTTGGAGCGCTTTCAAAAGGTCCTCACGCAGTTTGTTCGTTGCGTTGAGATCCTCAGAGTTGAGCTCTTGAGGGCTTTTCCGCACAATTTCTGTCCCCGCTTTCGATGTTCTTTTCTTCTCATAATCCCTTTCGTGCATAGACTTCGAGGCATCGAGCAGTCTGGAGAGGATCCGTTGCTGTTTTCTGATTGTTTCCGGGCCAACATTGTTTTGTTCCAGATTGGTGACAACCTCCTTCATTTCTTCGCTGATCTTGTCCAGATCCCCGAGAAGCCTTTGTTGTTCCTGGCTTTCATTTGCTTCTTTGTTGAGTTGGTCGATGGATTTTCTGATAGCGTCTTGCTCTTGGGCAAGTCGCGCCGCTTCCGCCGCTTGTTGCATTGTCATATCCTGCCCGAGTTGCTCGGATTTCAGATTCAGGGCCATTTGATTTCCTGCCAGCATCTGAAGCTGTTGAAGGAGGCTTCCCATGCCCTCCTGGCCGCCTTGCATCATTTTCTGTAACGCATTCTGGATCTGGACAGCACCCTCATTCAACGCTCCCATCGCCGCATCCTGATCCTGGGAAGCACTTTGACCGTTTCTGACATCAAGCTCTCTCATTGCGTTTTG
>Ga0335079_10001466_pt1 | contig 26836 bp, 16 predicted proteins | sample Lox_Sample_33_FD_206719 | JGI IMG/M metagenome (GOLD analysis project Ga0335079, IMG submission 206719) | Soil microbial communities from Loxahatchee National Wildlife Refuge, Florida, United States - Lox_Sample_3.3 | ecosystem: Environmental > Terrestrial > Soil > Wetlands | place: USA...
GCCAGTTTTGGCAGCATCTGGAGCTTGTCCATGAGGCCAGCCCCCGGTCCGGGGAAGAGGTTCACGGGGTCGATGATCTCTCGTATCTGACTGCCGATGTCATCCAACTCCCCTACTTCGAGCGAGAGGCACATGCGCTTCAGTGAGCCGAAGGCATTCGTCAGAACGGGAAAAGCCGATCCGCGCACTCGCTCGAAGAGCAGGGCCTTGTTCGCCGCACCCTTCTCCTTCGAGACCCGGTCCGTGATCTCGGCGATCTCGAGCTCAGCGTCGACCTCCGCCTTGATCCTGACCAGTTCTCCGTTCTTCTCGAGAACAGACAGGAATTCCCTTAGATTTTCATATGCCATAGAAAAAGAATTGTAGCGGAATCATGATCGATTTGCAATAGAAAAGGGGCGGGCCTAGGATGCTTCGTACTTCTGGAGCCTGTGCCGGAAGGACCGGAACGTGAGACCAAGCAGTCTTGCCGCCTCGGTCTTCACGCCGCCGGCCTTTTCGAGCGCCTTGTGGAGCAGCGTACGTTCCGCGTTGCCGAGAAGCCGCTCAAGGTCGATGCCTTCATCGGGGATTTCGACCGGGACCAGATCCGCGTGCGGCTGCAAAGCCATCACCGTTTCCGGCATATGCTCTGCCGTGATCTCCTCGCCGGCCGAGAGGATCGCCAGCCGTTCGATCGCGTTCTCGAGTTCGCGCACGTTCCCCGGCCAGCGATAACCCATGAGTATCTTCAGGGCATCGCGGGCAATTCTTTTGGCCGTTCTGCCCGCACTTAACTTTTTCAGGAAGAAGTCCACGAGCAGCGGGATGTCCTCCTTCCGTTCGCGGAGGGGAGGGAGATGGACCGGGATGACGTTCAACCGGTAATAGAGGTCCTCCCGAAAGGCTCCTTTTGCCACTTCGGCATGCAGGTCACGGTTGCTGGCCGCGATGACCCGCGCGTCCACCTTGATGTCCGTCGTCCCGCCCACGCGCATGAACTCTCGCTCTTGGATGACCCGAAGCAGCTTGATCTGGAGGGCCGGCGTGGTGGCGCTGATCTCGTCGAGAAAGATCGTCCCGCCGTTGGCCGCCTCGAAGAGCCCCTGTTTGTTCGATACGGCTCCCGTGAATGCGCCCTTCATGTAGCCGAACAGCTCGCTCTCGAGCAGCGTCTCGGGGAGCGCCCCGCAATTGACCGTTACAAAGGGTTTGTCCTTCCGCGAGCTGTTGGCGTGGACCGCCCGGGCCACCAGTTCCTTGCCCGTCCCGCTCTCCCCGGTGATCAGCACCGTGCTGCCCGTGTCCGCCACCTGCCTGATGAGCAGAAAGACCTTTTGCATGGGCACACTGCCGCCGATAAAGTTCTCGAATCCCAGCCGCGACTCCATCTCCCGTTTGAGGAGAATGTTCTCCTTCCTCAGATGGCGCTTCTCAAGGGCCTTCTGGATGATCAGCTTGATCTCGTCGACCCTGAAGGGTTTCGTGATGTAGTCATAAGCGCCGAGCTTCATCGCTTCCACGGCGGTCTCGGCTGTGGCGTAGGCGGTGATCATGATCACGACGGTCTCCGGAGACAGCTCCTTGACCGTCCTCAGTACGTCGATGCCGTCCATCCCCGGCATCTTCACATCGCTGATAACCAGGTCGAATATCTCGTTCTGCACGGCCTTGATCGCGTCGGCGCCGGTCTCGGCGGACACTACGTCGTAGCCTTCTTTTTTCAGCATGATCGCGAGAAAATCACGCATGCTCTGCTCATCATCGACAACGAGTATCGCGCTCATACCGTCACACAACCCCTTTCAGGGCGGCACTTCCCGTCGTTCCGTTCTTCATCTCGGCGATCGGGATCTCTTCTATCATGGGAATCCTGATGCGGAACTTCGTTCCCTGCCCCTCCCGGGTGTCCACCGTTATGGTCCCTCCGTGGTCTTCGATGATGCGATAGACAATGGCAAGGCCGAGACCGGTCCCCCCCTTTTTGGTCGTAAAGAAGGGATCGAATATCCGCCCAAGATGCTCTGGCGCAATGCCCGCTCCCGCATCCGCGATGATGATCTCACACCAGTTGGAGTCGTCCTCGATGTGGGAAAAAGGGAATGCCGTGACGCGAAGGGAGCCCCCCCGCGGCATGGCCTGGCACGCGTTGATCAGCAGGTTCCAAAAGACCTGGCGCAGGCGCTGTGCATCACCGCGCAGGGTTATCCGGGGATCGACGTCGCAGGTGATGGCAAGACCGGGAACGAATTCCTTGCTGTTCCGCAAGAGCGTGCACGTCTCGGCCAGCAGCGACGACAGCACAATCGGCTCATCCTGGTTCGCTTTCGGACGGGCATATTCCAGAAATTCCGTGATGATCGAGTTGAGCCTGTCCGTCTCGCGCACCACGATATCCATCAGGTGCTTGTTGTCGCCCTTCAGGTCCAATTCACCCTGCAGGACCTGGATTGATCCGCTCAGGGAGGCCAGGGGGTTGCGAATCTCGTGGGCGATGCCCGCGGCGAGGCTTCCGACCGTGGCCAGCCGGTCCTGTCTCCTGACCTGCTCCTCCATCTGGAGCATCTTGGTGATGTCCTGAAAAATAAGGATGATGCCCCGCACGCTGTTCATTTCGTCCTTCAGGAGCGAAGCGACCATGCCCAGAATAGCCGTGTGTCCGTCTTTTTTGATGATTTCGCCCTCAAACCGGAAAGGCCGTTCCTTGAGGTCCTCCGTGTGCCCGAACAGCCCCTTGATGCTGTTTCCGAAAATGTCTTCAAGCCTGCCCTTGATCTCGGCATAGCTGTACCCGGTGATCTGTTCCGCCGCAGGATTGCAGGAGGTAATCGTGCCTTCCAGGGACATGGTGATGATGCCGCTGCCCACGCTCTTCAGGATATGGTCCTGCAGGGCGCGGAGGTCCTCAAAGTCCATGCTCTTTTCCCTGAGTTCCTGCCGGGTCTTGCGAAGCCGGTCGGCGAGATACCCGCTCAGAAAAGCTACGCTGTAAAAGGAGAGGATGTTGATAAAGACGAGGGACAGCACCTGCATCGCGGTGAAGTTCAGGCTCCGGACAAAACCCGGAACGCTGTAATGCTGCATGTCCAGCATTCCGCCATACAGTATGCTGGCGAGCGATGCCGCAATATAGCCTCCCCGGCGATAAACGACGATGCTTCCCGAAATGATCGTCAGGTGGTAGAGGATCGACAGGTTGCTGTCAATCCCCCCGGTGAGATGGACAAGGATCGTTACAAGACAGATGTCGACGCCGATCTGGACATAGGCGAACAGGGGCAGGTTCGTGATTCTCTGCAGAAGGTACCAGTAGATCCAGGTCAGGAGGGCGACGACAAAAACGAAATAGGAGAGTAAAGCGGTCCGGATGGGATAAATGTTGTATTCATGCTGAAAAAAGATCAGGGTGCCGAGCAGCAGCATCACCAGGGAGGCCCTGCTAACGATAAGCCACTTTATTCTCCCGTAGTATTCCTCTCTGTTCCTTGTGGATTCCCGGTTCACGTCGGTTATTTACCCGCAACAGAACCCATCTGGAAGATGGGCATATACATGGCGATGATGACAAAGCCGACCGTCGTCCCGAGAAAGATCATCAGTATGGGTTCGAGCAGCGACGTAAGCGTGGCGACGGCGCCATCGACCTCCTCGTCATAGAAATCAGCGATCTTGGTGAGCATGCTGTCGAGCGCGCCCGTTGCCTCTCCCACAGAGATCATTTGCGTCACCATGGGCGGAAATACCTTCGATTTGGTGAGCGGCTCCGCCAGGGTCTTACCCTCGCTGACGCTCTGCCGCGTGGTGAGGATCGCCTCCTCGACGACCTTGTTGCCCGCAGTCCTGGCCACGATCAGCAGGCCTTCCAGGATCGGCACGCCGCTGGTCATGAGCGTCCCGAGCGTCCGGGTGAACTTGGCGACCGCTACCTTGCGGATCAGATCTCCCGCTACCGGCATCTTAAGGGCAATCCCATCGGTTGCCCTGAGACCCTTCTCGGTTTTCCTCGCCTGTTTGATGCCGATGAAGAGGCCGACGAGCACTATGAGAACGCTCAGCCCGCCCCACCCCTTTAAAAAATTACTCGCGGTAACGACGATCCGCGTGGGCAGCGGCAGCGCCTGGCCCGATTCGGCGAACATGGCAGCGAGCATCGGAACGACGACGACCAGCAGCAGGGCGACGACGGCAACGGCGACGAACAGGATGACCGCCGGGTAGACCATGGCTGACTTGATCTGCTTCTTGATCTTCGCGAATTTTTCCATATAGGCGGCGAGCCGCTGGAGAATCGTGTCCAGGATGCCTCCTGCCTCGCCAGCGGCCACCATGTTCACGTACAGGTTGTCGAAGGCCTTGGGATGTTTCTTCAGTGCATCCGCAAAGGTGGAACCGCTTTCGACATCGGTCCTTACCTGCACAATGGTCTTCGCGAGCGTCGGGTTCTCGGTCTGCGCTCCCAAGATGTCGAGGCACTGGACCAGCGGCAATCCTGCGTCGATCATCGTCGCAAGCTGGCGGGTGAATATGACGATATCCCGGTCCTGGATCTTCTGAGCTCCGAAGCTGAGCTTGATTTCTTTGGACTTTGCCGAAACGTTGATGGGAAGGATGTTCTGCTTGCGAAGCAGGGTAAAGACCTCCTCCTTGCTGCTGGCAGACAGCTCCCCTTTCTGCACGGTCCCCTGCCGGGTTTTCCCTTCCCACGTGAATACGGTAGCCATAGTTTACCCCAGGTCCCCTTTAATGAATCAGCGATAATCCTTTTGAACAACCTGACTGGACGCGAGACCGGACCGGCTCAGCATCTGAATGAGCTCATCCGGGACCGAAGACCGGCCCACGCAATCCTCATAGGAGATCATCTTTTTCACATACAGGTCATACAGCGACTGGTTCAATGTCTGCATTCCGAACTTTGACTGTCCGGTCTGCATTTGCGAATAGATCTGGTGGATCTTGTCCTCGCGGATCAGGTTGCGGATCGCCGAATTGGGGACCAGGATCTCGAGAGCGAGCACGCGGCCGCCGCCGATTTTCGGAATGAGCTGCTGCGACATCACGCCTTCGAGGACAAAGGACAGCTGGGCCCGAACCTGGGACTGCTGGTGCGGCGGGAACACATCAATGATGCGGTTCATCGTCTGAGCGGCAGAGTTCGTATGGAGTGTCGCAAAGGTCAAGTGGCCGGTTTCGGCGATGGTCAGGGCGGCCTCAATGGTCTCGAGGTCGCGCATCTCACCCACGAGCACCACATCAGGGTCTTGACGCAGGATATATTTGAGCGCATCCTTGAATGACTTGGTGTCGGCATTCACCTCGCGCTGGTTCACGAGACACTTCTTGTGCGGATGGAGGTACTCGATGGGGTCTTCGATCGTTATGATATGTTCCTGCCGCTCGCTGTTGATCTTGTCGATCATGGAGGCAAGCGTCGTCGACTTGCCGCTTCCCGTCGGGCCCGTGACCAGGACGAGCCCCCGGGGCTTTTTGCAGAGATCGGACACGACTTCCGAAAGCCCCAGTTCCTGAAAGGTCTTTATCTTGAACGGGATTGTCCTGATGGCTGCGGCAACGGCGCCGCGCTGCACGAACATGTTCGCGCGGAAACGGGAGAGGTTCTTGACGCCGAAGGAGAGATCAAGTTCGCTGTTCTCTTCGAACTTGTGCTTCTGGGCATCGGTCAGGATGCTGTAGCAGAGGTCCTTGGTCTGCGTCCCGGTAAGGGGCTCCAGGCCGGGGATGGGCTTCATCTTGCCGTCGACGCGTATGGACGGCGCGATTCCCGTGGTGATATGGAGATCGGAAGCCCCCTTTTCTATCATATACTTCAGCAGATCGTGCAGATTGGCCATGAACAGAACCCCTTCTTCCCGGAATGTGAACTCCCGACCAGCCTGACTACCTGCTTTCCTGATTGTCGGGGAAGGTATTTTCAATGACCTCTTCCAGTGAGGTCAGACCGCTCTTTACCTTCAACAGGCCGCTTCGCCGGAGCGTCTTCATGCCCCCGGTAATGGCCTGCTTCTTGATATCAAAGACCGACGCGCCCTGCAGGACCAGCTCCTTGATCTCGTCCTTGATCGGCATCACTTCGTAGAGCGCGACCCTGCCCTTATACCCGGTCTTGTTGCACACGGTGCAGCCCTCGCCCTTATGGCTGACGACCGTCTTCGCCTCTTCGGGATCGAACCCCGCATCGATGAACGCCTGCACGGGGATCTTCTCAGGCTTCTTGCAGTTCTGGCAGACCTTTCGCACGAGACGCTGGGCGACGATCAGGATCACCGCCGATGACACGAGGAAGGGTTCAACACCCATGTTCAGCATTCGGTTGATCGTGCTCGGTGCGTCATTGGTATGGAGCGTCGTGAGGACAAGGTGTCCCGTGAGGGCGGCTTTCACGCCGATCTCTGCCGTCTCATAATCTCGGGTCTCGCCCACCATGATGATGTCCGGGTCCTGCCGGAGGAACGAGCGGAGGGCCGCGGCGAAATTAAGCCCGATCTCGTCCTTCATCTGTACCTGGTTGATGCCCATGAGATTGAACTCAACCGGGTCCTCCGCGGTCAGGAGATTGACATCGTCGGTATTGAGCTCGCTCAGGGCCGAATAGAGCGTGGTCGTTTTGCCGCTTCCCGTCGGACCCGTCACGAGGACCATGCCGTATGGTCTGTTCAACGCGTCCTTGAAGTCCTTGAGCTGGTCCTCGTCGAAGCCGAGCTTGGTCATATCCAGCTGCAGGTTGGACTTGTCCAGGAGACGAAGCACGATCTTCTCTCCGAAGAGGCAGGGAAGCACCGAAACACGGTAGTCCATCACCTTGCTCTTCCCCATCTTCAGCTTGATCCTGCCGTCCTGCGGAAGCCGCCGCTCGGCGATGTCGAGGCTGGACATGATCTTCACCCTCGAGATGATGGCGTTCTTGATTTTCATGGGAAGTCCCATGACCGTCGTCAGGACACCGTCGAGCCGATAGCGGACCCTGAATTTTTTCTCATAGGGCTCGATATGAATGTCGCTCACTCCCATGTTCGCCGCCCGGAGCAGGATCCCGTTCACGAGCTTGACGATCGGAGCCTCGACCTCCGCGGAAAGCTGATCAAGGCCCTGATCCTCGACAACCTCGAGTTCATCGACCGCGCCGTGGACAAGGCTGTCAAAGTCATCAATGTCTACTTCGCCGCCGGTATCGAGTTCGTCAACAAACTCGTTCTCACTCTCGTCGGTCATATCGTAATCCTTGGCATCGAGGGTGAGTCTCTTGTCATCCTTGGTCGCGACCGCGGCTCCGCCACGGGCAGTCACCAGGGCCTTGCCGCCGCCATAGTATTTCTTGATGGCCTCAACGATCGCGCCCTCGGTTGCCACCACTGCTTCTACGTTGTAACCGGTCATGAACTTGATGTCGTCAATGGCGAAGATGTTAGACGGGTCTACCATGGCGATCGTAATCGTCGCGCCCGCCCGGTTGATGGGCATGATCCGGTATTTCTGGGCTACGTCGGCGGGGATATGCTTGATGACGGTGGGATTGATCTCGAACTTGTTCAGATCCACATAGGGGACGCCGTACTGCTTGCTCAGAAAGGTCATCAGTTTGTCTTCCTGCACAAAGCCGAGTTTTACGAGAATCGACCCCAGTCTGCCGCCCTCCGTCTTCTGGGAGGATAGCGCCTTTTTCAATTGATCATCAGTGATCAGGCCCGACGATACCAGCATCGCGCCGAGCCTACCGGACATAGCCATAGCAACTCCTTCATAAATATATAGTACATAATATTACTGAAATACTCCAGTCCTGTCAAGGTAAGACCTCGGATCCGGCATACGGCTCGCCCGGGAGTTTTTCAGTCCCGGATCTGCCGCTTCAATGCCGACTGCATGACCGTCACCGGCGCCTTTACTCCTGTCCAGATTTCAAATGCGATGACACCCTGATACAGAAGCATTCCGAGTCCCGTGAGGGTCCTTGCTTTTCTGGCACGAGCCTGCTTCAACAGGGGCGTTTGCGGCGGGTTGTATACAAGATCACACACGAGATGCCGTGCGTGAATGAGGGAGGAGGGCAGCGGAAGTGCATCCGCCTTCCTCAAACCAAGGGGGGTAGCGTTGATCAGGCAGTCCGCACCGGCCGCGGCTGTCGCAAGCGACTCCCGGGTGATTGCCTGAACGTCGACACGGGTTTTTATACGGATATCCCGGGCGAGCGTCCCCGCTTTATCGTGATCGAGATCATGGAACCGGATACACGATGCACCCGCGAGCGCGAGGCTGAACCCCACAGCACGTGCCGCGCCTCCTGAACCGATGCAGAGAAATGACTTGCCTTTCGGGTTGAAGCGCGCCTGCTCCCCGAGAGAGCGGAGAAATCCCCTCCCGTCCGTGTTATGACCAATCAGTCTGCCTTCCCGTATCTCCAGGGTGTTCACCGCGCCGATGAGCCCCGCCTCCCGCGAAAGTTCGTGGAGATAGGGGATGACCTTCTCCTTGTGCGGCACGGTGATGTTCACTCCCCGGAGATTAAGCGGCACGACGGCCCCGACCGCCTCGGCAAGCCGTTCGGGATGGACCGCAAACGGAACATAGCATGCGTTCATCCCCAGTTTCCTGAATGCGGCGTTGTGCATCCCCGGTGAAAAGGTGTGCTCGACGGGATGGCCGAATATGCCAAAAATCTTCGTCTTGCCGGAAATCATCATGCTCGTCCCCCTGTGCTTCGCAGCGCCTTCATCATCCCTTTGAACCCCTCAGCGACCACGACTTTCACCCGAACCTGCCGTTGAAGCTGTTCAAGGCTCATACCGTCCAGGAACAGGGCTTCATCCTCGTTCAGCGCTGACGACGGGATGATAAGCACATCACCCAGCCGTTTGCCTCGCAGGGCATGCAGGATATCGGAACCGGTCAGGAGACCCGTCACGGTCACGGAGGGCCCGAAGAAACGGTTCTTCGCGATGATTTTTCGCATCGTCACTCCCTCGATCGTTCTCATTCGGGCGAGCACGATGTCCAAAATGCCGCTGGCGGAAACGCCGGTAACGACCGTGGCAGAGACCGGAGGCATCCGCGACGGGAGCCGGCTCCTTGAGACCTCGCGCAAAAAGGTTGCAGCCAAACCGACGCCGTTCTCGATCTGCGGGAAGTCCTCGTAGAACGACGGAGGCGGAATGGGTTCCTGAGCCTTGATATAGAATTCATCGGAAGGGAAGACCAGACGAGTCCCGTACCTCTTCTTGAACCGGTCACCGAAGCTGTTGACGGAGCGCAGAACCGCGAAAGCCCTTCGACGCGTGAAGGAACTGAGACTGAACAGGCCTTTCCTGAACCGGGTGACCCCGACCGGGACCACGGCGATCGAAGCGACTGCGGGGAAGAGAGTGGCCAGATCGGAGAGGGTCCGGGACAGGTGTTCGCCGTCGTTGATCCCGGGGCACAGTACGATCTGCGTGTGCATCCTGATCCCGCCCGCGGCCAGACGCTTCAGGCTCTGCATGATATCCGGAGCCTGCTTGTTCCTCAGCAGGGACGACCGCAGCCCGGGGTCGGTCGTATGCACGGAAATGTACAGAGGGCTCAACCGCTGCCGGAATATCCGCTCCCAATCCGTCTCAGAAAGTGCACCCAGCGTTATAAAATTGCCATACAGAAACGACGCCCGATAATCGTCGTCCTTCACGTAAAGCGTCTTCCGGCATCCCCGGGGCATCTGGTCCACGAAGCAGAAGATACATTTGTTACGGCAGCGTTTTACCGGGAGCGGGGGGAAGGCAAGACCGAGCCTGTCATCAGGATGCTTGCGGACATTGATCCTGCGCTGGGCGCCGGCAGCCGTTCTGACGACCAGCGCCAGTTTCTCATCAGCAACGAGAAATTGAAAGTCGATCACATCGTTGACGTTCTGGTTATTGATTGATACGATGCGGTCGCCGGGATTGAGGCCCGACCGCGCTGCTGTACTTCCGGGCTGGACATGAACGATCTCAAGCAATCATGCGCTCCTCTTGGACGCGAACATATAATCGACGTAGCCCGTGATCTGGGTCCTGGCCTCATCGGAGACCTGGCGATACTTTCTGAGCATGAGGATCTCGTCGGCGCTCATGATCTTCTCGAGATAATTGATCTGTTCTTCAGAAAGAGGGTATTTCCTTTTCCCCCTCCGAAACTTGGCCTGGGACGGCGACAGGAAGAACCCCTTCACCTCTGCAGGCACTTTTTCCTGATGCGCGGCAAGGATCAGCACCGACTTGTCGAGGTTCAGCTTGTTGGCGATCATGATGAGCGTCTTGTCTTTTGGGATGTGGCCTTTATTGATCGTGACCCGAAGCAGTTCAGGGCTTATCCCCAGGACTTTTGACGCATCCTTCAGGTTCCGGAAACCTTTCTTTTCCAGTGCCTGCCTGATCATTTCTGAAATCTTCATAGGTTGCCTCCGTTATTCTCCAAGGTCGATGAGGGGATCATCTTTCAGTTTCTTTCTTGCCTCGAGCACCTGCTGGAGGGCCCGGCGATCGGTTTATTCTACCAGTCTCAATCCTCTCAGAAAATACTGGGTGCCCGAAGCGATCGTGACCGCGGCCGTGCCCCACTCGAGATAGCGCACGAATTCCATCTTAGCATCATAGGTCATGGAAAGCAGCGACAAGACCACGACTGCCAACTGCATGACCGTGGTCAGTTTACCGGTCAGGGAGGGCTGGACTTTCAACTCATTGGTCGTAAAATAAATGATCAGACTTCCCATCGTCAGAATGGCATCTCGGCTCACAACGATAATGACCAGCCACACTGGAAGCTTGCCAAGCAGCACCAGTGTCACAAAAGCGGCCAGGATGAGCAGTTTGTCCGCCATAGGGTCGAGAAAAGCGCCAAGAGCGGTCTTCTGGTTCATCATCCGGGCAATGAGGCCATCAAGCGCGTCGGTCAAGCAGGCAGCCCCGAAAACCAAGAGCGCTCCCCCGTAATAGCCGTAAATCATGAAATTAACGAAAAAAGGGATCAAGATCACCCTGAGCAGAGTGATGTAGTTCGGAATGTTCATCGGCAGCCCCTGGCGGTGTCGAACAAAAAATATGGTATATTTATAACATATTTATTTGTATTGTCAACATTTTTCTTTTTGTTCGCCGCTTTTTTACCAGAGAAAATTGCGAGGCGGGACACAGGGAAGAACAGAGGAACAATGACACGGAGTGGAGCCGGCGAGTGGGATTGAACCACCGACCTGCTGATTACGAATCAGCTGCTCTACCACTGAGCTACGCCGGCATGTATGCAAGGGGCTCGCGAGAGATTGCTTATACAACATTTTGTCCCGTCATGTCAAGTCTATAATTGCCCAAACAAAAAACGGTGGGAGCGAATTCCCACCGCAACAATTCATCGGGGAGATGCGCCCGATCTTTTACCCTTTCTGTACGATCAATTTCCCGGCGCTGTCATCTCCTAGGGATGGGCGCCTACATAACAGGCCGCAGCCGAACAACTGCCCCGTTCAAAGAGCCCCGAGCCGGGGTAAGTATACCGCGTCAGTGGTGAGTTCGTACCTTAAGGGTGCCCCGTCAGCAGTATAGAATGCGATACGGCTCCTGTGTGAGCCGTGGTACAGACTCTATGACAGCCGCTGCATCTCCTGGGTACGGTGTTTTTGTAAGCGAGACTCACCGGATTCATACGATCGTAATGAAAATTCTTTGTTCTGTTCCGGTCGAGGTGGTTGGTTCCAAGATACTAGGCGTTCGCGCGATGACACCTGTAGCAGAGATCGGTCGCAGGATTCTGTCCAGAGAAGTCTCTTCACAACGAAACAGGGATAACATTCCCCCTCGATAATGTCAACACGTCATCACTGGGGAATCGGATAAATTTGCGTGTCTCAACAGTTCAGGATGGTGCGGATTCTCCATGACCCGATCAATCGCTTCAACCACCGCGGCCTCAACCATCACCCAAGGTGAACCGATCTCCCTGCTGGCTTCTTGGTTTCCATAATAATGGGGTGGTAGATAGTTAAGTGCGATCGCCGCAATATCATTTACGCAACGAGGACAGGAACAGACCTTCTTATACCGTTCCCTCAGGAATCTGTCCATAACGGCCACAACCCGTTCAAAGTTAGCATTTTTAACGAAGCAATCCATCTCATTCTCCAAAAACCTTTGTTTGCCAGGCAGTTAGCTGCAATATAGATACCACGGTCATGTTATTTATTTAACCTAATAATTCAATGTGTTATAATAAACCATCAGTGTCGAATTCAAGATCTTTTTTGAGCGATAGTGAGCATGGTGAGCGAAATCCACCACTTAGTCTTTATTTAAGCTGATTTTTATCTTATTGTTTTTAAAATGTTTTTAGTTTATACTCGCGGCCATGACACAAAATAAGAATAACAGCAAAAAAAGATCAATCCTCTATATCATCGACGGCAATTCTTATATCTACCGCGCCTTTTATGCCATCAAGAACCTCTCTACATCATATGGCCTTCCTACCAATGCCACATTCGGCTTTGCTAATATGCTGATGAAAGTGATCAAGGAAAAGAAGCCCGATCTGGTCGCTCTCGCTTTTGATCCCAAGGGGACCACGCGTCGGCATGTCGAATTCAGGGATTATAAAGCTCACCGACCCCCGATGCCGCGGGACCTCGCGTCACAGATCCCCTTTATCCATAAACTGGTCAATGCATTCCGCATCCCCGTCTACGTCCGGGACGGGCAGGAAGCCGATGATGTGATCGCGACGCTGGCCCGGAAGGCAATTGCTGAAGGAATCGCCGTCACTATCGTCACCGGGGACAAGGACATGCTCCAACTCGTGGGGCCGGATATCAAAGTATACGACACGCTCAAAGAGAAGGTTTACGAAGCGAAGGACGTGGAAGAACGGTTCGGCGTGGGGCCTGACCGCGTCGTCGAGGTCATGGGGCTCATGGGCGATGCGTCGGACAACATTCCCGGCGTCCCGGGCATCGGCGAGAAGACCGCCCAGGCCCTGATCAGGGAGTACGGGACCATAGAGAATCTGCTTGCTCATGCACAGGATATTGCGAGGCCGAAGCTGAGACAATCGCTCATCGAGAACGCCCAACTGGCCCGGTTGAGCCGCGAGCTCGCGCTGCTGCACACCGATATTGCGATCGAGATCGATCTCGATGCCTTGGCCTTGAAAGAGCCCGACAGCCAGGCCCTTCTGGCTCTCCTGCGCGAGCTTGAGTTTCCCTCACTTCTGAAGTATGTCACGCAGGAGCCCGAGCAGGGTAAAGAGTACCGGTCCGTGCTCGGAGAAAAAGATTTTGATGAGCTGCTTGCCCTGCTGTCCGCCTCGAAGGAAATCAGCCTGGATACGGAGACGACGTCGGTGAATCCTCTCCTGGCAGAGCTGGTGGGCATATCCATTGCCGTGCAGCCGCGCGTGGCTTATTATCTGCCGCTCCGCCACACGGGCCCCGGCGCGCAGGGACAGCTGGCCCTGGAGCACGTTCTCGAGCGACTGGGGCCTCTCCTCGCTGACCCGTCCATCAGAAAGGTCGGCCAGAACCTGAAATACGACCTTCTGGTGCTGGGCCACTACGGAATCGACGTGAAGGGAATCGACTTCGACACCATGATAGCGTCGTACCTTCTTCATCCGGAGAGACCATCCCACGGCCTGGATGCCCTGGCACTCGAGTTCCTGAACTACAAGACCACGACCTACGCCGACATAACCGGAACCGGCAAAAAGCAGATCCCTTTTTCAGAAGTCGATGTCAAGACGGCTACGGAATACTCGGGAGAAGACGCTGAAATCGTGCTGCGACTGAAGCAGGTGCTTGAGCCTCAGTTGAGAGACCATAAGCTCGATGTCCTGTTCCGCGAAATCGAGATGCCACTCATGGAAGTTCTTGTCGAGATGGAGCGGACCGGTGTCAAGGTCGATGCCGGGTTCCTGAAATCCATGTCCGTCAGGCTTGAAACGGAGACGGCAAAGATCGTGACAACGATCCATGAGCTCGCGGGCACCGCATTCAACATCAACAGCCCGAAGCAACTCGCTGATATCCTGTTCGGTAAATTCGGGCTGACGCCGACCAAAAAAACGAAGACGGGATTTTCCACGAACGTAGACGTCCTCCAGGATCTTGCCCACCTGCATCCCCTGCCCGCGGAGATACTGAAATACCGTATGCTGGCTAAGCTCAAATCGACCTATGTCGACGCCCTGCCTGCCATGATCAACCCGCGGACCGGCAGGCTCCACACGTCGTTCAACCAGACGGTCACGGCGACGGGCAGACTGTCGAGTAGCGAGCCGAACCTGCAGAACATCCCTATCCGCACCGACCTCGGCAGGGAAATCCGAAAGGCGTTCATCGCCGAGTCGGGATCGAGCCTCATTTCAGCGGACTATTCGCAGATCGAGCTCCGCGTGCTTGCCCACTTGAGCGGCGATCCCGTGCTGATCCGGACCTTCCTAGACGACGAGGACATTCATACCCGGACAGCCTCAGAGATATTCGGACTCGACGCAAAGGAGATCACTCCGGAGATGAGACGCAAGGCGAAGGCGGTCAACTTCGGCATCATCTATGGCATTTCGGCCTTCGGACTGGCCCAGGATATCGGCGTATCGAATGCGGAGGCCAAGCGATACATCGACAACTATTTCGGTCGCTATCCAAACGTGCGTGCGTTCATCGACAGGACGATCCAGAATGCCAGGACGAACGGCTTCGTCACGACCCTGTTCGGTCGCAGGCGCTTCATCCCGGAGCTGTCCTCATCCTCGGCGCCGGTGAGGAATTTCGGGGAGCGTACAGCGGTGAACACGCCTATTCAGGGCACGGCTGCAGATATGATCAAGATCGCGATGATCCGCATCAGCCGGCGGATGTCCCGTGAGCGGTTGTCCACGAAGATGATCCTGCAGGTCCACGACGAGCTCGTGTTCGAAGTACCCGACGGCGAGATCGAGATCATGAAGAAGTTGGTGCGGGAGGAAATGGAGGGCGTCGTCCGGCTCGACGTCCCGGTCAAGATCGATCTGGCAGCCGGCAGAAACTGGGATGAAGCGCACTGAGCGGCCATGCCGGATCAGCAAGGGAGGCTTTCATTCCCCCCATTCTGTTACGCTCTTCATTCCAGACTCGTACTTTACCTGAACTCGAACCTGTATTTGATGTCCGCGCCGGTGTTCCCCAGTTCGTTCCGCTCTCCGACCAGAGAAAAATGCCTGTTCAGAATATACTCAATCCGGAAGATTTGCTCCGGTGTCGTAGCTCCCACGTTCGATGAATAGGTGAGATATAGTTTGTCCTGTACGATCTCCTTGCCGAGCGTGACACGGGGAACGGACGTGTCTCCCTTGCTGACGTAGGGATCGACCTGGAAGCGGTCGAGTCCGGTCAGATTCCGGGCCTGGCTTTCGAAGATGTCCTGGAACTGTCCGGTCGCAAACGATGCCGCCTCGCTCATGCCCACGCCAGCCTCCTTCCCCTTGAGCTCGTTTCCCGTCTTTCCGAGCGCGAGCAGCGTCAGTATGTCGGAATCGGGAAGCGACGGATCGGACAACAACGTTACCACCGCGCGGTCCGCGGTTCCGGCGACGGCGAGGCGGACAAGATATTCCCGTATCTGGATCTCAGCCTGAATATCGAGCACGGGGTTCAGCCGGCTGGGATCGACAAAATCAACCGAGGCGTGGAGGATCTTGAACTCATTCTGGCGGAAATAGACCGATCCCTGCTGGGCCTCAATCCTTCCCAGGAGTTGGGGATGGTTCACTGTCCCTCGCAGGAAAACGTCGACGTCGAGCGGGATCTTGGCCAGGTTGTTCTGGAACAGGATGTTTTCCTTGCCGCTGAACCGGATATTGATCTGCGTGTCGCCAACCCACCCGGCCTCGGTCTTCTTCCGTTGATAGAGCCCCTTCCCGATGTCGACGAGCATGCTCTTCCATTCCACGCGCTTTTCGTATCGTGCCCGTCTGATCAGCACATCTCCCGTCAGGGACTGCTCGGCGATATTGCCGTCATAAGAGAGATCACCTGAAAGCGTCGATGTCAGTCCTTCCGGATACTTGACCGTCACATTCTCGAAGACGACCCGCGTCGAAAAATCCCGGATCCCGATGCCTTCGAGTTCGGCATTCCCGGACGCCGTAAGCGTGCCCCCGCCGATTTGACCGGTGAACCGGTCAACGGCCATCCGTTGCCGGTCAAAGGTCAGTTTACCGTTCAACGAGGAAAATCTCTGGGGGATGTCCCTTATCTTGACCTCGCCGTTCCGGATGGTCAATTCGCCCGCCACATCGGGGTTTTCCCAGTCATCGCGGACCGTAAGCTTCACCTCGGCCGCCCCATCGCTGTACTCCAGATCCCGAAACAGGGGGCGAAGGAGCGACAGATTGGCCGTTCCCCGAAAGGAACAATCGACATCCTTCAGGAAGCGGGCACCTCCGGTGACCGCGAGCTGGGTCCCCTGCCCCTTGAAATTCAGCGAAGCGATGCTGAGACGGTCTCCCCGGATGGAAACGACGGCTGCCCCGTCGTTCTCGATCGGGTAATCACCGATCATGATGCCCAATTGCTGAAAGCGGGCGCTTCCCGCCAGGGATGCAGGATCGACGCCGTTCCCGCGGAGCGTGACGGTCCCATTAACGGCTGCCAGAAGGCGCCCCCTCAATTCGCTCTTGCCCAGCAGGAGGAGCGGATCGAGCCGCTCCCCCTTCAACCGGAGGTCTGCCGTCCATGCATAGGGTCTGCTGAGCACCATCCGTGCTGACAGCATGATCCGGTCGTCGGCAACCGATGACGCGCCGGTGAGGATGCCGTCCTGTATCAGCAGTTCGGCCTTCAAGCCTCCCAATTCGGTGTGGCGCAGGATGAACTCGTCCATATCCAGGGTCGCTGTCACGACAGGCCGTCTGAAGCTGCCTCCCGACTCGATGGAAAGGTCGAATGCGCCGTCCACCGGGGCCGGTGCGATCAGATTGACTTCGGACAACTTGACGCCCTGCCCGTGGATCGATGCCTGATAGGTGCCATTAAAGCTTATCCATCCTGTGCCGCTGACAATGCCGCTACCCTTCTGGACCGTGACTTCCGAAAAAAAGATCCTGTCCCTGGTAAGCTGCGCCGTGATTGCGCCCCGCGCAAAAGCTTCATGATAGGCCGTCCCGGAATCGAGCGCTAGACGTGCGCTCCCGGTGAAGTCCCGGGCCGTGCCTGAGAAGGAGAACTCGCCGGTCGCGGAGAAATGAAGCGGGAGCGGTTCGTAAAAAAGGGCCACCACGCGCGCCACATCGGCCCGGACAACCTTGAGCTTCGCGGCGAAAAGCGGGTCCTTCGTGCCAAGCTCTACAGAACCGTCGAAGAAGAACCGCGATGCCTGCTGGTGGATGTCGACGGATTCGAGGCTCAGTTTTTTCGAGCGGTACCGGAGCCCGCCGGAGGCCTCGTCGAACAGAATCCCGCGAACGCTGAGCTTACGCGCGGACACGGAGCCATCGAACAGCGGAGCGTTGAGCGGACCCGTCAGGGAGCCGGTGGCCCTGATCCCGCCTTCGATCGGCAGGGTCGTCAGCAATGAAAGGGCCTGCCCCTTGTCGCGGGATTCCGCATCCAGGACTACGTCAAAGCCCCTCTGAGGATCGGCCCTTCCGGAGAGGGTGACGGAGAGATCCTCGGTCCGGATATCGAAACGCTGAATATCGAATCCCTGTGCGCTGTAACCGAGTTCTGCCACGATGTTATTCACCACGACGCTCCGGGCGCCGCGGACGACCTTCCATTTTTCGCCGCTAATCGCCAGGTGCCTGTTGCGGTAGGAGAAGGACAGCGCCGCGTCCTTCAACTGCACCCCCTGGTACCCGATCGCGGGAAGCAGAAGGGTTCCAGCGATCGAAGGCGCGTTGATGGAGCCCTCGATCGTTGCCGAAGCCTCGAGACGGGACATGCTTTCCTTTTTCAACTGTTTCAACAGGCTGGCGAACCGGTTGATGGTTTGCGGACCCGACCGGGCCCTGAACCGCAGATTGAGCAGACCTTCTGGGAGGAGGCCCATGGTGCCCGAAAGGGACATCTTCGTGTCGGCGCTGCTAAGATCGACGGCATCAAAGCGAACGAGGCCGCTATCATAGCGCAGGGAAGCGCTCAACCTGCCCGTCATGGCCGGCAGCGCCGGCGTAGCGACGCTGACAGCAGCGTTCTTCAGGGCAAGCGCGAAACTGTCTCCTGCCACGTTCACTCTGCTGCTCGCCTGCAGCCCGGTCACGGATGCCAGCAGCGGTGTGGCAGCATCCTGCCACGTTATGGCACCCTGGCTGACCGTGATTGTCCGCACGACGATGCTGTATCCGGAAGGACCGTGTGCCTGCATCCGGTTCAGGTTCGCGCGTATTCGCTCCACGAGGGGAACGAGATTGATGTCTCCCGCGCTGGAGCGTTCGGCAAAGATCCTTGGCTCCAGCAAGGAGACCGATGTGATGCTAACCTTTTTCAGAATGAGCGGAAGTGGGTTGATGTATATTTTGACCTTGCGGACGGCAACGGCCTGCCCGCCCTTCGCGTCCAGGAGGACGATGTCGCGCGCTTCGACGTAGAGCGGGATGAAATTCGCGCGCACCCAGCCGATTCCGACCTCCTCGCCCAGCACGTCCTTCAACTGCTGAATGACGAGGGGGCGCAGCCGGACTGCGAAGGAATCGCTCTGGACGTAGAGCTCGACAGCGGCGAGCAGCACGAGAAGGGAGATCGATGCTATGACCAGTATTCGTTTCATCATGGTAAGGTCGACTGCAGTGCTCGCCGGGAGCGGCGCTATTCCCCGACGACCTTGAGCAGCGCCTCTTTGATCTTATCGAGCCGCTCATGGTCGACGATCTTCTTGCGGAACATATCCGTCACGTAGAAGGAATCCATGACCCGGGCGCCTTCAGTCACAATCTTAGCCGATGCGATGTCGAGGTTCAGCAGGAAGAGCGTCCTCGTGACCCGGTACAGGAAGCCCACCATGTCCCGCGCCGTGATATCGATGATGGTGAAGGCATCCGATGTTTCGTTGTCAAAGGCGACGTCGGGAGTCACTCTGACGGCGAGGTAGCGCGAAGCGGCGTACAGGCCCGGCTCGGGAGGCCTGCTCTCGTTCATCAGGGCCTTGCGAAGCTCGATGAGGAGACTCGCCCACGCGTCGTCATAGGCGGCGAGTTTCCCTTCCGGGTCGGTGATCTGGAACGTATCGATCATCACGCCCGTCCGGGACGTGTAGACCTGCGCCCTCAGGATGTTCAGGTTCTTGGACGCGATCGTGCCCGCTGTGCGGTAGAACATGCCGTAGGCATCATAGGCGCAGACCGTAAGTTCTGTATATCCCTTTTCCGGGCGATGATAATACTCGATGACCAGCTTTTCCGCCGGGAGCCTCAGCATCATGTTCATATGGTCGACAACGCGGCGAGGCGAGGTAAAGAGGAGGTATTGATCGGGCATCGAAACCAGGAAGGAATCGATCGCCTCAGGCGTAAAGAGCCCCTGGGCCGCGTTTCTGATCCTGATGGACGCCGTGACGAGCCGCGATTGCGCCATCTCCGTCTCCTGCTCGCTCGACTCCAGGTGATTCAACGTCCGCAGATAGAGGTCCTGGAGAAGCGTCGCTTTCCACTGCGTCCATGCCGTGGGATGCACTGCCGAGATATCGGCATAGGTGAGCAGGTAGAGCATGGACAGATTCTCGCGGTCCCGGACGAGCCGGGAAAAATCCGCAATCACCTTTCCGTCATCGAGCTCGCGCCGCTGTGACAGGCTCGACATGACAAGGTGGTTCTTGACCAGGAACATGATGCGAGCCCGGTCATCACCCTCAACGCCCAGGCGGTCGAGCACCCGTCCGGCGATCTCGACTCCTTTCACGTCATGGTCCGCACGGTACACCTTGCCCAGGTCATGGAGCAGCACGGCCAGCGTCAGACGCCATCGCTTGGTGAGGCCGGCAAATGCATCGCGGAGCGTCGCGAGCGACGGGAATTTCCCCGACCAGAGCATCTCCAGGTTCCGGATGGCCAGCAGGATATGTTCATCCACGGCGTACATGTGGTAATAATCATGGCGCGCCAGCGCCTGGATTGCCCGGAACTCCGGGAGGTAGCGGCCGAGAAACCGGAGGTCCTTCATCAGCGCAAGCGTGTCCGGAAGATTCTCGGGTTCATTCAGGATCGCCAGAAAGGTCTTCGCTGCGTCGGGCGATGTCCGGGCTTCATCCTCGATCCTGCAGGACCGGATCATGTCCCGGAGCCTGTCCGAGAAGACGGCACGGCGGGACTTCGCGACCTCGAAGGCCTGCATGATCAGTGAAACGTCCCCCTGGCACGTTCCATTGCCGCTGATAATAAGCGTCCTGCCGACGAGCGTGAACGGCCCAAGCGCCCGTGTCCGCTCGAACCAGCGGCGCGCGGGTTTCGGGAGCACGGCCTCGGCCACCAGGTTCGAGAATTCCCTGATGTTCCTCGCATGGATGAAGTAGGCCTTCATGAACCGTTCGACGGCGAACAGGTGTGCGGAATCACGATACCGCAGATCGCGGGCCGCCTGCTCCTGAAGGTCGAAGGTGATGTGGTCGTTCTTGCGGCCGGAGAGGTAATGAATCTCGTTCCTTACGTTCCAGAGAAAGTTGCGGGACCGCAGGAACACGTCATACTGTCCCTGCGTGATGATACCCCGGGGTACCAGCCCGGCGAGCGATGATATCCTGAAGTGGGCAAAGGCGATCCACAGGGCCGTGTGCACGTCACGCAGCCCGCCCTCGCCGTCCTTGATGTTCGGCTCACGCAGGTAAACAGACCCGCCGTACTTCCTGCGGGTGCTGCTCCGTTCAGACAGTTTTTCAGCGATGAACGCGGACGCCTTCCAGTAAAACACGTCGCTTTGCATGGCAGCGAGAAAAACCTGGTAGAGGGAGAGTTCCCCGGCGATCAAACGGGACTCGAGGAGCGAGGTGCGGATCTTGATATCCTGCCTCGCGAGCGTCACGCATTCCTTGATCGTGCGCACGCTGTACCCGATGTCGAGTCCCGCGTCCCAGAGCAGGTACAGGAGCTCCGGCGCCCGTTTTCTGTCCAACTCGTCCCTACAGAGGAACATGATGTCGATATCGGAATGGGGGTTGAGCTCTCCCCTGCCGTAGCCGCCGATGGCAACAAGCACCGGCATAGGGCCTGATGCAGCGACCTTTCTGTGAGCATCGCGCAGTATCGTGTCTATCAGGCTAGTTCGCCGCTGGACCACCTCGCTGCCTGACGCACCCGCAAAATGCGCCACCCGGATTACCGCGTTCTCCTCGGCAAGGAAGGTTTTAAGACTGTTTTCCTGGGATTGGGGAATTTGTTGATTCAAGGGTTCCACGATAGGAAGCCGGACGGAAAAGGTGCGCCACGGGGACTCAGAGACGCCGGGGCTTTCCTCTGCTTACCCCGCTGCCACTGCGCTTCGCCTAGCGAAGGCCTTTGAAACCGATTGCTTTAATATCGCTCATCACAAGCATGAAACTGCCGAAGCCTGCCTCTCCATAGCAGCGCGAGTCCGCGTCGACCTCGAAGGTTGTTTCGCTGCCGTCGGAAAGGCGGACCGTGACCGGCACTTTCCGGTCCCGCTTCTCTCCCACCGTCACTTCTTTTATTTTCTCAAAGGGGATGTTCACCTCGGCCATCCCCATGTAGCCGGAAAAACGGATACGGCCTTCCCAGCTGAATTTCTCGCCATCGATCTTCCTGCCTGAAACATCGGTCACCACTACTGCATAATCCTTTTCCACACGGGGCACCCGTTCGAACCCTCCGCCCTTTCCTCCCATGGCAGTGAGCAGAACAACGATGGACAGCAGCAGGATGACGGTCAATGCTCGCCTCAACATGTTCGAACTCCTTTCAGAATCAGAAAGTTACGGGCGCCACTCGCACGTGTAAGATTACCATATTGACAAAGGGCTTTCAAGAAAAAAGCTTGCAAACACCATGCTGTTTGTGTAACGTTACCCCCTATGCGAGGTAAGTTCTATGCCGGATAGTCTCAGCAAGCTCGTCGATCTCATGGCAAAGCTGCGAAGTCCCGATGGCTGTCCCTGGGACCGCAAGCAGACCACCGAGTCCCTGAAGCCTTTCCTGATCGAAGAAGCCTATGAAGTGATCGATGCTCTTGACGAGGGAGACCCTGAGAAGGTCAGGGAAGAGCTCGGCGATCTCCTGTTCCAGATCATCTTCCATGCCCGGATCGGCGAGGAGAAGGGTGAATTCACGATGCGGGACGTGATCGAAACGAACGTCGAGAAGATGATCCGTCGGCACCCCCACGTGTTCGGCGGGGAAAAGCTCTCAACCGACACGGAGGTTATAGCAAGCTGGGAGGAGATAAAGAAAAAGGAAAGGGGTTCCGAGCATCGCAAATCGATCCTCGAGGGGGTGCCCCGGAGCATGCCATCGCTCACCCGCGCGCACAGACTCCAGGAGCGGGCGGCCCGCGTCGGTTTCGATTGGAACAGGATCGACGAGGCGCTTCCCAAGCTCGACGAGGAGATCGCGGAGTTCAAAGAATCCTTGAAATCGGAGGACGCTGCCAGGATAGAAGAAGAACTGGGCGACATATTCTTCATGCTCGTGAACCTGTCCCGGTTCCTCGCTGTCGACCCCGACAAAGCGCTCCGGAAGACCATTGGCAAGTTCATCAGGCGGTTCAGATATATCGAAGAGTCCGCTGCCGACTCGGGCAGGTCACTGAACGAGATGACACTCGACGAGATGGAGAAGCTGTGGCAGGAGGCGAAGGGGAAATAACTCCCTGGCTAGAGTTGGGGGCATCTTCAGCGTAACGCCGACTGTGCCTTTTCCTCACGTTCAATATGCAAAGTATGGTCCGGTACCCAGAGCGGATATTTGCCCGTCAATCCCAACATAGACACTTCGTCCCAAGTAAAACGGAAGACCCCAGTCGAACATGCCCGGCGCAGACCCGCCCAGATCAGGAAGTACGCTGTTTTGCGAATTCAAGAGGGTAATGGCGTTGTCGATCTGGAATGTGACCGTATTGCTCGGCGAGCCTGTATAACTCGCATTGATAGTGGCAGGGCTGGTATAGAGAGATTGCGGGCAGAATAAGCCTGAATAAAAACCTCCACAGTCGGGAAGCGCGCTCGTGGAAGAGGCATCAAAATACAATCCGTTCGATCCACTATCAATGAAGCTGCCGTAGATATTACCACCGAAAATCGTACGGATATCTCCGAATGGATCGGCTGCAAATGCGGTGACTCCTCCCGAAGGAATGTTGTTGGACTGCGTGCCGATGCCGAGCACGAGTATACCATTGACCGAGGTTGTACCGGTCGAGACAACGCTCGGCAGCTGCACGATCACGCCGTTGCTGTCAGTGGGAAGACTCACGATAGGATTCTGTACCTGATCGGCAAGCGAAACCGTGACTTGAGTGCAATTTTTGCCCGTGCACGAGAAATATGGATAAGTCAAGCCTTTGATATTTAAATTATGAGGGTCTTCGCAATAGGGGCCGCAATCTTGGTTAAAGAGGCCCACTCCCAGCATGCCGTTAAAACCTGCGGCTGTCGGGGTTGCATCTGCATTTTGGCATCCTGAAGCTGCGGGAATAGCGTCAAATGTCGCGTCGATGACCTGGATCGGTACTTTAACAGCGGGTTCATTCCCTAATATGACGTCTGCGCTCTGTACAGGCCCCCATTCCGATGAACCGTCACCAAACTGAGCGCACGTAGCCAGCGAACCGGAGCCGCTGGTAATCTGCAAAAGAGCGAGACCGTTCAGGGCCACCTTAAATATGCGCAGGCCAGAGCTTCCGGTATCCATTACGATGTCATTGACGGTCTGACACGTTGCGGTTCCGGGGGTGCAGACGGTAACGCTTATACACGGCTTGTTGGGGTATGAGTTGGAAGAGCAGAGCGAGCCGTTAACCGTGATGGGAAGCACATTGGCTGCCGTGGGTACGCCTCCGGTCACCGTCAAGACGGCAGCGCCCCTTACAGGGCCGGATATTGCAATAATCGCAGTAGTTCCCGCCGCGACCGGGGTGGCCGATCCTTGCGATCCCGTCGCATTGCTTATAATCGCGATGTCCGGTGCTGATGCAGTCCATGTCACCGATGTCGTGAGGTCCGAAGTCGTGTTGTCCGAGTAATGGCCCGTAGCAGTAAACTGTTGTCCTGACCCGAGAGCGATGCTTGGGTTTGCGGGATCCACGTCAATGGTCGCCAGCACAGGCGGGGTCACGGTCAGATCGGTAAAATTCGAGACGATTCCCAACGTAGCCGTAATGGTCGTCTGACCTTGGCTGCCCGAGCCGGCCAGACCCTCCGAACCCGCCGTATTACTGATCGACGCGACATTGGGTGCTGACGACGTCCATGTCACCGATGTGGTAATGTCCCGCAGAGAGTTGTCCGAATATGTCCCCGTTGCCGTGAACTGTTCGGTGATCCCGAGCGCAACGTTCGGGTTTGCCGGCGTGACAGCGATAGATTTGAGCGTTGGGGGAGGAATGATAAATCCACCGCCGGAGCCGCCTCCTCCGCAACCAGCCACAAGAGCCAGGACCAATATGAGTTGTATTCTACTTGATATCATCGACATTCACTCCCTGGGGAATCAAGGCTGGCGCATAAGCGCGACCCCGCAGGTTCCGCATATGCCCCCATTTCTCGACAACAACGCCGTTCGCCTTCACCCGCCTGTACCTCTGGCCAGGTATGCGTGGCTGCTGCAGCGCTTTCTGGTATTCGCCCGAATAGGAACCCAGTAGCATCGAGAGGTCGGGATGGACCAGGCCATTCCAGGCAATACCGAACACGATGCCGGATGGCGCGATATATTCCCTGACGGTGGTCGATTGAGATACCACCTCCTCGACAGTATAGCCGTTGCGCACCGTGGTCGCGCTGCGCAGCGCCGCCATTGCCTTGCGGTCAGAAGCAATCGAATCGGCCGGCTCGCCGAGCACGGCATGGGCCGGCCGGGCTGCTCCCATCAAAGCAACGAGCAATCCGAGGCAGAACAACGGGACTTCGAGGCTTCTTTTTATGGTCATATGATATGCTCCGCCCTATTGAGATTGAGATGTCGCATGTCACCCTGATGACTAACCATCTCTCCCGGTTATCATATCTCCTCTTCCCGGCTGACCCTGATTGACCAGATAATGCCTTGAATCGCGGGTAAGGGAAACACACATCAGTCTCCAGGGTTCCACGAATAACCTGGTGATGATACCTGTCTCGTCAGGATAAAATCAAGAGAAAACATGGAAGATGCCCATGGATGAGGCTGTAAAAGCAAGCCTAGCGCCGTGAATGTCAAATCCAATTTCATAACACATAACGCTAGAATCACACAGGGGGCCGAAATAGAGTTCGCTCGGTACACGGGGATATAAGATTGAACCATTCGAGTAGACAATGCTGTCTGTACATGAATAAATGATTCTTTAAACTACTAAGGAAGACAATCACAAAATTGGTCGAGCCCCATCGTGACGCACAAAATGCTCTTATTTTCGAAGGGCGCTCTCGTCAGACACAGGAAGAAAAATATCTCTTCATCACGTGTGCGGCTTTCCGCACCCCATCATAATGAAGGTCTTTTCAGGCAGTGTTTGACCTGAAAGCGGGGATGCGGCTGATAGTCATTCATCGCCTGGGCCGATCACCCGGGAACAGGTCCGGGGTCACGATTCCTGGCGGAAATCCAGTCCTCAGTGTTGGTGTTTGGGCGCATGGATGGATGTGCCATGGATATCCTCGGCGGCCTCCATGACCGCTTCAGCAAGCGTGGGGTGGGCGTGGATCATGGAGCCCAGGTCCTTTGCCGTGGCTCCCATCTTGATCGCCAGTGCACCTTCGTGGACCAGATCTGTCGCATGAGCGCCGCAGATATGCACACCGATAACCCTGTCGGTGTCGGCCCGAGAGAGGACTTTCACCATGCCGGCTATCTCGCCGATCGCGTGGCTCTTGCCCAGCGCCCGGAACTGGAACCTTCCCACACGATGCTCGATTCCCTGGGCAACGGCCTCCTGTTCACGAATGCCGACGCTGCCGATCTCCGGCATCGTGAAGATGCCCGCGGGCACCACGGAATAGTCCATCGTCGAATTGCCTCCCAACGCATTGTCCGCCGCGACCAGCCCCTGATGGGAGGCCACATGCGCCAGCATGAACCTGCCGGTCACGTCGCCGATGGCATAAATGCCCGGAATGTTCGTTTCCATCTTTTCATTGACAAGGATCTCGCCGCGCTTGCCAATGCCCACACCTGTTTCCTCAAGTCCGATACCCTCAGAATTGAGGGAACGTCCGATGGACACAAGCACCTGCTCAGGCTTCAGCTCCTGCCCATCAGATAACCGCGTCTCCAGCATGCCGTTGCCGCCCTGGGTCACCTGCTGTACGTTCACACCCGTTATCAGCCGTATTTTTGCCTTTTTCATTTCACGCTCGATCAGCGCCGATATCTCCTTGTCCTCCGTGGTAAGCGCGCGGGGCATCATCTCCACGACCGTCACCTCGGCGCCGAAGGTCCGGTAGATGAAGGCAAACTCGCAGCCGATCACGCCGGCGCCGACGATGAGCAGGCTTTTGGGTACATGATTGAGCTGGACCGCCTCATCGCTTGTGATGACGGTCTTGCCGTCAAAGGGAAATCCCGGGATCCGGGCCGGCCTCGAGCCCGTCGCAATAATAACCCTGTCGGTAGGGAGATCGGTGGTCGTGCCGTCTTTTCTCAGAGCGCGGACGCTCCGGGGGTTCAAGAGCGAAGCACGGCCCTCAATGACTTCCACGCCCCAGCCCTTCAGCAGACCTCT
>Ga0335079_10001469_pt1 | contig 26809 bp, 17 predicted proteins | sample Lox_Sample_33_FD_206719 | JGI IMG/M metagenome (GOLD analysis project Ga0335079, IMG submission 206719) | Soil microbial communities from Loxahatchee National Wildlife Refuge, Florida, United States - Lox_Sample_3.3 | ecosystem: Environmental > Terrestrial > Soil > Wetlands | place: USA...
GAGCGTGGTGATGGCGGCGAAGGAGGCGGGGTCGTAGGGGCTGACGTGGAAGAGGAGATGCGAGATGGCGCGGGTGAGCAGGAAGGCGGCGGTGAGGCCGATGGCGGCGCCGATCAAGAAGAGCTTCAAGCCTTGGGAGAAAATCATGCGGAGGACTTGGGCGGGTTGCGCGCCGAGAGCGACGCGAACGCCGATTTCCTGGGTGCGTTGGGCGACGGCGAAAGAGAGAACGGCGTAGATGCCGAGCGTGACGAGGAGCAAAGCGATGGCGGCGAAGCCGGTGAGGAGCGAGGCTTGCATGCGGCGCGAGGCGAGATTGTCGTCGACCATGTTGGAGAGGGGCATGACGCCGGAGACGGGTTGCTCGGAGTCCACGGACCAGACCTGCTGGCGGACGGCTTCGGCTAGAGACATGGGGTCAACAGAAGTGTGAAGGGCAAGATATTCGGGGTCGAAGCCGGTTTCGAACTGCATATAAAGAAGATACATCTCGGGGCGAGCGGGGAGATCGAGAGCGGCCTGGTGAACGTCGCCGACGATGCCGACGATGGTGAACCAGGGCCGGTCGTCCTTGTAGTTGCCGCGCTTGAAGCGCTTGCCGAGGGGATTTTCGCCGGGCCAATAGTTCTTGGCCATGGTTTGGTTGATGAGGGCGACGAATTGGGTGTGCGAGCCGTCGGTGCGATCAAAAAAACGGCCGGCGATGAGCTTCATGCGGAGCGCGGCGGGATAGTTGGCGCTGATCATGCGGATATTGGGGATGAGATGTTCGCCGGGTGCGGGCTCGGGGCGACCTTCGATCGTAATGCTGGTGGCCCCGCCAGGATTGGTGAGTGGAACCCAGGTGGTGTAGCCGGCAGCGAGGACGCCGGGAAGCGTTTCCACTTTGGAGAGGACTTGATCGTAAAAGGAGACACGCCGTGCGAACGGTTGGTAGCGCGGGTAGGAGAGAGGTGTGCGGACGACGAGAACGTGGTCGGACTGAAAGCCGGGATCGAGATGATAGAGGTTAGCAAGACTGCGGATAAGGAGAGCTGCTCCGGCGAGAAGGACGATCGCGAGCGCGACTTCGCAGATGACGAGCGCGTTGCGAAGCCGAGAGCCACCGGAACCGACCGCACCGCGGCCAGCGGATTGCTGGAGCGACGGCGCGAGATGAAGGCGCGAAAGGCGGAAGGCAGGAATGATGCCAAAAAGAATGCCGGTGGCCAAAGAAACCGCGAGGGTGAACAGAAGAATGCGAGGATCGAGGTTGGCTCCGGTAATGGGAGCAAAGCTGTTGGGAATCAGAGCGGCGAGAAACTGCGTGGCAAAAATCGAGAGAAGGAGACCAAGTGCTCCGGCGAGAAGGGCGAGAAGAAGGCTTTCCGTGAGCATTTGCTGGAGGATGCGGAGGCGGGTGGCGCCGAGCGTGAGGCGCATGGCGAGTTCGCGGCGACGGCCGGCGGCGCGAGAGAGGAGAAGATTGGCGACGTTGGCGCAGGCGATGAGCAAAACGAAGCAAACGGCGCCAACGAGCATGAGCAGGGCTGGGCGAACGTCTCCGGCGAACTGGTCGCGAAGAGGAACGGCGAAGGCGCCGAGTTTGGCGTTGTCATCGGGATATTGGGTTTCGAGTTGTTTGGCAATGACGGAGAGATCGGCGTTGGCGGTGGCGAGAGAGACACCGGGCTTCAGGCGGGCGACAACGTGAAGATAGTGACTGCCGTGGTTGGCTAAATCCTCGTTGGAAAAGCGGGCCGGAGTCCAAAGCTCGATTTGCCGGTCGGGAAATTGGAAGCCGCGGGGCATGACGGCGATGATGGTGGTTTTTTGGTCGTCGAGGCGAATTTCTTTGCCGACGATTTGCGGATCGCCGCCGAAGCGGCGGAGCCACAGGCCGTGGCTGAGAATGGCGACGTGAGCGGCGCCGGGAACGTCATCTTTGGGACGAAAATCGCGGCCGAGTGCGGGCGACACACCGAGAACAGAGAAGAGGTTGGCGGTGACCGCACGGCCGGTGAGCTTTTCGGGATTGCCCTGGCCGGTAAGGGCATAAGAGCCGCCGAAGGATGTGGCGGCCATATCGGTGAAGACGCGATTGCGGGCGCGCCAGTCGGCGAAATTGCCGGGTGCGGGGGTGTCGTTGGGGAAGCCATAGGCGGAGGCGTCTTCCCAGACGATAACGAGGCGATTGGCGTCGCGATAGGGAAGCGGGCGGAGAAGAACGGCGTCCGCAATGCTAAAGATGGCGGAATTGGCGGCGATGCCGATCGCGAGCACAGCAACGGCAAAAAACGTGAAGCCGGGATTTTTGCGGAGCATGCGGGCGCCGAAGCGGACGTCTTGCAGAAGATTTTCGAGGAAGTTGGTGCGGCGGGCGTCGCGAGAGGCTTCAGTGAACTTGGGGATGCCGCCGAAATCGCGGAGAGCGGCGCGGCGAGCTTCGTCGGGAGACATGCCGGAGGCGAGGTTCTGCTCGATTTGCCGATCGAGATGAAAGCGGAGTTCGTCGGAGAGGCCGGAGTCGAGAGTATTTTTGTGAAAGAGGGAGAAGAACCAGTTGAAAAGGCTTTGCAGGCGGCGCATGGGGCGACTCCTTAAGACAGACGATCCGGGCAGCTAAACGTTTTTGAGGACGAGGCCGATGGCGGAAGAAAGGCGATGCCAGTTGGATTCCTCGGACTGAAGATATTTTTTGCCGGCGCGAGTGAGGGAATAGTATTTGGCGCGGCGATTATTTTCGGATTCGCCCCATTCGGATTTGATCCAGGCTTGCTGTTCGAGACGGTGGAGAGCGGGATAGAGGGCGCCCTGATTGACCTGGAGGACGTGGTTGGAGACCTGGCGAATGCGCTGGGCGATGGCCCAGCCGTGGAGCGGCTGGAGGGCGATGGTTTTGAGGATGAGGAGATCGAGAGTGCCTTGGACGAGGTCGGTGGGCTTGGTCATGAAAGGCTCCTGTTGGTTACTGAGGGGAGTGTAGCAGAGCTTCTTGTCAGTAAGCAAGGGGAGCGAAAGAGAAGCGGTCATCCTCAGAAGGATGACCCTACTTTTGGGTGAGGAGTTCGAGTTCGGCGAGGGTGCGCGGCCAGTCGGCGCCGAGGAGGCGGGAGAGGCCGCGGTCGGCGAGGAGTTTCCCGTTGGTTTGGCAGGTGGGGCAGTAGTTGGTTTCGTTGTCGGCGTAACGGATGCGCTGGATGGGATTGCCACAGCGCGGGCAGGGAAATTTGTAGCGGCCGTGGACGGCCATGCCTTCGCGGAAGGCGGTAACTTTTTCAGGAAATTTGCCGGCGGCTTCGGCGCGCAGGCGAGCGGTCCAGTTGGTGAGACTTTGGCGGATGGCTTCGAAGAGACACGTGACTTCGGCGGTAGAAAGTTTTTGAGTTAAGGCAAGCGGGCCGAGTTGGGCTTCCCAAAGAATTTCGTCAGAGTAGGCGTTGCCGATGCCGGAAAAGAGGCGCGGGTCGGTGAGCGCGCGTTTGAGCGTGTGGTTGGCGGCGGTGAGGCGCGCGGAGAATTGTTCGAGAGTGGCGTCGAGGACTTCGAGGCCGCCGGGATCGAGAGTTGCGAGGCCGGCTTCGCCTTGAACGACGTGAAGCGAAGCGCGTTTCTTGGAGCCGGCTTCGGTCCAGAGGAGCGCGCCGTTGGGAAAGTCGAAAGCGGCGAGGCCGCGAGGGGGAGAGACTTTGACGTTGCGGGGTTTCCAGTGCAGGCGGCCGGCGATCATGAGATGGAGGACGAGCCAGAGATCGTTTTCGAGGCCGATGCAGATGCGTTTGCCGAGTCGGCGGAGGCGGAGAACTTTTTGGCCGAAGGCGTTCGCGAGCGGAGGCGTAGCGGTTCGCAAAAGGAAAGGACTGGCGATGCGTACGTTTTCGAGCGTTTGGTTGAGGATGCGCTGCTCGAGAGCTTCGAGGTAGACCGTGATGTCGGGAAGTTCGGGCATGACGTTGACGCGAGCGGAAGGCCGCTCCGGGAGTATGCAAAGTTATCGTACAACACGCGGAAGCACGAGATGGCAAAGGCGCTACAAATAGATTGGGTGTGAGCAGTGGAGGCCACAACAGATTGTGGCGTCGCTGGAACAAGGAACAGCAAGCTGGCCGCCCGAACAGGCGAAAAGAATTCGTAGCCACGCGAGGAATAAAAGTGAATATACAAAAAAAGTTAAAAAATACTCTTGACAGAAATTAGAGGTTCGCCAGATACTCCCGTCGCGCCAGTTTTCTCCCTTCCCCAGAGACACGTTCCGGGGTTCCCTCTCCTATCCGCAGCGCCGCACACAAGTCAGCGAGGAGTGCCGGTGTCTGCACAAACAGAGAAAGAAGCTATGAATTCGCTCGAGATGGATCGGGAAGTCATTCGCTGCAAGACTTGCGGGCTGGTGCAGTACCGTACGCGCACGGGAAACTGCCGGCGGTGCGTGCGGGCACTGCCGCAGCGTCTGGAGTTCATGATTCCGCCCACGGCCCCCGCGGAAGAAGCTGCTGCGGAGCCGATGGCAGAGAAGTTCGCCAACCAGCAGACGGTGGAGAACATCGGGCAGCGCATTCGCCAGTTGCGGGAATCGCGCGCGATGACGCAAAGCCAACTGCAATCGCGGTCGAAGGTGTCGCGTTCGTATCTGTCGCGGATTGAGAGCGGACAGATGACGCCGAGCCTCGGCACGCTGGAGAAGATTTCGGAAGCGCTGAACGTCGGGCTGAACCGGTTCTTTATCCCGGAGTCGGACGGGGAAGCGCTGCTGGAAGATCCGTTCATTCAGGGATTGCGGCCGTTCTTGCGGCAACTGGATTGGGAACAGTGGCAGTCCATCCTGAAGAGGCTGCAGGCGATCAGCGATCACGTTCATGCAGCGCCCGCCAATCTACGCCCTATCGGTAATCCGGCGCGGATGCCGCAGCCTGCGCCGGCGAATGGCAACGGCCACAATGGGCATATCGGACACATTGGGACGGTGCATTCGAACGGGCATGCGTTCACGCACTCGCATGGCCAACCGCAGGGCTACGTGCTGCGGAGACCGGGAGCAACGCCGATATTTCAGCGGCCGCTGGCGCGGTAAGCAGCGGCGAGCTTGCGTCAAAGAGTTTGCAGCAGGAGTTTGCAGGAAGAGTTGTAGTCGAAAAACAGAGCACATTGGCGCGGCGTGACTTGAGAGTGTCACGCCGCGCTTTTTTCTTGCCAGAAGGCAAGATGAACGTCAGAGATCAAGCGGCTGATGGCGTCGCGATCCACTTTTTCGGGAAGCGGAGAGTTCGTTTGAGCCGCGAGCGCTTCGGACTCAAGTTGACGGCCGAGCGCTTGAATTTCGCTGAGAGAATACTTGCCCTTACGAATCTCGATGAGTTCGTCGCAGTTCGGACGCGGCAATGTGATGCGTCCCAACTCCATCAACTCTTTGGCTTCACCGTACAAACGGATAACGTGCATGGCGTACTTGGTGTCGTAGCCATGCTCTTCTTCGAGGGCAGCGCGGTGGATGTTTTTCTGACCCTTTTGGCCGAGCAGGCGCTTCATTTGATCATCGGCAAAGCCGAGAAAAGGAAGAACGTGAGTTCTGGCGAGAAAGAGTTCCGCGCGTTGAGTGATTCGCGTCCACGCGGGAGTGGTGAACTCCAGCGGTGCAAATAAGAAGTGCAAGGCGGAGGGATTGCCTTTGGTGGCGAGTCCCGCCCATTTCGCTAATGTGTAAAGGCAAACGTCGACATCCTGGGGTCCGTTGCCACCGACTTTGCCGCCAGTGGTGAAGACGAAATGCTCTTCACGGTCGAGCCCGAGGACTTTTACAGGCGGCGGAATGTAGAGGCCGTACCAGTCGGTGTCGTCGGTGGCACCAAGCTTTGCGCCGTGGGCTTGCGAGCCGCCGATACACGCCATGATGAGGTTCGCCTGATAGGCGAACCCGTATTGAGCGAAGTCAGGTTGCATGCTGGTGTGTTCTGCGCCAAATGATAACGCAACTACGCGAGCTGCATTAGTCGCGGATGACGGAGACTTTGGCGGCGGGGACTTCGAGGCGCATGAGGCGGTGGTTGGTGTCGAGGAAGAGGTCGACTTCGAGGTCGGAGGTGGAAACGCGGAAGCCTTCGTAGGATTTTCCGTCGACGCTAGCGGAGCCGGTGGCTTCGGCGGTGATGGTGCCGGGCATTAGTTCTTGCGGGATGAAGACGGGAAAGGTTTGGGGGCCTTTTTTGGACCAGTCGTAGACCCGGGCGAGAACGGCGTACTGATAGTAGAGATTGTTGTCGAGGATAGCGATAAGCGAAGAGCTAAACGAAAGGCTCTGTTCGAAAAAGCAGGGCTGCTTGCGGTTGGGATCCTTCATTTCGTCGGGCGTGCATGGGCGGGCACCAGCCATCTCGACCGTAACGTTGGCGATCCCGTTGGTGAAAAGGACGTGGGCGCCGTTGGTCTTGTCGGCCTCCGAGGTCCAGTCATAGCTGATGGGCGCACCATCCGGGCCGAGCGCTAGCGTGCCGGAGATTTTGGCGGAGGATTGTGGCGTTTTGATTTCGGCGTTGCCCTTCGCGAGCCAGCCGCCGCCGGACGGAGTGATTTCGAAGTCCTCGTGGCCGACGGTCTGGCCGTCGAGTTTGATGGTGAGCTTGCCTTTGTCCTGAGTGAAGACGCCGGAGGAGACGTTCTTTTTCTGGTCGGCGCTGCCGGCAGCGGCGCAGGCGAGCATGAGGGCTAAGGCGAGCCAGGAGAAGTATTTCGGTTGAAGGGCACGGAAAATTTTGTTCATGGCAACATCCTTTTGCGAAACGTAAAAAGAGGCGGCTCGGTTTTGATGGAAGCCGCGATGGCCTTCCCAAGGGGCTGAGCCCGCAAGATAGAGCGCGAGCTGCGCGGTAGCCAAGAAAACGTCGGTGATGACTGCAAGCAATTCCTCAGCGGCCAAAGCCGCGCGGATCGGTTGTGCTGGCGGCACGACTAAAGTCGTGCCCTCCTGATGTGCGTGAAAATGCCACACAAACTCTGAAGCGCGCGTCGTGAAAACCCGCGATTATTTTAGTGGCAAGCAAGTCAGGAGTTGGGTTTTTCGACGACGAGGTGTGCTTCCTTGCTACCTGCGGCGACGAGGCCCCGGCGGAGGATTTCGGAGACGACTTGCGCGGGATCGCCGGAGCTGTCGACGCGATAGTCGGCGAGCTGATAGGAAGCGAGGCGCTGCGCGTGTAAGGCGCGGAAGCTGGCTTCGTCGCGGAAGAGAGGACGGCCGGTCATGGTCATGCAACGGGAGAGGAGCAGTTCGATGGGTGAATCGAGCCACAGGACCGGAACGCTGGCGGCGCGTAGAAATTCAGGGCAGCCGGATTGCGCGTAGGTGCCGCCGCCGAGGGCGAGCACGGTGGGTTCGTGTTTTTCGGAGGCGCGTCCGAGAGCGGCGCGCAGCTGATCGGCTTCGAGTTGGCGAAACGCGGGTTCACCGAGGCGTTCGAAGATTTGCGGAATGTTCATACCAGCGGATTCTTCGATGCGATCATCGAGGTCAACGAAACGCCAAGCCAGTTGGCGAGCGAGAAGAGTGCCGACGGTGGTTTTGCCGGAACCCATGAAGCCGGCAAGACAAAGGACCTGGGCGCGGGGAGCGGCGCCGCGTGGAGAATTTTGAGTCACTGTTGCGTGCAATAGATGGCCGGGCAGGCCGGTTTGGTTCGAAGCGCGAATGCCTCTATGGAATTAATCGCGCCTCATGATGCGGATTGTACCACTGTAGGAGGAAAGCTCGACTTTGGCGAGACCGGCACCGACGGTGCCGACGAAGCCGTGAATGACTTTCGAGGCATAATTCCGCACTTTGTGATTGTCGGGCTTTAGGAAATCGGCGGCGCGATTGTCGACAAAGCCGGTGGAGGTTTGCGCTTGCAGATCGAACGAGTCATTACTGGAGAAGCGGACTTCGACAAGACCTTTACCGCTGCGCATGGAGTAGAGGCCGGTACGGATAAATGCGCCGTCGAAAAGAATGTTTCCGGTTGTCGTCATCACGTTGACGTTGTTGAGCTGGGGCTGAAGCAATTGGGCGTTGCCGCTGATGGAGCTGAAATCGAGCTTGCCTGCGCATTGCGTGCAGACCAAGGAGCCGCCGGTGGTCTTGACGATGACGTATCCGGAGACTTCTTTCAAGTGAACGTCGCCGCCGTAGCTTTCGAGCTTCATGTCGCCGCTAACTTGCTCGACGTAGATGAGCCCGGTTTCGGTTTTGAGCTGTAGCTCGGTTTCTTCCGGAACGGTGAGTTGAAGATTCGCTTCCAGCTCGAGGGGCTGCGCGGAAGCATCAAGAATATTGGCGTTCACATCGACGCGGTCACCGGCTTGTTCGATGTCGAAAGCGATTTTGTTGGAAGATTGTGTGCCGACGATGTCCACCTGGTGCGCGTTTTTCCAGGACTTCACTTCGATGCGGCCGCTGGCGACGTTATGGATGACGACAACGGGATGACCGGTGACGTTGAACTGTTTTTCAACGCGCTGGCTAGCGGCGCGCGCGGGCGATGCGCCGGCACACAAAAGTGCGGCGGCAAACACCGGCAATAGAACACGAACGGCCTGGCTGGCTGGCGTAACGCGGCTCGATGGACACATGTTAGTTGATGCTCCTTCCGCGCTCGATCATCGCGGACAACAATTCGGCTTTTTGCTGATACGCAGCGGACAAGTATTCGCGGGTCAGTTCGTCCTGCGGCTGTTCCTTGAGATGACGCTCGCAATCAGCAATAAACTCGTTGACCTTTTTCAGGTTGTCGCGCAGGGAAGCGTCGATGGTGGAATTGCTCGAGGCAATGAGGCCCGTGGCGAGAGGTTCCTGATCATCGAGAGCCTGGGCCGTACTAGCGAACTCGGCAGGGGCACTGAAGGTCGTCGGAGGCTGCGAGCGCGGTGGCGTCGAGGGCTTCACTTGCTGCGTCGATGAGGAGGTGACGACGGGAGCCGGCGTGATTTGCCGAGCGATTTCCGGAGAACCTGTAGTGTTGCGGGTTGCGCGGTCACGGGCGATCTCGAAGACTGCACCGGCAACAATGACGATTCCAACGGTGGCGGCGGCAAGCGCGCGATTGCTGAAGAATGCCTGAACCGAGTGCCACCACGAAGATGACGCTGCGGGAACGGCCACAGGGAGCGGCGTGCGGATGATGCCTTCGGTTTCGAGTTGCGCGCGCAGCGAAACCCAGACGCGCTCCGGCGGAGCGATCTCCGTCGGAAGCTTCTGCGCTACGTCCACGATGCTGGTGAGATCCGCGACGTAATTGCGGCAACCGGCGCACTCCGCCAAATGGTTGCGCGCTGCTTCCGGAAGCGGCTCCAGCCCTTCCTGCTCCAAGAACAATTCGATGTCTTCACACTGCATGGCCTGCGCTCCGCGGGTGGAAAAGATGACCTGCCCGCTCGACCGCTCTTAAAGTTGTATGACGCGTCCCCGGCCTCGACAGTTGGCTACATTCTAGCTCAACTGCCAAGTCCCGCCTGCGTTTTTGCTGCGTGACGTTCGGCACGAGCCTGGTCGCGCAGATCCTCCTGCAACAGCTCGCGCAGACGTGTCCGCGCTTTGTGCAACTGCGACTTCGAATTCCCCACTGAACAACCCATGATTCCGGCAATCTCGTTGTGCTCGAATCCCTGGACATCGTGAAGGACGAAAACGGTGCGATAACCTGGCGGCAATTTGTCGATGGAGCGTTCGAGGTTGACCCGATCCACGGCGCCGCTGAGCCGCAAATCGGGCGCACCAATATCTTTCCTGGGGCCACCTGTCTCTTCATCCGGTTCCGTCGTTTCTTCGAGGGAAGCCGCTGGGAGCGACTTCTTGCGCAACCGCATTAAAACCACGTTGACCGTCATCCGGTGCAACCACGTAGAAAAAGCAGACTCACCCCGAAACGTACCGATCTTGCGGAAGAGCTGCAGAAACGCTTCCTGCATCAAGTCTTCCGCATCGGACGGGTTGCCGACCATCCTTAAGCACAGGGCGTAAACGCGGCGGCTATGGAGCTGATAAAGCTGCTCAAAGGCAGCAGCATCGCCGGCCTGGGCCAGACGGATGGCGTCCGCTTCAGTCGCCGAACGAGGGGACTGCGTGGTTCCCACCTTGTTGGGCGACGGAAGAGCTGTCGGCATTCTGGGCTCGCTTGGTCTGCTTCGGGCCAACGGTCCAAATGCGGCGCATCCACCCCATCGGATGCACCGTATACCCCCTTGAGTTGTCCTCGCGCAAAGACGGTGTTCTTAAACAAACAAGCGAGGACAGTCGATTATTCCCCGGCGGCCGGAGCCGGGTTTCCGGCCTAAAGGCTGGATAACTACCTATTCTCCACTTATTGCTTCGACGCGTCTATGGCGGAGGAGCCGCTGGCTGAGGCTGGTTTTTTTGGGTTTGGCGACACGCATCTGAACGCCAATTGTGGTCTGGAACGTCTCCAACTCGCGTTCCGGAAGAGCCATCAGAAAAGACTTCAACAGGACCACGGCTTCGCGGAAACAGGTGTTGAGATCGTAGTGCGTGGCGTCCACAGTGGCCCACAAAGAATCCGGTGCGACGGCGGCGGAAGTGGCGATTTCTTCGGCGGCGGCGCGGAAGTCGTGGTTGAGATCATCGACCATTTCGCTGAGCGTGCTGATTTTGTAGAGGAATTGCAAACGCTGGCTCAACAGGATTTTGCACAACAAACTATTCATTAACGCCACGCGCTGGCCACGCGCGCCGAGAAAATTGGCCGGGTCGAGGGGGGCGGCGTTGGGTACGGTGCCGTGGTGCTTGGCGTGTTCGCTGAGTGACCAGAGCAATGCCACCAGCGGGTTGGCGAAACGCTCACAAAGATCGGGCGTAACGCAAACGACCTGGATGGCCTGCGAAAAGCGGCCGCCCTGATGAAGGGCCAGAGCTTCATCCAGGGAAATGCTGAGCATGTTATAGGAGATTTCCAGCTGCTCGACGTAAGAAGAGAAAAGGCGCTGCTTCCCTGCAGGAAGCCAGGCGCGCCAGTCGTCTCTGACAGACATGCCGCGGGCTGAGGGAGCGCGGCCATGGTCATTCACGGGGGTCTCCGTAGGGACAGGCGGCAAAGTATAGCAAATTCTAATTGAGGGCAATCGGTTTTGTTAACGGAATACCCAAGGGGCACCGTGGCTTTCGTGCGAAGGAGCCGGCGCTGGTTGCTCGAAACAGCCGCCGACCGCTATACTCGGCTGCGTTCCCTGAGAAAGGAAATTTCGCTTGCAATTCGAGCCGCGCGAGCTGTTTGAACAACGCCAAAAAAAGCTAGAACAGATAGAAGCCCTTGGATATGAACGGTTTCCGAGGGAGTTCCGCTGGACCGAGACCGCGGCGGCGCTGGTGGCGAAGAACGCGGAAAAGACGGTAGCAGAGCTCGAGGCGGACAAACGGGAAGTGCGGGTAGCGGGACGGCTGGTTTCGATGCGGCTGATGGGGAAGATGGGTTTTGCGAACATCCAAGGCGATGGAAAGCGTATACAAATTGCAGTAAAGAAAGATGTTGTGGGCGACCGCGGCTTCGCGCTTTTCAAGCTACTGGATCTGGGTGACATCGTCGGTGTGCGTGGGCATCTCTTCCGGACCAAAACGAACGAGCTCACGATTGCGGTGGAGGAGTTGAGTTTTCTTGCCAAGGCGTTGCTGCCACTGCCCGAGAAATGGCATGGTCTGACCGACGTCGAATTGCGTTACCGCCAGCGCTATCTCGACTTGCTCGCCAACGAAAAGGCGCGGGAGGTATTTGTTACGCGGGCGCGAATCATTCAGGAGATGCGGCGGTTTTTTGATGCGCGCGGGTACATCGAAGTGGAAACGCCGATGATGCATCCGATCGCCGGCGGAGCGACGGCGCGGCCGTTTGTGACGCATCACAACACGCTGGACATTAATTTGTATTTGCGGATCGCGCCGGAGCTGTATTTGAAACGGTTGACGGTGGGCGGACTGGACCGGGTGTACGAGATTAATCGCAATTTCCGGAACGAAGGAATTTCCACGCAGCACAATCCGGAATTCACGATGCTGGAGTTTTATGAGGCTTACAGCAACTATCGGGATTTGATGGAACTGAACATCCAGCTTTTTCCACAACTGGCGAGGAGCATCACGGGATCGACGACAGTGAAGTACGGCGAGCACGAGCTGGATTTCGCGCGGTTTCGGAAGCTGACGATGCGGGAAGCGATTGTGAAGTATTGGCCCAGTGCTGCAGGAGCGGCTCCCACGGAAGCGGAGCTGGCTGCTCCCGGTGGAGCGCGAGCGGCCACGGAGCGCTACAACGTTTGGGCGAAAACGGCCGGGGCGCCCTATGCAGTGAGCAAGGGAGTGGTGAAGGATGGGGAATGGACGGGGCTGCTGTTTGAGACGATTGCGGAAGACAAGCTGATTCAGCCGACGATCTTGTACGATTTCCCGACGGACATTTCGCCGCTATCCAAGCAGAAGCCCGAGGATCCTTCGCTGACCGAGCGCTTTGAGATCTATGTGGCGGGTATGGAAATGGCGAATGGATTTTCCGAGTTAAATGACCCGGCCGAACAGGAGCGGCGCTTTCTGGCGCAGATCGCGCAGGGCGGGGAAGAAGTCCCCAAACAGCTCGACACCGACTATATTCGCGCGCTGGCGCATGGCATGCCGCCGACCGGGGGCGAAGGCATCGGCATTGACCGCTTGACAATGGTGCTGACCGATTCGCCTTCGATTCGCGATGTGATTCTTTTCCCCTTGTTGCGGCCCGAAGCACGCGGCGCGTCCTCTCCCGACGCGCAGAGCGCGTGACGTATCCTTATTGCGACGTGCGCATGCTCTCGATGCGAATTCTCCATGCGATTTGAATGGTTTGTAGCGCGGCGGTATTTGCGTTCGCCGTATCGTCCGGCGGTGCTGCGCCTGGTGACCTTGTTTTCGGTTCTTGGTGTGGCGGCGGGAGTGGCAACGTTGGTCATCGCGTTGTCGATGAACACCGGTTTTCGCGAAACGCTACAAGACCGGCTGCTTGGTGTGCAGGCGCACATTTCACTGACGCATCCGGGCTCGGCGATTCGCGACTACGACGCGTTGGCGGCGAAATTGTCAAAGATCAATGGAGTCCGTTCCGTGACGCCGGCGGCATACCAGACTGTGCTGCTTTCCTTCGGCGGCGAGGCGCAAGGCGTGGTGGCGAAGGGAATTGAGCCCGACCGTGAAAAACGGGGCGACGAAGCGCTCCAAAAAATCGTGGCCGGCAGCGCAGATTTTCAGCCAGACGCGAACGGAATTGATGGGTTGCTGGTAGGCAAGCAGTTAGCCGACGACTGGCGGATGGCGCCGGGAGACTTTGTCACACTGACGAGCCCGCAGGGGCGACTGACGCCGTTTGGGCTGATTCCCAAAACGCGGCGTTTCCGCGTAGCCGGAGTTTTCGAATCGGGTTTCTACGACTACGACAAAAATTGGGTGTTCATGGCGCTGCCGGCGGCGCAGGCGTTGGCGGGGACCACGGACGTAGTGAACGTGCTGGAATTTCGGGTGGACCGTCCGGATCACGCCGGCGAAATTGCTCGGCAGGCAGAAGAGAAGGCGGGACCGAGCTTCATGGCCACGACGTGGATGGAACAGAACCTCGCTTTGTTCCGCGCGTTGCGGCTCGAAAAACTGGTCACGGCAATTTTTATTGGACTGATTACATTTGTTGCAGGCTTGAATATTTTGGTGGTGCTATCGATGACGGTGACCGACAAAGCGCGCGACATTGCGGTGCTGATGTCGATGGGAACACGGCGCGAACAAGTGCGGCAAATTTTTTTGTGGCAGGGAATTGCAGTCGGCGCGATAGGAACATTGATCGGATTGGTCGTCGGCTATGCGTTCGCGTTCGTTGCGGGAACGTATCGTCTGATTCCGCTCGACCCACAAATTTACGCAGTTCCGTACGTGCCGTTCCATCCCAGTTTGCTGGACGGTGTGTGGATTACTCTGGCGGCGATGGCGATTGCGATTGGCGCGACGATTCTTCCGGCGCGAGCGGCATCTCGGTTGTTGCCTGTAGAGATTTTACGTTACGAGTAGCGACGGAATCTGGGTAAGCCGGGAGCAAGGATTTGGCGTCTGGTTTGCACATATCAGAGAGCACAGGCGAACGGGCAAAAGTGGATTGCCGCCCTCGCTGTTCGAGAAAGGTCAGGATCGTTACAAGCTGTTGAAAGCAAATTGTTTAACGGACGGTTTCGGCGTGCCGCGGACCGGGCATTTTGGGCCGGGGCAAGGGATGGGCGCAAACGGGAAACTGTTGGGCAATTCTAGGCAAGACCAACCGGTCCCGATTGCCACGAAGCCCCGAAATTTGGCATCTAAGTAAAGAACGCCAAGAAAGCAACGCTTCGCGAATGGAGCAGATTCGAGAAGTCATGGAAGGGGCCCCAGACAACCCGGCTCAGGCGAGCGCCTCTTCGACAGGCGCCGAGCAAATTTTGCCCGCGATCGTGATGGAAGCGCGGAGCTTGCGGAAGATTTATGGCCGCGGTGAAAAAACTCTGCCGGTTTTGACGGAGGCAAATCTGAGTTTGCGCGAAGGAGAGATGGTGGCGATCGTCGCGCCATCGGGAGCGGGCAAAAGTACTTTTTTGCATCTGCTGGCCGCGCTAGACACGCCAACAAGCGGTACAGTATACTTTGCAAATAAAGCCATTGAAACGAATGATGACGTGGCGCTGGCCGAATTTCGAAACCGTTCGATTGGTTTTCTGTGGCAGCGTCATCAATTGTTGCCGGACTTTACGGCAGCAGAGAATGTAGCTATGCCGCTTTTGTTGCGCGGCGAGGATTTCACTTCAGCGTTGGCAACGGCGCGGAAGTGGCTCGCGGAGGTTGGCCTGGAGAATCGGGCGGATCAGCGCGCAGGGGAGCTTTCCGGAGGGGAACAGCAGCGTGTCGCGATTGCCCGGGCGCTCGTCACCGGGCCGTCGGTGCTGTTGGCAGATGAACCCACCGGAGATCTGGACGAGCAGAATGCTTGGGCCGTGTTTGAGTTACTGGAACGGTTGCACCGCACGCACAAGTTGACGTCGCTGATCGCGACGCACAATTTGGCGCTTGCCGAGCGGTGCGACCGGATACTCGGACTAGAACACGGTGTTCTTCAGACTCGCGGAGTGGCGGTTTCCGCGAGGAGGGCCCCAGGGGGAGAAGCGAGCTAACGTGTTCGAACGGTATACAGAAAAAGCGCGTCGCGTCATATTTTTTGCGAGATACGAAGCCAGCCAGTATGGCAGCCCGTACATCGAGACCGAGCATTTGCTGCTCGGCTTGATGCGCGAGGACAAAGCCCTGGCTAATCGGTTTCTGCGGCAGCAGGGATCGATCGAGTCCATTCGCAAGGAGATCGAGGCGCGCATCACGATTCGCGAGCGTATCTCGACCTCCGTCGAAGTGCCCCTGAGCGCGGAGTGCAAGCGCATCCTGAATATGTCGGCAGAAGAAGCCGAACGGCTGGGGCACAAGCACGTCGGCACCGAGCATTTGCTGCTGGGCATTTTGCGCGAAGAAAAATGCTTCGGCGCGGAAATTTTGATGGAGCGCGGTCTACGCCTTTCGACGTTGCGCGAAGAGTTGCAGCGTACATCGGGGGAGAAGACCACTACAACGCGGCCGAAAGAAACGTCGCTGCTGGCGGAGTTCAGCCGCGACCTGACGCAAGCAGCCGGTGAAGGTTCGCTCGATCCGTTGGTTGGACGCGAAAATGAAGTCGAACGCGTGATCCAGATTCTCTGCCGCCGCACGAAAAATAATCCGGTTTTAATCGGCGAGCCGGGCGTAGGCAAGACCGCGATTGTGGAAGGTTTGGCGCAGCGCATTTCGGATGGCGACGTGCCGCCGTTCCTTGCCGACAAGCGCATCCTTTCGCTCGATCTTTCCCTTATCGTTGCCGGAACGAAGTATCGCGGACAATTTGAGGAACGGCTAAAGACCATCATGAAGGAATTGATGGAGAGCCAGAACTCCATCGTGTTCATTGACGAGTTGCACACGCTGGTGGGTGCTGGTTCGGCCGAAGGTTCGCTCGACGCGGCGAATATCCTGAAGCCCGCGCTTTCCCGTGGAGAGATTCAGTGCATCGGCGCAACAACCCCCGGCGAGTATCGGAAGTCGGTGGAAAAGGACCGTTCCCTCGAACGTCGCTTCCAGGCGGTCAAAGTTCCGGCTCCCAATGAAGAAGAAGCGATTCAGGTGATTCAGGGCGTTCGGGAACGCTACGAAAAGTTCCACGCCGTCAGCTATACGGATGAAGCGCTGCGCTACTCGGTCTATCTTTCGAACCGCTACATTCCCGACCGCTTTCTTCCAGACAAGGCGATTGATCTGATTGACGAAGCCGGGGCGCGCGTAAAGTTGCGCCAGGCCACGGTTCCGGAAGAAGTAGGTGAAGTGCAGAAGCGCGTGAAGTTCATTACGCATCGCATGGAAACGGCCATCGCCAATCACGAATTTGAGAAGGCGCGTTTCTATTCCGAAGAAGAGCGCAAGGAAAAAGAAAATCTGCGCGCGCTGCGCGAGCGGTTCAAGCTCGATGACGCTTCTACCGGCATTGTCTCGCGCGACGACATCGAAGAAGTGGTGTCCCGTTGGACCGGCATCGGCGTCACTTCCATTAAAGAAGACGAACAGCAGAAGCTGCTGCGCATTGAGCCCGAGTTGCACAAGCGCGTCATCAGCCAGGACAAAGCTATTGTCGCTCTCGCGCGCGCCATTCGCCGCAGCCGCGCCGGCTTGAAATCTCCGCTCCGCCCCGTGGGCTGCTTCTTCTTCCTCGGGCCCACCGGCGTCGGCAAAACCGAAGTGGCACGCCGGCTCGCGGAATTTCTGTTTGGTTCGGAGAAGTCTTTAGTGCGCTTCGATATGTCCGAGTTCATGGAAAAGCACTCGGTGTCGAAGCTCATCGGCGCGCCTCCAGGCTACGTGGGCTACGAAGAAGGCGGGCAGTTGACCGAACGCGTCCGTCGGACTCCTTACTCTGTCATTTTGTTGGATGAAATCGAGAAAGCGCATCCGGACGTTTTCAATATTCTGCTGCAGGTGTTTGAAGACGGCCAGTTGACCGACGGCCTCGGCAACACGGTGGATTTCCGCAACACCATCATCATCATGACTTCGAACCTCGGCGCGCGCCATTTGCAGCGGCGCACCACCATCGGCTTCTCTTCTGGCGCTGATGAAGCGGGCCAGAAGTCGGTCGAGGAAATGGTGATGAACGAAGTGAAGCGGGCGTTCAATCCGGAGTTCCTCAACCGGTTGGACGAGGTCATCCTCTTCAACGCGCTCGGCGACGACGATCTACTCCGCATTATTGACTTGCTCGTAGGGCAGCTAAACGATACCCTCATCCACCGGCAAGTACAGGTGGTGCTCTCGCCGGAAGCACGGCAGTGGATCCTCGAGAAAACGTGCGCGGACCGCAGCTATGGGGCGCGGCCGTTGCGCAGGGCTCTTCAAAAGTATGTCGAAGACCCGCTCTCGGAGGCGCTCATCCAGGGTGGAATTCAGCGTCCGGCGACCCTGCAGATTTACGTGGCAGGGGAGGGCTTGTCTTTCCGTCCCGTAGTTGAGGCAACCCCGGTTATCCACTAGCGAATCTGACACATTCGCATGAAGTGGCCTCGCAGTCGTCGGGGCCAGGGTTACGTCCGGTCTACACCAGGTCCGGCGGGAGAAAAGCAAATTGCGCTTCGGGGGCGCGGCCTTGAACCTCTCAAGAGCCGCTTATAAGAGAGTCTGTTTGCTGTTTCGGGTTTTGGCGCTTCGCGGTACCTGGCTCGCGGCAGGCTTGGCTTGCCTGAGCGTGGCGCAGCCGGTCGCCGCAAGCACGCGCAACGGCGACAAATCAGCCGATGCGGCTGACGCGCTTTTCTTTTCCTTCCTTCCTGACCCAAGTAGTTCCGCTACGCTGCAGCAGTCTCAGCAACCGCAACAGCCGCAGATTCCTCCCGCCAACAGCCAGCAGGTGGTCATCGACCGTATCGAGTTTTACGGCAACCGGCGCATCCGCACCGACACTCTGCAGGCGCGCATCTTCAGCCGCAAAGGCGATGTCTTCAACGAAGAGACGCTGCGGCGCGACTTTCAGGCGTTGTGGAATACGCAGTTTTTTGAAGACGTCAAATTGCGCGTCGAAGACGATCCGGACAATCCGAACGGCCGCATCATTATCTTCGACGTGAAAGAGCGTCCGCAGATCCGCCGCATCCGCTACGACGGCAATCACTCTATTTCCGAATCCGACATTCTTGACCGCTTCAAGGAACGCAAAGTCGGCCTTTCCGTCGAAAGTCCGTTTGATCCAACCAAGATCAAAAAAGCCGAAGTGGTGATCAAGGAATTGCTCGGCGAGCACGGCCGGCAGTTCGCCAAGGTGACTCCACAGTTCGAGCGCATCGCTGCCAGCAACGCCGTCATTTTGATTTTCAAGATTAACGAAGGACCCAAAGTCAAAGTCGGCATGATTAAGTTCACGGGCAACCACGCCTTCAGCGACCGCAAACTCATTCGCGCGATGCGACACGATCGTCCCTACGGCATTCCGCTGTACTTCTGGGACATCAGCGTTCTGACCAAGACGTATGATCGCGAAAAGCTCAACGAAGATCTGGAAGTCGGGGTTCGCGGCTTATACCAGAACAACGGATATTTTCGGGTCGTGGTCGCGCCCAACGGTCCAATCCTGAATAACGTGGATGTCCATCACCGGGGCGTTGGTGTTCCCGGGCTCCGTTCGCACATTGGAAAAGCGGTTAACATCACGATTCCCATTGAAGAAGGTCCGCAGTACCACATGGGCACGCTGAAGATCGTCAGCTCCGACCCGGATAAGGCGCTGTCGCTCAAGGTGGATGCCCTCAAGACGATCTTTCCCTTGCATGACGGCGATATCTTCGATGTGGACAAATTGCGCAAGGCATTGAAGTCCTACACCGACGCCTATGGCCAATACGGTTTCATTGATTTCACCGCGGAGCCGGATTTCGACATCGATGACTCGGCAAAAAAGATTAATCTCACACTGCACTTCGACGAGCAGAAGCAGTACTACGTTCGACGCATCAATTTCAGCGGCAACACTACGACGCGCGACAAAGTCATCCGGCGCGAGCTGCTGATCGATGAAGGGCAGCTCTTCGACAAGCGCCGCTGGGACATCAGCATCCTGCGCCTGAATCAGCTGAACTATTTCGACAAGATTGAGGCCGACAAGTCGGTCGAGCTCGTGAAGAACTCGAAAGACGGCACCGTCGACATCAACCTGAAATTAAGAGAAAAGGGCAAGCAGTCCATCGGTTTGCAAGGCGGCGTGAGCGGTTTGGCCGGCGGGTTCATTGGTTTGACCTACCAAACGAACAATTTTCTCGGATTGGGCGAGACGCTGACGTTCTCCGCGCAGTTTGGTGCTTACCAGCGCACGTTGCAGTTCGGGTTTACCGAACCTTATCTCTTTGACCGCCCGATTTCGACCGGCTTCACCGTGTTCAGCACGAAGTACAACTTCAATCAGGCGCAACAGGAAGCCGCGTTTCTCGGGCAGCAGGTCAGTGTCAATCCGCAGTTTATCCAGGACTACAATCAGAATAGCGACGGTTTCACTGCGTTTGCCAGCTACCCACTCAAGAGATTCTCTTTTGCCCGAGTCGGCATTTCTTACGGTCTGACGCGCACAAATATCACCGCGTTCAACGCAGCGTCTTCGCTGCTTTTCGAACAGTTGCAATTTCGCGCCATTGCCGGACCCAGCGCATTGAACGGCATCATCTCCAGCACCATTACGCCGTCCATTTCCTACAACACGATCGACAATCCCATCAACGCCACGCGAGGCAAAAGCTTCTACTACTCGGCCGCGCTCTCCGGGCTCGGCGGCAACGTGAAGACCATCACCAACGTCTTCAGCGCAACCTATTGGCATCCCGTCTACAAAAAACGCAACGCTGTCGGCTTCCACTACTCCACCGGCTATATCACCGGCTTCGGCGGGGCAGAGGTTCCTCCGTTCAACCGCTTCTATATGGGGGGCGAGCAGGACATCCGGGGTTTTGACATTCGTTCGATCTCGCCCGTGGTGTTCATTCCCACCGTGTCGGCGCAACCGCTCTTCTATCATGACCCGACTGCGGGCGGCGCGCTACGGTCCTTCACAATTCCGGTGCTCCTGTACACAGCCACATTGCCCGGCGGTGATTTTCAAACCTCGGGCAACGTCGAATACCGCATTCCTATCGTCGGCAGCTATGCGAGCATGGCCTTCTTTGCCGATGCCGGCACCGACGGCATTGTCAAGACGTCCGCGCTGCACCTCGATCCCACCGGTATTGCCAATATCACGCAGAACTTTCCGCTGCAGCAGGGCGTCGCCAACACCCTACCGATCTACGGAGGCACGAACTTCCGTTTGCGCGATTCCGTGGGCGTCGAATTCGGCATCAATATTCCCATTATTCAGGCGCCTTTCCGGGTCTACTGGGCCTACAACCCAAACCGTTTCCATGCGCAGGTCATCGCTCCGAATCCCACGCTCAATCCGACGACGCTTTCGAACTGGCAGACTACTTTGGACACGCTTTCTCCGCGGCTGTGGGAGACAGAGGTTGCGCCGCAGTTGACTTTCCTGACCAATCCTGGGCGCTTGAACTATTTCGAGCCCCGGAGCACGTTCCGTTTCACCGTGGGCCGGACGTTCTAGGCATGCAAGTTTGCAAGGGTTTAGCAGGATCGAAGGCAATGAAGGAGCGCGGCCCGCGATGTGCGGTGCTTGCGGACTTGGGGAGGAAGGACATGAAGTTTGGGAAGGCCTGGGCTCACCTGGCGCTGCTGACCGGCGTGATTGCGTTCCTTTGCGGCGGTTGCGGCAGTAAGAACGGCGCGATTGCCACGACGGTTAGCTTGATTTCTTCCGTCGGCAACACTTTGATTTTGGGACAGTCGACTACGATCACTGCAACAGTAACGGGTCCCACGAACACCGACGTCCAGTGGGTTGGCCCGAGCAACACCACGGCCTGTCAGTACACTACCACGACAGTCAGTTCGTCCGGCACATCCACGATGTCTGCCAAAACAGCTTGCCCTACGGATGGGAGCCTCGGAACACTTACCAATGAACAGACTACTGGAACAGCGACATTTACCGCACCCGGCGTCCTTCCCGATCCAACCAAGTTTCCCGGCTTGGTGATCAACCTCTTCGCCTGCAGTGTGGCCACTCCAGTGAAGTGCAGCCAACCATTACTCCTGACAATCGATTCTGGCATCACGGTTCGACTCACGCCTAACACTGCCGCTGTCCCCACCAGCGAAAAGCAGCCCTTCTTTGCGGTGCTCACCAATGACCTCAAGAATCAGGGCGTGACGTGGCTCCTGACGCAGCAAACGCCAACCACCAATACTTCGACGAATACCAATGCGTTCGCTGCGCTCGCCACTTGCAGCGTGTCGGGTAATGCCAGTGGTTGCGGCTCGATCGATACAACTGGTGTTTATACCGCGCCTTCCGCGGTTCCCACGACCACGGTACCCGCCAACACGACCACGGCGCCGACGGACTGCACCACGCCGCAGAACCTCACGGTTGTGGCAACCTCCGTGACCGACCCAACTCGCTTTGCTATCGGCACGATCACCATCACGCAGGGTGGCCCCATTACATTCAACGGCATTTCGCCGACTATCGCTCCGCAAGGCGCCGCCTATTGGGACATCTTCCTGAATGCGCCGAATATGTCATCGTCCACGCTGATTACGCTCACCGACGCGAACCATGGGACAACGCAGCTCAATTCCGGTACTGGCCAGGTGAAAGTCCTTTTTCCAATTCCTACGGCCAGCACCAGCACCACTACCACGAGCAATGGGTGCACGGTTACGACGACCACGAGTCCCGGTTCTACGGGTGCCCTCATCCGCCTTTTTGCCAACAATCTGACCACTGCCGGCCCGTTCACCATCTCTATCAGCGATCCGGCTCAGCCCGTGACGCAAGCCGCCAACGGTACTTTCACGTACAACGTAATCCCCGTGCGGCCGACGGTTTCCACCACCGCGCCGAACAACATCATTCAGAACACTACTGCTGCTACTCAGCTGAATATTCCCATGACCATCGACGGTGGTTATTTCGGGAACCAAGGCCAGTTGGCGCAGGCTATCTACCCGACCTCCAATCAGCCACTTCCAAGTCAAACGAATGGCCAAGGTACTCCGATCTCCAACAGCAAGCAGTTGGCCGTACAGTTCCCCGCCACCTCCATCAATTCCGGTCTGCCCGGCCTTTATGCCCTTTCGGTTCATAGCACGGCCTCGCCTCTTCCCTCTCCCAACAATCCAGCGGTCTCCAATCTGGCTGTGTTTCCCAGCTACCAGACGAATCCGCCTGCTGTGGTGGGCTATGTCGGTACGCCCATGGGTTCCAATCCGAGCGCGATCGACATCGATCCGACGCTGGGCGTAGTGGCCGTGGCGGAAACCACCGCGAACGCCGTTCAGTTCTACAGCATTGGCACTGGCACCCTGACGCCGATCAGTACAGCCCCTGTGGGCAATCTGCCGACGGGACTCTCGGTGAATCGCACCAATCACACGGTAGCGGTGGTGAACTACGGGGATCAGAGCGTGACAGTTCTGCCAATTCCCGGCGCTCCCGCACAAGCGCCCGGTACGCCCTTTACATTTAGCATCGCCGGCGTGCTGCAGGGCGCTGTCAATCCTGCACCGGTGCCGTATTCGATCGGTATCGATCCCGATACTAATTTTGGTGTTGTCGCTTACTCGTCGACCTCTACTTCCTCGGCGTCGAATCTCGGGTTCCTGGTGGACCTAAATCCCGGCGATACCACCACTTGCGTGCCGTTTAGCGGAGGTCCAACAGTGCCTCCCTGTGCTTTTGCGCAGGTTACGCTGAATACTGGAGCGTACCCCCGGGTCGCGATGGCACCGCACGGACATCTGGCTTTCGTTTCGCCCGGCGGCGGAGGTGCGCTGGCCGGGATTGATGTGACCAGGCCTTCCAGTTCGATTGGCATTCAATCCTTGACGCTGGCTGCGGGCATCGTGACCGTCAACACCACGGCCTGCAATACCAGTACATTGAATCCCTCGCAGATTTTATTTCCCGGAAATTCCGGGACGGTTTTGATTACTGGCGTCCCTCTTCCAGGAGCGTCCGGCAATAGCACAACAGCGAACTTTAATGGCGTGTACACGGCGAGTGCGGTGAGCGATACGAGCTTTACGTACATCGTCAACAACACGTCCAGCGGCACGGTTACGATTCCCAACGTTACACTCAATTGCCCCTCGACTCCGTCGTCCACGCCCGTCCCTCCGGCTCCTTCGAGCGCAAACGTGTTCTTCAGCAGCCCGAACCTACTCTATGGCGGTATATCTCGCACGGCTCAGGGCATTGCCATTAACCCCATCTCGAATACTGCCGTGTTGGCGGATCCAAACGCCACGGGTTCTGCGGGAGCAGAAATCAACACCATCAATAGCCTGGATCAGAGCGTCGGGGACATCTCTTTCTTCGCCAACTGCACCTTCTATACGACGAGCTGCTCGAACGGTCCGGAACTGTTGGGGACGGCGGAAGTTGCCTGGCAGCCTTATTCGAATTCCATCGTTTCCTACAATCCGCACATCAATCAAGTTTCCGTATCTGATCCCACAAGCTCACGGCGTTATGCATTGGCTTGCGAGTTAACTACTCCCGCCGGGAGCGCCAAACCGAACGCGGGATCGGCCTGCATCACCGACCCCAGCGCTTTAGTCCTGCCGCCCGCTTGCAACGGATCCGCCGCAACTTGCGATCAACTGTTCCAGACGCAGACGACACTGGCAGGCACCGGTCAAACCAACATTACCGTCAATAACGGCACGACCAACAGCCTGACGCTCTGGGGCGGTTTGGCAGTCGACCCGGCGACTAATCAGGCATTCGTAGTCATGTCCGGCAGCAATCAGATCGACATCATTAATCTGGGCCCCTGCAGCGCTGCGACGGATTTCGATACGTTCCCGGTGCAAGCATGCGTTAACCCATTCAATAGCCTCAAGCCGGCTCAGGTCAGCGATATCCTGGTGCCCAGTCCACAACCCGGGTTCGGCGCCGTTGGCGGGGTACCGAATGCCAATGTTCCGAACGGTACGCTTACGTCCGCAACCGACTTGGCGGGAGTGCAGATTTTTGGATCGGGCTTTGATGCGACAACGTCGGTGCGGCTCGATGGCGCGCCTATTCCGCCGTCGGACATTACGTTCGTGAATAGCCGGCAGCTCCGGGTGACGATTCCTGCTTCCTTCCTGTCTTTCCCGCACCGCTACGCATTGGATGTGATTAACGGCGGCGGATCGCAGTCCAATCCCACGGACTTCTACGTGATTCAGACCGTGGATCTATCCACCGTGTGCCCGCCGGCGATCACGCAACCCAGCTCGGTGGCTATCGCAGACCAGTTGGCCAATGGCCCCTTCCAGCCGATCGCTGTGGTCAGCAACATCGGCTGCAACAACGTTGTGACCGTTGATCTCAACCCGGCCGATGTGATCGGCGGGACGGGCCCGAACCCTGGCAAGTTTGGCACAGTGACTGGCTCGGCGGCGGTGGGAGCGGGCCCGCAGGGAATCGCTGTCAGCCAGCCTTTTGGTCTCGCAGTTACGGCGAACAATTCGGCCGGTACTGCTTCGATCGTGAATCTTCTTACGAATTCGCTGGCGGTTCCCGACGTTGCAACGGGCACCAACCCGACCGGCGTTGCTATCGACGATCAGACCGGTGCCGCAATTGTTACGAACACGGGTTCCAATACAATTTCCGAAATGAATCTCTCGTTGTTATTTGGCAGCAGTCCGGCGACGACTTTAACTCCTTTGAGCATTGGCGGATTGCAAGTGCCTACGGCGGTAGCTATAGATCCGAACCGCGGAACCAACAATCAGGGCATTGCGGTGGTTACGTCTCTGCAATTGATCAGTGGAGCGCCGCCGAATGGCGCACTGCAAGTTGTGGATATCGGGCTGGGCAGCCCGGCTTTGAGCAGCACCCTCTCGACGGGTGGCGTTACTGCTCCGAGCACCGGGATCGTTTTTGATCCTACGGTGGCCACGGGCACAACCAACCCCGGGGTGTTCTACGCCAGTTCCGCAGGCGGCAACGTCATCACTTCCTTTAATCCGGATAACGGCGTACAAAGCAGCGCCAACGTGGGCATTAACCCGACGTCACTGGCGCTGAATCCGGAAACGGGCACGGTCATCACCACCAACGTAGCTGGCAAAACGACCTCGTTTGTCGATGTGACCTCCAGCCCGCTGAAGACGGTGCAAACCATCGGGCTGCCGGGTTCGCCGCAGTTCGGCGTGGCAATCGATCCGTTTACGAATTTGGCGGTGATTGTGGATCAGGCCAACAATCGCCTGTTCATTCTGCCCGCGTCTAAGTAATATGAAGTTTGGACAAACAAGTCTGGTCGAGCAGTTCCCAGCGGCGTGCTGGGGTGCCGCGACAGTGCCGTTTCTGATTGCAGCAGAGCAGGCTGGTCGGCTATACTTTTTGGTTTGTGCGGTGCCCGCGAAGAGCGTCGGCAATCCGAAAAAATTTCAAGCCAATCGAGAAATTGGCCCCGGTTGATTCCGGTGTCCCCGGAGTCATCCATAACAAGGAGAGTACCGTGAATTCCAGAGTTATTTTGAGATCCGCTGCGCTAGCGGCCGTCGGCCTGCTGGGCACGGCTGCCGCGTGGGCTCAGGCAGCCCCTGCGAGCGGCGCAGCTACGGCGGCGCCTGGCAAGGTGGCCATCATCAATCTGCGAGGCGCGATCGGCAGCACCGCTGAAGGCAAGCAGGCCTCCGCGGAATTGCAATCGCAGTTTGCGCCGCGTTCCGCCGAGATCGACAATCTCACCAAGCAGATCAACGATCTGCAACAGAAGCTGCAGGCTGGCCAGGGCAAGCTCAGCCAGGATGAAGAGGCTCGCTTGACCCAGCAGGGCCAGCGCCTGACGCAACAGCTGGATCGCCGCCGCAACGACTTCCAGGAAGATGCCGGCGCCGCGCAGCAGGAAGTGTTCGAACGCATCGGCCGCAAGATGGTCGACGTTCTGGACCGCTTCGCCCGCGAAAGTGGCTATGCCGTCGTGCTCGATACGTCTGGCCAGAATTCTCCGATTCTGTACGCCTCCAATCAGGTCGACGTGACTCAGGACATCATTCGTCTGTATGACCAGGCCTACCCGGTTAAGGGCGGCCCGGCGCCGGCTGCCACAACGCCGAAACCGGCCGCGACACCGACCAAGCCGGCCACCGCGACGCCGACACCGACGAAACCGCAACACTAAATCTGCCGCGGATCAGCCTCACTTCTCGATTTCGCAGAACGCCTCCGGCCTCCGGAGGCGTTTTCGTTTGCCGCATTTTTCCCTCTGCCATCGCCCTGCATCACTTTCAATTTCTTTTGTCTAGGCGGTCAGCTCGCTGTGGTACTCACTTGTTTACTTCTGCGCTGGAGTCGACGTCTGCGCCGCTAGCGCTTCAGTCTGCTTCGGCCGTCCGACGCTGTACCTGGTGTCTACCGAGAACAGCATATAGTCACGTAGCGTATGGATGTGGTGGTAGCGCTTCCCGTGCAGCTCCATGAACATTTCTGCGTTCTGAGGAAGCCACAGGGTGGTTTGGTCGTGGTTGAACTGGACTGGCCCATAGTCGATCACCAAATGGTCCCGCGTGAGCTGGAGCGCTCGGACCGGCCGGCAAATGTCGGTCTCCACGTGCAACACATCGTACGTAGAGGCGCTGATCCACGCGCGGCCTTTCACGGGCAGG